>JAEEGH010005036.1_pt1 | contig 33517 bp, 26 predicted proteins | sample 9134181 | NCBI WGS metagenome assembly JAEEGH01 (sample SAMN16246544, study PRJNA631951) | gut metagenome | biome: gut microbiome; feature: rumen; material: DP-attached | host: Bos | place: Iran: Karaj | collected 2018-10
CGATGACAGGCTCACGGAGCTCATTGCGGACAGCGAGAGGTTCGCAGGGCTTCAGATGTGCGGCTTTGTCAACAGGATAGATACCGGTGAGCAGAAACAGTTCTGCGCGATGACATTCATACTTCCGGCGGGAGATGCAGTCGTGACCTTCAGGGGAACGGACAACACGATCGTCGGCTGGAAGGAAGATTTCAACATGGGCTTCATGTGTGAGCTTCCGTCTCAAAAGGATGCCGTCGCATATCTTACCGACATTGCCGGGATATACCCTAAGGCAAATATATATGTCTGCGGCCACTCGAAGGGCGGAAACCTGGCGATGTACGCATCGTTTTTCTGCAGGGAAAAGATACAGCGCCGCATCTGTGCCGTCAGAAATCTGGACGGGCCCGGATTCATCGAGGAGGTCCTCGAAAAGGACGGACCGAAGGGCATCATTCCCAGGACAAAAACTTACGTACCGCAGTCATCGGTTGTCGGGATGCTGCTCTCGCACGAGGAACCCTACTACGTTGTGCACAGCAAGAATTACGCGCTGATGCAGCATCACCTCAACAGCTGGGAGATCAGGAGAGGCGAGCCGGTCGGAGACGGTGGGACCACCGAGTCCAGCCAGCTGATCGACAGGACCTTAAAACAGTGGGTTGCAGAGATGTCGATCGAGCAGCGCGGAGAGCTGATCGACGGTTTTTATGAGGTTATATCGAAGGCGGATGCCACCACGCTCTCCGAACTGACAAAAGGCAAGAGCACGGTTGCGATGATAAAGGCCATGAGCAAACTCGACGGAGAGAAAAAGGTACTTTTCCGCACCGCATATAAGATATTTAAACAGTCGCTGAAGCAGTCACTGCCGACGGGCAAGCTGTTTGCGTCGTCAACACGTAAGACGGCCGGCGTCTGAAGGAGATTCGGCGCTGCGGGCTGACCACAGATAATGAGGAGGGGATCATAATGCTGGCGAACGATATTTATTCACTCGAATGGACCGGAAATGTCAAGGTTATCGGAAGGGCTTTCGTTTACAATGACTGCCTCTGGCTCTCGTATTCGGGAACGGGCATCGAGTTCATATGCAATGACGGCTTCAGGGCACTGCTCTGCGCCGATATGATCGCGCCCGGGACGGATGACGGCTATGCGCGCGTTACAGTGCTTAAGGACGGCGCGCCTATACTCGACGAGCGCCTCGACAATAAGAATATGGCAGTGGAGATCCGTGACGCGGGAGTGCATACCTACACTATCCTCAAGCTCTCCGAGTCCGCGAATTCTTCGCTGGGCATCCTCGAGCTCGAAGCGTACGGGACCATGACCGCGGACGACGGCAGCACGGTCGGACTTATCCCGACGGAGGATAAGCGCCTCAAGGTCGAATTTGTCGGCGATTCCATCACCTGCGGCTACGGAGTTGAGGGTAAGCTCGGCGAGACCTTTACGACCGCGACGGAAAACTACATGAAGGCCTGGGCCTATCTTACCGCAAAAAAGCTGAACGCGGATTACAGCACTGTATCGAAATCGGGCGCCGGCATTATCTCGGGATATACCGATTCGGGCGAAAGAAATCTTGACAATATCATCACTGGCTATTACGATTTGATGGGCTGCTCGAATGTCGGGATCGATAAAAATGTCGGCCCGAAGGATTTCGAATATGATTTTGCGATGGAGCCCGATCTGATCGTTATACTGCTTGGGACCAACGATATCAGCTACTGCCGCCCGGTCGACGCGGACGGGAAACCGAAGCTTTCCAAGTCTGAGGAGAAGGAGCGCGGGAAGCTGTTTTACACGGAGTATAAAAAGTTCCTCAAGCATGTTAGGGAGAAAAATCCGCTCTCGAAGATCGTCTGTGCGCTCGGTGTTTTGGGCGACGGACTGAATGCCGAGGCCGAGATGGCTGTCAGTGAGTTGCGCGCCGAGGGCGACCAGCGTATATTCTGGCTTCCCTTAAAGCCTCAGGATCCCGCGGACGGATACGGAACGGATTACCATCCTTCGCAGATCACCCAGAAAAAACTCGCCGAAACGATATCGGACTACGTGCTCGATATGTAAGAGGCAAAAAAGCAATTCAGACAGGAAAGAGATGAACACCATGAAATCTGCAAATACGGGATTTCATAATACCTTAGTTAAATTCATAGCTGCCGCGGCGGTCGTACTGGTTTTTATCGGCGCAGGCAGGATACACGCGGCATCCGCGGGGGATATCTTTACGAGGAGCAGCACAAAGCTCTCTTATCCTTCGACCAGGACCATAGCCTTAAAAACTCCGGCGATCGGAACGGAGATCAGATATTTTTCCAGCGATAAGGATGTCGCTTATGTCGGCAAGGACGGCGAGATCATGACCGTCGGAGTCGGGACCTGCACGATCTACGCGATCGGAGAGGACGGCACCGCGGATGAGTGCACGGTCACGGTCGAAGAGCCTGACGCGCCGCACAGGCAGATAGCGCTCACCTTTGACGACGGCCCCGATTATTTCGGACAGGAGCTGCTGGATTTTCTGGCGGAGCGCAATGTAAAGGTCACATTTTTCTACATAGGCAATCAGATATCAAAATATAAGGACAATGTCTACAGAGCCTACAACGAGGGGCATGAGATAGGCAACCACAGCTGGTCGCATCCCGTTCTTTCCACGATGAAGAATGAGGGCATCATGGAGGAGCTTAACAGCACTTCGAATGCGATCTTTGAAGTGACGGGAGCATATCCGACGGTTTTCAGACCTCCTTACGGCTCAAAGAACGACAGGCTGCTCTCGATCTGCGGCATGCCCTGCATCCTCTGGTCCGTGGATACGCTCGACTGGAAGTACAGGGATGTCGATTATGTCACCGACCAGATCGTAAAGGGGGCATCGGACGGCGCGGTCATTCTTGTGCATGAGATCCACAAGACGACGATCGCTGCGGCAAAGATCGCTATCGATAAGCTGCTCGAGGACGGATGGGAGTTTGTGACGATCACCGAGCTCATGGAAAGAGACGGCACCGCGATCCAGCCGGGAGCGGTATACAGCCGGAAGAAGAGACCGGAATGATATTTATATATATCCGATTCCAAAGAGGAGGAAAGTAAATGAAAAAGGGAACCTTTGGGGGTGGTATACACCCCTATGAAGGCAAAGAACTCTCAATGAACAAGCCCACAGTTCAGCTGCTTCCCAAAGGAGACCTCGTCTACCCGATGTCACAGCACATCGGAGCGCCGGCAAAGCCCATAGTGGCCGTCGGGGACAGGGTTCTCATGGGACAGATAATAGCTGAAGCCGGGGGCTTTGTTTCGTCTCCGATAGCCGCATCCGTCTCGGGAACGGTAAAGGAGATCCGGCCGACGCTCACAGTCTCGGGAGCGATGGCCAATGCGATCGTCATCGAGAATGACAACAAATACGAGCCCATCCCGGGACTCGGAGAAAAGCGTGATTACACGAAGCTTTCGAAACAGGATATCCGCGACATCATCCGCGACGCCGGCATAGTCGGCATGGGCGGCGCAGGTTTCCCGACTTTCATAAAGCTGACTCCGAAGGATGAGAACGCGATCACACACATCATCGTAAACGGTTCCGAGTGTGAGCCGTATCTTACGAGTGACTACCGCATGATGATCGAAGAGGGAGAGAAGCTCGTCGACGGCCTCAGGATTATCCTTCAGCTGTTCGACAACGCGGAGGGCGTTATCGCCATCGAGGACAACAAGCCCAAGGCGATCGAGCATATCTCAAAGATCGCTGAAGGCGAGAAGAGGATCAGGGTTCAGGTCGTAAAGACAAAGTACCCCGAGGGCTCCGAGCGCCAGCTGATCAAGGCAGTCACCGGACGCAAGATCAATTCTTCGATGCTCCCTGCGGACGCGGGCTGCATCGTCAACAATGTCGATACCGTTATCTCGATACATATGGCGGTCGCGGAGAGCACGCCCCTTATCAGACGTATCGTGACCGTGTCGGGCGACGCGGTCGTTAACTGCCAGAATTTCTGCGTAAAGACCGGCACGCTCTATTCCGAGGTGCTCGAGGCAGCGGGCGGATTCACGACCAGACCGAAAAAGCTCATTTCCGGCGGTACAATGATGGGACTGAGCCTGTTTGATACCTCGGTGCCCGTGACCAAAACATCATCGGCGCTCCTTGCGTTTAAGGAGGACCCGATGGACCTCGTTCCCGAAGGCCCCTGCATCCGCTGCGGACGCTGCGTGGAGGCCTGTCCCGAGAACCTGATCCCGCAGATGCTCATGGCAGCCGCGGAGAAGTTCAACGATGTGAAATTTGAGGCGATCAGCGGTATGGAGTGCATGGAGTGCGGTTCCTGCACATATGTATGTCCTGCCGGCAGAAAGCTCACACAGGCATTGAAACAGACCAGAAGAAGCATTCTGGACAACCGTAAGAAGAAATAAGGAGGAGCATCAGACAGATGAAAGAATTATACAATGTGTCCGCTTCTCCTCACGTAAGAAGCGGCGTAACGACCAGATCCATCATGCGTGACGTTGCGATAGCGCTCATCCCCGCGAGCGCGATGGGCGTGTACAGATTCGGATTCAGGGCATTCCTCGTGCTGCTTGCGGCAGTTGTCGCGGCCATGCTCTCCGAATTCATGTGGAACAGATTCGTATTAAAGAAAAACGGAGGCTTTGCCGAGTGCAGCGCTCTCGTTACCGGACTGCTGCTCGGTATGAACCTGCCCGCGTCGGTTCCGCTCTGGATGCCGGTAGTAGGCTCCGTTTTCGCGATAATCGTAGTCAAGGAGTTCTTCGGCGGACTCGGACAGAACTTTATGAATCCCGCTCTTGCGGGCCGCTGCTTCCTGATGATCAGCTTTGCCGGCCGTATGACGGGCTTTGCTGTTGAGAAGGCGGCAGACGGTCTCGGACTGTTCATGGGCGGCGCTTCCGCTATCGACGGACTCTCGTCGGCGACTCCTCTCGCAGTCATCAAGAACGGCTCCGCGTACAGCTTAAAGGACATGTTCCTTGGCTTTACCGGCGGCGTGATCGGCGAGACGAGTACTCTCTGCATCCTGATCGGTGCGGCTTACCTGCTGGTACGCAAGGTCATCAACCTGCGCATCCCTGTGGCGTACATCGCGACATTTGCAGTATTCATGCTGATCTTCGGCGGACACGGGTTTGATATGACCTATCTTGCCTGCCAGCTCTGCGGCGGCGGACTCATGCTCGGCGCATGGTTCATGGCTACGGATTACGTGACGAGCCCCATCACAAAGCTCGGACAGGTAGTATTCGGTATACTGCTCGGACTCCTGACAGGAGTCATCAGAGTATTCAGCAATTCCGCGGAAGGCGTTTCCTACGCGATCATCTTCTGCAACCTGCTGGTTCCTTTCATTGAGAGATTTACGATGCCGAGGGCCTTCGGTATCGTAAAGGCAAAGAAGGGAGGCGCAGCAAAATGAGTGAGACAAAGCAGAAAAACACTTTGATCCATGACGCGCTGATCCTTTTCGCGATCACGCTGATCGCTGCCGTTGCGCTGGGTTTTGTATATGAGATCACAAAGGACCCGATCGCGCAGGCGGAGGCTAAGGCAAAGATTGACGCTTACAAAGCCGTATTCCCGGAAATGACGGCCACCAAAGAGTTCGATGAGCCGGAATGGGCATTGGAGAATGCGAAAAAGCTGCTCGATTCCGATCCCGCATATGAGGGTGTTGCCGTTGATGAGATACTTATGGCCGAGGACAGCTCGGGCGCACTGCTCGGATACGTGCTTACCGTTACGAGCACAAAGGGCTACGGCGGTAAGATCACGATAACGATGGGCGTGAGCCGCGACGATGTCCTGAAAGGTGTTGAGTTCCTTACGATCTCTGAGACACCGGGTCTCGGAATGAATGCAAAGGAAGATAAGTTCAAGTCACAGTTTAAAGACGCAAAAGTCGGACAGTACTCCCTCTCAAAGCGCAATATCAGCGGTGATACCGAGATAGACGCGATCTCGAGCGCGACTATTACGACAACTGCCGTGACCAGATCCGTAAACGCCGGTCTTAAAGTGATCCGGGAACTCTTCCTGAATAATTACAATAACTGACACAGCATCTTATTACATCGTGAGGACAAACAAATGAATAAATGTACAGAACGCCTGTATAACGGGCTTATAAAAGAAAATCCCACGCTCGTACTGATGCTGGGTATGTGTCCGACACTCGCGGTAACCACCTCCGCGGTCAACGGACTCGGTATGGGCCTTTCCACAACGGCCGTACTTGTTATGTCAAACCTGATGATCTCCGCTCTGCGCAAGATCATCCCCGATAAGGTCAGGATGCCTTCGTTCATCGTTATCGTAGCGTCCTTCGTTACGATCGTGGATCTCCTGATCCAGGGTTATCTGCCGGCGCTCAACAAATCGCTCGGCATATACATCCCGCTTATCGTTGTTAACTGCATTATCCTCGGACGCGCCGAGGCATATGCGAGCAAGAATCCGGTGCTTCCGTCGATATTCGACGGTATCGGTATGGGACTCGGATTTACCTGCGCGCTGACGATCATCGGTCTCGTTCGCGAGATACTGGGCGCGGGCACAGCGTTCGGCTTTAAGATCATGCCGGCCGCTTACGAGCCCTTCTCGATCTTCGTTATGGCGCCCGGAGCATTCTTCGTGCTCGCGATCCTTACGGCGATCCAGAATAAGTTAAAGCTGAAATCCGCGACCAACGGAGACGCGCCTGCCGCGGCAGAGCCTCTGGCATGCGGCGGAAACTGCGCCGAGTGCGTAGGCAATGTCTGCACCGCGAACCGCGGACTGCTCGAGCAGATAGCGGAGGAAGAGGCGGCAAAGAAGGCGGACGCAAAGGCATCCGCAAAGAAGGCTTTCCCCGAGATCTCCGAATCTGCGGCCGCTGCGAACGGGCAGCAGGAAGGAGGCAATAAATGATCAGATCACTTATTTTACTCCTTATCGGCGCCGCGCTCGTAAATAACGTCGTACTCAGCCAGTTCCTCGGCATCTGTCCTTTCCTCGGAGTTTCGAAGAAGACCGATACGGCCGTGGGCATGGGTACCGCGGTAATCTTTGTGGTAACTGTTGCGGCTGCGGTCGCATATCCGATCCATACGTTCATACTGGTGCCCTTAGGGCTCGACTACATGGATACGCTCGTATTCATCGCGGTCATCGCGGCACTGGTACAGCTGGTAGAGATGATCTTAAAGAAGTTCATCCCCGCGCTCTATAAGGCGCTCGGCGTATATCTTCCGCTGATCACGACCAACTGCTGCGTTCTGGGCGTCGCCCTTACCAATGTCCAGGACGGCAACAATTTCGTACAGAGCGTGGTTTACGCGCTCGGTACTTCGATCGGTTTCTGCATCTCGATAGTACTGATGTCTGGCATCCGCGAGAAGATCGAGGAAAACGAGATTCCTCATGTTCTCAAGGGCTCGCCCATCCTGCTCATCACCGCAGGCCTCATGGCTATAGCGTTCTGCGGTTTTGCGGGACTTATTTAAGGGGGGGCGGATATGGAACTGATCAGATTTTTAGGAAATATCACACTCCTTGATCTCAGTATCGCGGGAGTTGTAAGGGCAGGTGCCGTTGTAGGCGTTACCGGACTTATAATCGGAGTCCTGCTCGGCATAGCGGCCATCAAATTCCGTGTTGAGACCGATACGAGAGTAGAGGCGGTAAGAGAGTGCCTTCCGGGCAGCAACTGCGGCGGCTGCGGTTTCGCGGGCTGCGACGCGTGCGCGGAGGCTATAGTCAAGGGCATAGCGCCCATCAACGCTTGCGCGGGCTCACGCCAGGCCGACATTGCGGCGATCATGGGCACGGAAGCCGGAGAGCAGGTTAAAAAGGTCGCATTCGTAAAATGCGCGGGAACCTGCGATAAAACGAGCGTTAAATACCGTTATCAGGGAATCGCGGACTGCAGAAAGCTCGCGCTGATCCCCGGACACGGTGAGAAGGAATGTTCCTTCGGATGCATGGGCTACGGCTCATGTGTGGACGCATGTAAGTTTGACGCTATCCACGTTGTAAACGGTGTTGCCGTGGTAGACAAGGAAAAGTGCACAGGCTGCTCGGCCTGCACCAAGGTCTGCCCCAACAGCCTCATCGAGCTTCGTCCTTACGAGGCGAAGTACGCCGTTGCCTGCTCCTCGACCCTGAAGGGCAAGGATGTCAAGGCAAAGTGCACGACCGGCTGCATCGGCTGCGGAATATGCGCGAAGCAGTGTGAGGCCGGAGCGATAACGGTCGAGAACAATATTGCCCGCATCGATTATGAAAAGTGCGTAGGCTGCGGCAAATGCGCCGAAAAATGTCCCCAGAAGATCATTCACATGGTTTAAGGCAGAGGAATTATGAAAGTAGTTATAATAGACGGTCAGGGCGGCAAACTCGGGCAGAAACTGGCAGAGGCGATCAAAGCCTCGTCCGTGGAGTGCGAGCTGTACGCCATCGGAACAAATACGATCGCCACTTCCGCGATGCTCAAGGGCGGCGCGGCTTATGCCGCTACGGGTGAAAACGCCGTGATCGTGGCATGCCGCGATGCCGATGTTATCGTAGGTCCCATAGGGATAACGGTCGCGGATGCACTCCTCGGGGAGATCACTCCCGAGATGGCGAAAGCGGTCGGTCAGAGCAGCGCACTCAAGCTTTTCCTGCCGATGAGCCACTGCAACAATCAGGTGGTCGGGGTAAAGAACCTCAGCCTGTCAGATATGGTGGAGGCAGCAGTCGAAAGACTTAAGGATTGCGTTAAAAGCTGACTGTGTTATAATACATCAGTACAGGGCCTGCCGGCCGAAGCCGGCGGCAGCATGCGCCGAAGCGCATAAATGCAGTTATTCACATATGTCCGGCTGCGGACAAACGATCAAAAAATATGTATACCACGGAGGTATGCTTTATTCCCGACGGGATAAGAGCATACCTCCGTTTTTGCGCGCAGCGGGGCAGGCCCCGGCGCCTTATCAAACGAAACGGAAAGAACAATGCAGAAAGAAATTGCAACACAAAGAGCACGCCGGAGGTTCGTCATACCGATACTGGCCGCGGTGCTGCTGATACTCACGGTTTTGTGCATGATGGCTGGATCGTCGCACATGACGCCCGCGGAATGCATAAATGCCTTGCTGGGCAAAGGCACGGCCGCACAGGTCAGGATCATCAGGAATATACGCATTCCGCGCGTTATCGCGGCGATAGTGGCCGGAGCCGGGCTTGCGGCCTCGGGGCTTATCATGCAGACCTGCCTCAATAACCCGATGGCATCGCCGTCTACGCTCGGTGTATCGAACGCGGCGGTTTTCGGAGCGAATCTGTCGATCATCGCATTTGCGGGCGGATTCCTTGAGACGGGAAACAATCTATCGAGTTATATGGTCGGAACGAACCCTTACGCCACCTCGGGCATGGCGTTTTTATTCTCGGCGGTATCGGTGCTGCTGATACTCGGTCTGTGCAGGATACGCTCGTTTTCGCCCGGAGTCGTGGTGCTCGCGGGAATAGCGATAGGCTCGATCTGGACGGCGGCCACCACTGTGCTGCAGTTCTACGCGACCGACGTAGGCCTTTCGGCAGCGGTCATCTGGAGCTTCGGAGACCTCGGACGCGCGACGTATAAGACGGACATCATCATGGCAGCGGTAGTGCTGACCGGGATAGCCGTGTTCGGGATCTTAAGCTGGCGATTCAACGCGCTGCTTTCGGGAGACGCGACGGCAAAGAGCATGGGCGTTAACGTGGAGCTGCTAAGGTTCGTATCAATGCTCGCGGCATCGGTGATCACTGCCGTCTGCGTATCGTATCTGGGCATCATTGGTTTCGTCGGGATCATATGCCCTCATACCGCAAAAAGGATACTCGGTCAGGATCACAGGATCTCGCTGCCGGTATCGGTACTGCTCGGAAGCATTCTGCTGCTGCTGGCCGATACGCTCTCTCGGAGCATCGGCAACGGCTCGGCCCTGCCTGTAGGCGCAATAACCTCGCTGCTCGGCGCGCCGTTCTTCATGGCGCTGATATTTGCGCGGAAGGGAGGTGCCGCGGATGCTTGAGATAAAAGACCTCACATTTTCATATTCATCGCGTTCACAAAAGGTCCTGGACGGCGTGTCCCTGACGCTCGGTGACGGGGAAACGGGGATACTGCTCGGAAAGAACGGAGCGGGTAAGACCACTTTGTTCAAGGCTGTTCTGGGTATCGTAAAACCGACATCCGGCAGCATAACGATGAACGGCAGGGAGCTGTCCCGGCTCAGCCGCAGGGAGCGCGCGGGACTGATAGCATACGTTCCGCAGGATGTGCGTTTCGGCGACCTGAGCGTCTATGACACGGTGCTCTCGGGCCGTATGGCAAAGTTCGGACTGCGCGCGGGAGCGGACGATCATAATAAAACGCGTGCGATACTTGAGGAAATGGGGCTGGAGGAGCTGGCTTCACGCAGCGCGCAGGCGCTTTCGGGCGGCGAATCCCGAAAAGTGGCGATCGCGCGTGCCCTGGCGCAGGAGCCGGCACTGCTCGTATTTGACGAGCCCACGGGCAATCTCGATATCGCGAACGAGCAGCTTATCATCGAAGAGATGAAGAAGCTCAGCCGTGAGCGCGGCATGAGCATACTGACCTCACTGCATGACCTGAATCAGGCGGCTGAGGCAGGAGACAGGTTCTTCTTCATGAAGAACGGAAAGATCCGGTTTTCGGGAGGGAAGGATTCTTTCTCGGAGTCGGTGATAGAGGAGATCTATGATGCCAAAGTCGGCATTTTGGATATAAACGGCAAAAAGATAATCGTAAACGGAGGAATAGTATGAAAAAGATAATTGCCTTAATGTTATGCGTGCTCATGCTGGTTTCGGTATGCGCGTGCTCAAAGAAGGATGCGCCTGAGCCTCAGACGCCCACACAGGCGGCGACCGAGGCTCCCACCAAGGCACCCGATACAACTGCGCCTGCGCCCGATGCGGGATCGGATAAGAGCGACGCGGAGGTGACTCCCGAGCCCGCCAAAGAGATCACGATCACGGATATGATCGGACGTGAGATGACGGTAGTTCCCGGCAGCTATAAAAGAGTAGTCTGCATAGGCGCGGGAGCGCTGCGCATGTATGCGTATATCGCGGACGTTAACCTGCTCTGCGGCGTTGAGGATATCGAAAACACGACTCTCGAGGAGAGACCCAAGATGTTTGACGCTGCGGCGCGTCCCTATGTGATCGCGTTCGGCGATGTATTCAATTCGCTTCCTTCGTGCGGTGTCGGCGGACCCAACGCTCAGTCAGCCGAGGCGGAGAAGATCCTTGCGTGCGAGCCTGATATCGTTATCTCGGAGTACGAGGATGTGGAAAAGGAAGACGCACTCGCAGCGCAGCTCGGAGTGCCGGTAGTTACCTTAAAATCAGGCCCCACGGGTGTTTTCGCGGATGAATTCTATGCTTCGATGAGACTGCTCGGAACCATTTTCGGTGAGGAAGAAAAAGCTGAGACACTGGTGGCATACATTCAGTCGGAAAGAGCAGAGATAGAGAAGAGAGTATCGGGCCTCGCTGTATCGGAACAGCCCGGAGTATATATCTGCGGACTCGGAAACTGGGGCACCACGAATCACCTCATGACTGCGCAGAACTATTACAGTTTTAATGTTGCCAATATCAGAAATGTCGTAAACGATCTTGAAAAGAACGGCATCCAGGCGATCGAAGCCGAGAAATTCGCGGCACTGGGCGACGAGATGGACATCATCATCATCGATTCCGCAGCGGTAAAGAACATTAAGCCCGCATTTGCGGAGGACAACACGCTGTTCGATACCTGCAGGGCATGGCAGGAAGGCGAGGTATACCTCGAGATGGCGTACAACGCATATTACACCAACTACGAGCTGGCTCTCGCAAATACCTGGTTCGCGGCCAAGACCGCTTATCCCGCGCTCTTTGAGGATATCGACATGACCGCAAAGACAAATGAGATCACCAAAGCGTTCTTGGGAAAAGAACTGGCGGCCGAGATATTCGCAAAGCCCGCTAGTTTCGGAGGATACGGAAAGATCGATACCGCGACATTCTTCAAATAAAGGCACAGACACGTCCCGCCACCTGATACATTTCTGAATTTGAGATGACGGTCGTGACTTTGAGGTACTTCCCGAAGATCGCGGCCAGCTCATCGACGGATATGAGTCCGTTTGAGATTTTTGCGGCACTGCCGCTGTGATGGGCGTTGATCGCGTCGCGGCTCATGCCGTGAGCGACGCTTAAAGTTCCGCCGGGTGAGAGCAGTGACGTGAGATGGCCGATAAGGCGCTCCCCGTCGGGGAAATGGGGAAAAGCATTATATACGAGTATACAGTCGAAACGTGTGTCGGGGGAATAGTCCTCGATATCCGCGCAGAGCAGTTCCAGCCTGCCCGAGTTTATCTCATCGGTAAATTTCGGGCGGGCTGTTTTTATCATCTCGGAAGAAAAGTCTACGGCAGTCACATGCCCGGCACCGGCCTTAAAATAATCCGGTATCAGCACACCCGTGCCGCATGCCACGTCCAGTATCGATACGCCTTTTGTGACGCCGGTGTTTTCCAGTATTGCCGAGATTTTTTTATCATCGTGTATCATGCCCTCATCCCATGTGGGAGCGAGCATGTCAAAAAAAGCGATAACATCCTGTTTGTCCATATGCAGTGTCCTTTAACGAAGTATTCCGAAGAGGCTTCATGATAAAGGCGGGAACCTCATATTGACATTTTAAGATAAAGGGTTGGCACGGTCAATCCTTAGCACAGACATGTCTCCCCACATCGCGATTTGACGGTTTACTACAGTGAATTGCGAAAAAAAGAGACGGGTGCTAGAATAGATTCTGCGATTTTTGCTGTTTTGGGAAAGGACGAACGGAAAGGAGTCTGCGTATGAAAAATATACTGATCACGGGAGCGTCGCGCGGTATAGGACGGGCGATCGCGAAGGAGTTCGCGCACGGCGACTGCAATCTGTTCGTCAATTCGCTGCACGGCGGCGAGAAACTGACCGGCTGCGTGGATGAACTGACGGCGATCAGGCGCGGAAACGCAGGGACGGGCTGTATCGTGCCGCTCAAAGGGGATGTCGGCGATCCGCGATTCGTGCGCGAAATGTTCGCCGAGATCAAAAGACATACGAACAGTTTTGACGGAGCGCCCAAAACCGCGGCCGAAGCACCCGCGAGGATCGACATCCTGATCAATAACGCGGGCATTTCATATGTGGGACTGCTGCAGGATATGACGGACGAAAAATGGGACAGGATCGTGGCGACGAATCTGTCTTCGGTGCATTACTGCTGCAGGGAGGCCATCCCAGGCATGCTGGCTGCGGGAGACGGCAGGATCATCAATATTTCATCGGTATGGGGCAGTGTCGGCGCGTCCTGCGAAGTGGCGTATTCCGCGACAAAGGGCGGGGTAAACGCATATACGAAGGCGCTGGCGAGGGAACTGGCTCCTTCGCATATCTCCGTGAATGCCATAGCATGCGGCTGCATCGATACCGATATGAACAGGATATTTTCTGACGACGAGAGGAACGCGCTGTGCGAGGAGATACCCGCAGGGCGTTTCGCGGAGCCCGAAGAGGTAGCGAAGCTTGTCAGGGCGATAGCTGAGCAGTCGGATTATCTGACGGGACAGATCGTAACGCTGGACGGCGGCTGGATGTAGGCGCCGGGACGGTTATTAAGAGGAGCATATATATTGACTGCAAAAAAGAAAAGCGGAGGAGGCATCTGGATACTTGCCGCAGCGCTGCTGATACTTGCGGCTGCCGCGGCAGGCTACTTCTTCGCAAAAGGATACGGTGAGCGCGGGAGCGGTGACGGCCCGGCGGCCGGTGCCCCGGACACCGTACAGGACGGCGGCGGGAACGCGCCGGCGGGGACATCATATTCAGCGCTGAACATGACTCCGGTGGAGCTGCTGTTCATCACGAACTCCGAGACCGGAAGGATCGAGCACATGCTGCTCGCGGTACTTAACTGCGCGGCCGGAAAACTGAATCTCATCGGTATCGATACCGATGTGAGCTGTACGATGTCGGGCAAACTCTACAGCGAGCTGACGCCCGGGAATACGGAGCTGCCGCAGACGGTGACTTTTTCGGAGCTGTACAGGTATTACCACAATGACAGAGCCTACGACGCGGCCCGGCGGATATTCGGCGAACTGATCAATTTCAACATACCGTATTACGCTGCGGTGGAGGACGTCGTTTTTGATGAGTTCATGTATTACAACGACACCGGCGCGGGCTTCAGACTGAGCGCGGACGAGCTCAAGGGCAGGGATTACGGTACCGAGGGCAGCGTAAAGGGCGCGCTCGATAGGGCATTTGCGGATGCTGTGACCAATTTCGGCATTTCCGACAGGCTCAGATATCTGGAGGTTTATGACGCTCTCACAGACGGTGACGTGGTATTCGACGAGGCGCCGGTAAAGGAAAAGAACGAGAGCACATCACTGGACACGGTCGGGACCGGCGCCATACTGTACGGGATACTGTACTGACGTGTTTTGGGGCTGCGGTCATGGGAGGATATATGAGGAAAAAGATAATTGCTGCGATAGTCGCGGTTGCGGCGCTGCTTGCGGCGTTTAAGGCGGGAACGGTTTTCGGCGCGGGTTCGGCTTCTCCGGGCAGCCAGGGCGATCCGCTGGTGACTCTGAGCTATCTGAATTCGAGGCTCGAGGGCATATCGGGGGACACGGGAGGCACATCCGCAGCGGACGGAGGCTTCTCGCGCGTCAGCCTGGCAAAGGGGCAGAGCCTGATACTCGGTGACGGCAGCGAGCTGGTCGTATACAGCGGGAACGGAACCGTACTCGGGACTACGGGGATGCTAAGCCTCACGGATTCGCAGATGTTCGCTGCGGGCACGAGCGCGGTGCTTTACGCGCATTTTCTGGGGATCGGCTCCGCGAGCGGAGTCAAAGCCTCGGGCAATATGACAATCTATGTAAAGGGCGGATACAGAATTGAGTAGGGGAATCAGCGCATTTTTTTCGAAAAGGAGCAATCTGAGGGATTACATCCTGATACTTATCGGCACATTTCTTATGTCGATAGCCATTAATTTCATCTATGAGCCTATGGAGCTGATCACGGGAGGCGTGACCGGCCTGGGCATCATACTCAAGCATTTTACCGGCGGGATCATCGAGGGAGGTTTTCCCGTATGGGCGACGAACCTTTTGTTCAATATACCGGTGTTCCTGATCTCCCTGAAGGTTTTCGGCTTCAGGTACATTTCAAAGACACTTTTCGCGACGCTCGCGCTTTCGGGCTTTCTCGCGGTACTCCCGAGCTTCGCGCTGTTTGAATCCGACTATATCCTGTCGGTTATCTTCGGCGGACTGCTCTCGGGCGCGGGCATAGGACTCGTGCTGCTGACCATGGCGACCACGGGAGGCACCGATATGCTCGGTATGCTGATCAGGCACAAGAGCCCGCATCTGACGGTGCCCCAGATCATATTTGTGCTCGACGGTCTTATCGTGCTCGCCGGTGCCGTGGTATTCGGCATCAAGGCCGCGCTGTACGCGACGATCGCCGTTTATGTTACGAGCAAGGTTTCGGACAGCCTGCTCGACGGTCTCAAATTTGCCAAGTGCGCATATATCATCTCGGATCTGGCCGATGACATCGCGCAGGAGATCCTCGTGGAGCTCGACAGGGGCGTTACGGGCCTGAACGGCGAGGGCATGTTCTCGCATCTCGACAAAAAAGTTCTGTATTGTGTAGTTTCACGTAAGGAAATGGTATATGTCCTCGACATAGTGTACAAGCACGATCCGACCGCATTTGTCACGATAAGTGATGTGCGTGAGGTATGGGGAGAGGGCTACGGAGAGCTGAAAAGACGTAAAAATTGACGAAAATGGCGGGTGCGCCGCCAATCTTTATACATTCTGCACAAATAAGTCAGTCCGCTTTTTGTGATTATTCATTACGTTTGTTCCGCCTTCGGGGGCGATTATCTATTTTTCACAAAATAAGAAAATGTATTTTGTTTATTTCAGATATGGCAAAAAGCGGTTTTTCAATGTAGTATGGTAACGGCGGGTTTCCGTAGGGACCGCTGCTTAAAAAAGCAGGATTTAATCTTAACCGGATCGTCTGAAGGCCGATCCAAAGAGGAGGAAAAAATGGCAAGTTTATCTTTAAAGAACATCACCAAGGTTTACCCCAACGGCTTCGTTGCTGTTAAGGATTTCAACCTTGAGATCGCAGACAAGGAATTCATCATTTTCGTTGGACCTTCAGGATGCGGAAAGTCGACCACACTTCGTATGATCGCAGGCCTTGAGGAGATTTCTTCGGGTGAGCTCTGGATCGGCGACAAGCTCATGAATGACGTTGAGCCCAAGGATCGTGATATCGCGATGGTATTCCAGAACTACGCTCTGTACCCTCATATGTCTGTTTATGACAATATGGCATTCGGCCTTAAGCTTCGTAAGACTCCTAAGGCAGAGATCGATAAGCTCGTTCACGAGGCAGCTAAGATCCTTGACATCGAGCACCTGCTTGACCGTAAGCCGAAGGCTCTTTCCGGCGGACAGAGACAGCGTGTTGCCATGGGCCGTGCTATCGTTCGTAATCCTAAGGTATTCCTTATGGATGAGCCTCTTTCAAACCTGGACGCTAAGCTCCGTGTTCAGATGCGTATTGAGATCTCCAAGCTTCATCAGAGACTTGAGACAACCATCATCTACGTAACACATGACCAGACCGAGGCTATGACACTCGGTACCCGTATCGTTGTTATGAAGGACGGCGTTGTTCAGCAGGTTGATACACCTCAGAACCTTTACGATCAGCCCAACAACCTCTTCGTTGCAGGTTTCATGGGTTCTCCTCAGATGAACTTCATCGACAGCGTTGTAGGACGCGAGGGCGACAAGGTTACTCTTACATTCGGTTCGACCACCATCGTTGTTCCCGAGCTCAAGGCTAAGAGACTCATCGATGCAGGTTACGAAGGAAAGACCGTTGTACTCGGTATCCGTCCCGAGGATGTTAAGGATGAGGAAATGTTCATCAGCCAGTCTCCTGAGAGCGTTGTAGACGTTACCGTACGTGTATACGAGCTTCTCGGTGCAGAAGTATTCCTGTATCTTGATGTTGACCAGTACGAGATCACCGCACGAGTTAATCCTCGTACGACCGCTCGTCCCGGCGACCAGATCAGAGTTGCATTCGACCTTTCCAAGATGCACATCTTCGATAAGGAGAGCGAGCAGGTTATCACTCACTAAAGATTTTTATGATTAATACAGCGCCCGGACTTTGCGGTCCGGGCGTTTTGTGTGATAAGCGAATGCCCTCAGTCGGCGAAGCTGTACGCGAGATGAAAGAGGAGGCTGCCATGGCACAGGAGTATTCCGGAAGCGGAAAAGGGTCCAGGGTATACGTGGAAAAGCAGGTCCGCGTGCCCAATTTCGCTATGTCTTATCAGCATTCGCACGAGTACTATGAGTTCTTTTATCTGAAGGCGGGCAGCTGCAGATATATGACCGAGGGAAGGATATATCATCTCGAAGCGGGCAATATGTTCATCGTGCACCCCGGTGACAGACACAGCACGAGCTATCAGGGCAAGGTACCGTGCGAACGCATCGTCATCTATTTTAAGCGGGAGCTGATCGACGGGGAATGGTGGAAGGAGCATGCCGATACCGATGCTTTTATGGGCTCATCCTGCAAGCTGTCGTTCAGCCTTAAGGCCAAAGCCGTGATCGAGAGGACTTTGAGAGCCATGCTCTCGGAGAATAATATGCCCGACGGATATACCTCAGAGATACTGCTGCTGTTCATGAAGCAGTTTCTGATAGACCTGGTGCGCCGCGGCACGGTCATGAATGATTTCGTGCGCAGCAATGACAGCTTCGGCAGGGATATCGAAGCCGTGATCAGATATATCTCGGAGAATTATGCCAAACCGATCACTCTCGAGGAGGCGGCTGAGAGCATCAATCTCGCGCCCACGTATTTTTCACGCAAGTTTAAAAGCGTGACCGGCTCGAATTTCCGTGATTTCGTCATCAATATAAGGATCAGGCAGGCCAGCCAGATGCTGCTGACGACCGATGACTCCGTGACCGAGATCGCGCAGAAATGCGGCTTTAACTCCGCCAATTATTTCAAGGACTGTTTCCGAAGGACGGTCGGACTCTCGCCCACGCAGTTCAAAAAACAGAAGGGAAAGGTTTGACTAAGGATGGCAGACTACAGATTTTTTGCCGTCCGAAAACTGCTTTTAACTGAATATTTATGGACTTATCACGGTCTTATTGACCGTGATTTTTTATGATGTTATCTTCAAGGTACGAAGATAACCATATGGGAAAAAGTGTACACTGCTTCATTTTTTGACCGGATCTTTTGGGGGTCCGGGACCGACAAAGACATATGCCGCATAGACATCGGGGAAGATACTGATTTCTTGTCCGGTTCAGCGGAGCGTGTCCGCAATTAAGTAAAAAATGGAGGACAGGTATGAGGAGAAATACATACAGGGTTATAGCGTTCCTGCTCGCTTTCATCATGGCTTTACCTGCGTTTGAGGGGCAAAAAGCAAAAGCGGCGGAAAACAACAGTCACATCATCAAATACCAAGGGGCTTACGATCCCGCTGCGTATCCGCAGAAGGATCTGAACGCGGTATTCACATCTGAGAGCATGGTGATCGACGGAAGGCTGGACGAGGCTGCATATGCTTCGGCACAGGTATCCTCGATAAGCAATGTCAAGGCGGCATCCGCACAGTACGCATATGAGAGCGGCAAAGAGACACGGGGAGAGATCCGTGCCGTATGGGACGGTCCGGTGCTTTATCTCGGCATCGATGTATATGATGCGGATGTTATCAGGACTGCGGGAACAGGCGGAGAATCGGGTAATCCTGCGGTGGCAGGAGTAACAAAGACTGAACTGCTGTGGGGGTTCTGGCCTGTGACAACGACCGAAGACCCGGGCGACAGCATTGAACTCGGATTCGATCTGCACAACGACAAGGTCGTATACGAGACCGATACCCAGGGCGTGGTTACGATCGGCGCAGACGGACATCTCTATTACTATCACAGCAGCAATATCCCGTCATTAGGCTCGCCTCTCGGCGATCCGCAGCATCCCGAATACATGGACAGGATCAGGGGATATGCGGTAAGTCCCCTGTTGGACGGAGAAGGCAAAGAGATCGGTTATACGGTCGAAGTGGGCCTGCAGATAGAAAACGTTGACAGCACAAATGCCGGTAACGGCCTTACCTTCGGCGTGGAAATAAAGATAAATGATTATCAGAATGTAATTACAGGCTATAAGGACGTTCCCGCGCCCGAGCCGGCTTCAGGTTCGGCGATCTCCGTTCCCGCAACGGGCAGTGCGATCACTGTTCAGGAACCGGTATATGAAACAATTAAGCTCGGAGATATTTTCTGGAGCCATTCCCAGGATGCGGTTTATACCAAGATCGACCATGAGCACACAAATTCGGTGGACTGGGGCAATGTAGCGCTCACCGGATGGAACGGTACCGACGCTTTCTCAAAGAGCACATGGAGAATATCGACTCTGCTGCGCTATATCGATTCGGCATCATTTGCAAAGGGCGTATACACTGCGGGTAGTCAGGCGGTACTTGACGCGGCTGTGACAAAGGCTAAGGCTGCCGATCTGGATGCGATCGGAAAAGCAGAGGCAGACGCGCTGGCGGCTGAGCTCGAAGCGGCATTCTACGGACTTCGCTGGGGCAATACGAAGTATCCCGATCCTGCGGAGCTGCCGTCAGTATATACACTTCCGAATCCTTATAAGTTCTTCGGAACGGACAGACTCGTTAAAAACGCTCAGGACTGGGAGGAAAGACGCGCGGAGATCCTCGATCTCGCACAGTTCTATGAGTACGGCTACAAGCCCGGTGCTCCCGATGCCGCGGATTATTCCGTTGAGTATCATGAGGCCGGAGAGAAAAAATACAGATGGTCCAATTCGCAGCAGAAATATGTTGAAGACGGAACCTATACCTCCACCGCCGCAACCGTAAAGATGCAGCTTACCGTAGGCTCCGTAACGAAGGACATCAGCTTTGACATTACATATCCTACTGCAGAACAGCTCTCTGCTTCGGGCAACGAGGGCAGACAGATCCCGATCCTGCTCAGCTACGACGGATCGATACCCGCATACCTCGAGCAGGGAATCGCGGTTGTTTCCCTCCCTTCGGTAGTATCCGATACCAGAACCAACGAATACGCATGGGGCAACAGAACAGGCGCGTTCTACGAACTGTATCCTTACCACAGAAACGGCGTCGAGGCACTCGGCGAGGTCAGCAACGAGATGGCGGCCGCATGGGCGGCAACGCGCGTTATCGATGCCCTCGAGGCATTAAAAGCAAGCAGTGACGAGACCGCGGTCAAGGCTATGGCGTCTCTCGACCCTGAAAAGCTTGCTGTAACCGGTTTCTCGATAAACGGCAAATACGCTTTTGTTGCGGGAGTATTCGACGACAGAATAGATGTGTGCATACCGGGCGCATCGGGTGCTTCGGGAGCATCTGCATGGAGACTGGTTTATACCGGGCATCAGTATGATTTCACCGGAACACCTTTTGCGTCGCAGGACGGCAAAGTACCTAACGTGCAGACCGCATCCGGCACCGAGATGATGGCTAACAGCATCAGACACAACCGCGTGCGCGAGACCGAGCTTTTCCGCCATTTCCTTAAGCCTTTCGATTTCTACGGATATGAGGACGGCGCGTACGGCTTCGGCAACAGACTGCCTTACGATCAGACCGATCTGATCGCGACGCTCGCACCCCGCGCAATCATCATTGAGAACACCACAAACGATTACAATGACGGCTGCGAGGCCGACGCGCTGAGCGCTGAAGTCGCAAAGAGCGTATACAATACACTCGGCTATACCGCTGACGATCTGGTTAAGTTTAACTACCGTTCGCTCAAGCCTTCGGACCCTCACGGAAATGATCCCGAGCAGAGAACGAGGAGCGCAAAGTACCTCAACAGCTATTTCTTCGGCACCGAGATGGACGATGAGACCGCGACACGCCTCAATACCGATCCGTTCGCGCTCAAAGTCACGAACTCGGATACGCCTTACAACGTATATTACGGCGGCTACAATACAATTACCGGCGGCAGCGGCGCTGACGCGAAGGACGGCTGGTATTACTACACCTTCCCGAAGGAAGAGCCTGCTACACCTTCGCCCGATCCCGCGACTCCTTCACCGGAGCCTGCAACATCCGCGCCCGATCCCGTGATACCCGCAACAGAGGCGCCTGCGGCGGAGGAGACCGAAAAAGAGCCTGCAGCTGCGGCTGACGAAGTCGTTGAGACAAAGGAAGAGACCGTTGCGAACGAGGACGGTTCCGAGACCACGACCACGGTAACGGAAAAGGCTGACGGTTCGGTAACATCTGTCAGCGTAACAAAGGATGAGGACGGAAATGTCCTGAGCTCTACCACGGAAGAAGAGCATACCAAGAAGAACGGTACAAAGGTCGAAGAAATCACTACCGTGAACGCGGACGGCTCAGAAACAACCAGCACCGTCAAGACCACGAAGGCGGGCAATGTTTATGTAAGAACCGAAGAGACCGATGCTGATGGCAATGTCTCGATCACGATCGAACAGAACAAGGCTGACGGAACACAGACAAAGAGAGCATATGCCGTTAACAAGGACGGCAGCCTGAAGCTGACCGCGCTGGAGACCGGTGCTTCCTCTGTCAAGGTTCCCGCTTCGGTTACCGTAAACGGCAAGACTTATGCGGTTACAACGATAACGAAGAACGCTTTCAAGAACAATAAAGAGCTTGAAAAGGTCGTTATCGGCAAGAACATCACTGCGATCGGCAAGAACACCTTCAAGGGCGATTCAAAGCTTTCCGAGATAGTGATCTACGGCGCAAGCCTCGAGTCGGTATCGAAGAACGCGTTCAAGGGCATTGCCGGGGGCGCTGTATTCAAGATCAAAGGCGATAAGGAAACCTACAAAAAGGTTGTGGAACTCCTTAAAAAGTCGGGTCTTGACAAAGGCGTGAAGTTCAAGAGAGTAAAATAACATTACGTATAGTGAAACCATTTTTGCATATATGATCAAAAGGCGTCCGGGCTTTGCCCGGGCGTTTTTTGTATGCTTACCGTTCTCTCGACAAGAAGGGCTTTGAGGATTATACTTGAATGGTAAGACTGTCCGGCGGAGGTGTTTGTATGTCCGAAATAGAGAGATTAAAAGATATCGTTGTGAAGCTCAGGAGTGAGGACGGCTGTTCATGGGACCGGGTCCAGACCCATTCGAGCCTCAAGCCGACCTGCATCGAGGAGGCCGCGGAGGTGATCGGCGGGATCAATATCCTCGAGAAAACAGGCGATCCCGCGAACCTTAAGGAAGAGCTCGGTGACCTGCTCCTGCAGGTTGTGTTCCACGCGGTCATCGCGGAGGAGGAAGGGCTTTTCACGCTCGAGGACGTAGCAGAAACCGTTTGCGAGAAAATGATACGCAGGCACCCTCACGTATTCGGGGACATGAAATTCGCTTCGGAAGAGGAGCTGCTCAAAGCCTGGGCGGACATCAAAAAGCAGGAAAAAGTGGGCAGAGAGTGGGAGACGGAGTATCTTAAGGATGCGATGAACGAGGCTTTTGCCCTGATAGAAAAAGCCAAAGAAAGAAAAGGATTCTAATTCAAGGAGGTATTTTTTATGGCAGTGATCAACAGCATGACGTTTTTCTCGAAGGAGCTCGCAAGACCGGTGCATTTCTGCGCCGTATTCTCGAATGACTGCCAGTGGGGCGTCGATACAAACCCGCATTTTAAGCGGCCCGCGAAGAATGTATATCTGCTCCACGGCTACAGCGGGTGCGATACCGACTGGCTCTACGGCGCGCCGCTGCAGGATCTGGCGAACCGCTTCAATGTGAATTTCTTCATGCCCAACGGCGACAACAGCTTTTATCTCGACTGGCCCGAGACCGGCTACAGGTACCTGCAGTATGTGGGACGCGAGTTTGTCGGGTATACGCATAAAACCTTCAACGTTTCGGATAAGCGCGAGGACAACATGATCGGAGGCCTGTCGATGGGAGGCTTCGGCACGATACATACCGCGCTCTCTTTCCCCGGGACATTTTCAAAGGCGATAGCGCTCTCTTCGGCGCTGATCGTGAACGGACTTAAGAACATGAAGCGCGAAGATCCCGAATTCATGGCCAATTACGACTATTATGAGCATACCTTCGGAGGCGATCTGCAAAAGGCGGACAAGACCGATATCAATCCTGAGGTCCTCGCAAAGCGCCTGATCGATACGGGAGCGGAAAAGCCCGAGCTCTACATGGCGTGCGGAACCGAGGATTTCCTGATCGAGGCAAACAGGCAGTTCAAGGCATATCTCGATTCGATCGGCTATCCCGTGACCTTCTTTACCGGCCCCGGCGTGCACGATATGGTATTCTGGAGAGCGCAGCTGGCGGCAGGACTTGAGTGGGCGCTCGAGAGATAGTATCGCGTTCCGGCCCGGACACTATAAAGGCACTGAACAACGGAGTTTTATATGGATTATTCTGTCGATCTGAGAGACTTTAAACCGCAGCCGCTGTATGACCTCGGCGAGGATTTTACGGGGCGTTCGGCCGGAGGCGGAGAGATATCGTTTAACAATTATTACATGGAAACTGACCGGAAGCCGTATTTTGCGGTTTCCGGTGAATTTCATTACAGCAGGATGGTCCCCGAACGCTGGGAGGATGAGCTGATCAAGCTGCGCATGGGCGGGATCAATATCGTCTCGACCTATGTGCTCTGGAACCATCACGAGGAAGAGGAAGGCTGCTTTGACTTTACGGGCAACAGGGATTTAAGGCGCTTTACGGAGCTGTGCGCGAAGCACGGTCTTTTTGTGATACTCCGGATCGGTCCCTTTGCCCACGGAGAAGTCAGGAACGGCGGACTTCCCGACTGGCTGTTCGGCAAGCCCTTTGAGGTCAGGAGTCTCGATGAGGGATTTCTGGTATATGTTGACCGGCTTTACCGTGAAATAGGAAAACAGACTGCCGGGCTGTATTATAAGGACGGCGGGCCCGTGATCGCGGTCCAGCTCGACAACGAGTACATGCATTCCTCGGCAAAATGGGAAATGACCGTTGGCAGTTCGAACGAATGGATCAATGCGGGACGCGACGGAGAACCGTATATCCTGAAGCTGCGCGAGCTGGCGCTGAAAGCCGGGATTGAACCCGCGTTCTTTACGGGTACGGCGTGGGGCGGAGCAGCTTATTCCCCGCGCGTTATGCCTCTCTGGGGCGGTTATGCGTACAGGCCCTGGATATTCTATTTCAAGACCGGGGAGCACCCCGCGACGGAAGTATTTGCCTACGAGGATTATCACCGCGACGGCGCTGTCTGCGCCGATGACTTTAAACCCGCATACAGGCCTTCCGAGCGTCCCTACGCGTGCTGCGAGATGGGCGCAGGCATGATGAGCTGCTACGCTTTCAGGGCCGCATTCCCGGGCAGGAGCGTTGATGCGCTGGCGAATATCAAGCTGGCTTCCGGATGCAATTTCATAGGCTACTATATGTACCACGGCGGGACCAATCCGATAGGCAGGCACGGTACATACATGAATGAGTCGCAGGTGACGAAACTTTCCTACGATTTCCAGGCCGCGATAGGCGAATACGGGCAGATCAGGGAGTCTTTCAGACGCTTAAAGAGCATTCACTGTTTTACACGATTCTTTGGGGAGAAGCTCGCGCCGATGGAGACGGTGCTGCCCGAGGGAGCGTCGAAGATCGATCCGAACGATGCGGAGACTCTGCGCTTTGCGGTCCGCAGCGACGGCAGGAGCGGGTTCCTCTTTGTGAACAATTATCAGGACCACAGCCGGATGAAGGCGAAAGAGCATGAGAAAGTGAGCATTTCCCTTGCGGATGAGACGATGGACTTTGACATTTCAATTGCGGCGGAGGAGAATGCGATCCTGCCGTTTAACCTCGAACTGGACGGGATACTTTTAAAGCAGGCGAACGCGCAGCCGGTTCTGCGCACAGTGGCCGGCGGGAAGCCGACCTATGTGTTCATGGTGCCCGAAGGCATGGACGGTACGTTCAGGTTCGCTGACGGAATCGATGTCAGCGAATGCTGCGAAAACTGCAGGATGCTGACCGCAGCCGGGAACGGGCGTGAGATCGATATCCTCCTTGTTGCCCGGGCAATGGCCGACCGCATGTACCTCTTAAAGAACGGAGGCCTGGTATTTACCGATGCGGCACTCCTTGAAGACGAACAGGGCGGATTAAGGCTTGAGACCGTAAAGGCCTCGAACCTTATTCAGACATATCCGGCGGACCTCTTTGCAGATTCGGAAAAAGCAGTGAAGAAAGCCGGCGGAGGGATACTCGGAGAGTATCTTATTGAAACCAAAGAGATAAAGGCAGAAGTAACGGCCGGGATATGCTCTTCGTCAGGCACAGCCGGAGTTATGCGTTACGGGATCAGGTTCTCCGATGAGACTGCAAAGAATATTAACGAGGTTAAGGATATGCGCCTGCGCATAAAATACTCAGGAGATGTCGCGGAGCTTTTCGCAGGCGATGAAATGATAAGCGACAACTTTTGGAACGGCGATATCTGGGAGATCGGACTTAAAGAGCACGCATGTAAGCTGAATGATCCGCTGACACTCCGTATCTCTCCGATGGGGAAGAATGCGCTCATTACCGTAGAGTCTGCGGGCGGAGAAGAAAAAGATAATACGGACGGATTGGTGAGTATTGAAGTACAGCCGGTCTATGATATACGATTTTAGGGAAAAAAGGGCAGGAGGTATTTATATGAACAGGGCTACGGTACGTGAGGAGATCGTCACGATCCCCACCTATCGCACGGGGGAGCTTGAGAAGAACCCCCTTTTCATAGAAAAAAGAGCATATCAGGGATCGACGGGCAAGGTTTATCCGCTGCCGATCTGCGAGAAGATCAGCGAGGAAAAGGAGGATGTGGAGTATCATGCCGTCATACTTGAGAACGATTATCTCTATGTCATGATCCTTCCCGAGCTTGGAGGGCGTATCCAGCGCGCTCTCGATAAGACAAACAATTATGACTTCGTATATTATAATCATGTGATCAAGCCCGCGCTCGTGGGCCTTACCGGTCCCTGGATCAGCGGCGGCATCGAGTTTAACTGGCCCCAGCATCACAGACCGTCGACCTTCATGCCTGTCGATCATACGATCCGCGAGAATGAGGACGGTTCGGCGACAGTGATCATCGGCGAGACCGACCGCATCAACGGCACCAAGGGAAACGCGTCGATCACTCTGTATCCCGACAAGGCTTACATCGAGATCAAAGGCCGGCTCTTCAACCCGACGGAATATCCGCAGACCTTCCTCTGGTGGGCCAATCCCGCAGTCACGGTCAACGACGATACATTTTCCGTATTCCCGCCCGATGTGAACGCGGTAATGGACCACGGAAAGCGTGCGGTCTCGACTTTCCCGATCGCAACGGGTGAATACTACAAGGCGGATTATTCCGCAGGCGTCGATATCTCGCGCTATAAAAACATCAGGGTTCCCACCTCGTATATGGCGGCGCATTCCGATTTTGATTTCGTCGGCAATTTCGACGAGGGACGAGACGCGGGACTCCTGCATGTGGCGGATCATCACATCAGCCCCGGCAAGAAGCAGTGGACATGGGGCTGCGGCAATTTCGGAAAGACCTGGGACAAGAACCTGACCGATGAGGACGGACCTTACATTGAGCTGATGACCGGCGTATACTGCGACAATCAGCCCGATTTCACATGGCTCAAGCCCGGTGAGGAGAAGAATTTTGTCCAGTACTTCATGCCCTACAAGTCGGTCGGCAGGGTAAGCAACGCAACGAAGGACGTGATCCTGGGCCTCGCATTTATTGACAAAAAAGGCAATGCGATCGAAGCGGATCCTTTCGCGTACGGCCGCGAGGCAAATGAGAAAAAGCGGCAGCAGGCGGCTTCGGCGCGCATTACCGTATATTCGACGGGCATTTATCCGGGCGCCGTAATCAGCGTGATCGCAGGCGGAAAAGAAGTTTATAAGAAAAAGGCGGATCTCTCGCCCGTGAAGGCGTTTCGGGATACGCTTCCGGTTCCCGGAGAATACAGGATCGAGGTGCGCGACAAGGAGGGAAGACTGCTCTGCGGCTACGATGAGTACATCAGGCAGAACAGGCCTATCCCCGAACCCGCGCAGGCGCTGAAAGCGCCCGAAGAGATCGATTCACTCGAAGAGCTCTATCTTGCGGGACAGCATCTTGAGCAGTACAGACACGCGACGTTCCTGCCCTCGGATTATTATCTGGAGGGACTTAAAAGAGACGCTACCGATATACGCCTGAACAATGCATACGGGCTTTACCTGCTCCGCAACGCGCAGCCCGAAGAGAGTATCCGCTATTTCGAGGCGGCGATAAAGAAACAGATCTGGCGCAATCCGAACCCCTATCACGGCGAGGCGTACTTTAATCTGGGTCTGGCGCTCGAGACACTTAGGAAGAATGATGAGGCTTACGACGCGTTCTTTAAGTCCGCATGGAGCGCGGAGACGGCGTCTGAGGCTTATCTGCACCTGTCGATGCTCAGCGTAAAGAAAGGAGAGTTCGCGCAGGCGCTTATGTTCGCCGACGAGAGCCTGATCAGGGGCTGGCACAATATGAAGGCGAGGGCGCTGAAGGCCGGGATACTGGCGAGAATCATTGCCGTGGAGAGAACTGCGGCAGGGGATGCGGCACAGTCCGGAAGTGATACTGCTGCGGACAATGCTGCGGCGCTCGAGAAAGAATACAGGCGCTTTCTCGATGAGAGCCTTGCGATCGATCCGCTGTACTTCGGCGTGCTCTGCCGCGCGGAGGATGCGGATGGCTTCATGAAGGCGATGGGAGACAGGCTTGAGAATTATCTGAATCTCGCCTACGAGTTCATCGGATTCGGTTTCTATGACGATGCTGCGGATATCCTTGAGATGTGCCCCGTGGATTCGCCGATGGTTTATTATACTCTGGCTTATGCGCTCGGAATGGGCGGAAATGTGAAAGCTGCCCGCGAGGCCGCGGAAGAGGCTGAGAAGCTTCCGACAGATTTTGTTTTCCCGAACAGAGTCATTGAGCGCGTGATACTCGAATACGCCGCGGGATTGCTTAAAAAAGGCGCGAGAGTATATTATTATCTCGGGAATCTCCTCTACGATAAAAAACAGTACGAAAAGGCCTGCGAATGCTGGGAGAAGGCGACTGCGGCGGAACCCGCGCTCGCTCCCGCACACAGGAACCTTTCGATCGCATATTTCAATCATGGCGACAGGTCAAAGGCTGCGGAGAGGATTGCGAAGGCCTGCGAGATCGAGCCCGGAAACAGCCGCTTCCTGCTCGAACAGGACCAGCTTTTAAAGAAGCTTGGACGCCCTGCTAAAGAGCGCCTCGCGATACTGGAGAAGCACAGGAAGATCATTCCCGACCGCTACGCTCTGATGCTGGCGTACGTGAGCCTGCTGAACGAAACAGGAAAGTACGAAAAGGCGCTGGAGCTCTTGATGGGCTACACCTTCCATGTCTGGGAGGGCGGCGAAGGAAAGGTGGCCGATGAGTATAAAAAGGCCCTTTTCGCGCTGGCTGAGGCTGCGCTCAAAAAGGGCAGATACGAAGAGGCTCTAGAATATGCGAAGCGCACGCTCACCTATCCCGACAATCTCGGTGAGGGCAAGCTCGACAACGTGCCCGACAACAGAGCGGACTATCTGATCGGCTGCGCATATAAAAAGCTCGGCGATGAAAAGCGAGCCGCAAAGTACTTTAAGAAGGCGACCGAGGGCTCACAGATACCCGAGCCCGTGCGCTATTACAACGACCAGCCTTCGGACTATATCTACTATCAGGGACTCGCGTTCCACGAGCTCGGAGACGATGAAAAGGCAAAGAAGTCGTTCCATCAGCTGATCATTTTCGGTGAGCAGCACAGCTTTGACAAGGTCGGATACGATTTCTTCGCGGTCTCGATGCCGGAGCTCGAAGTATACCAGGACGACATCCAGGCCAGGAGCGACGATTACTGCCGCAGGATGACAGAACTGGGCCGTAAGGGGCTCGAAATGCTGGAAACGGTGCCTGTCACCATAAAAAATCTATAAAAATTCAGCCATGGGGACGGTTTCTTCTGCCCGACGTAACATCGGACAGAAGAACCGTCCCCGTGGCTGTATGATCCTTGAATTATAATTCCTGCATCGGCTCGAAATCATCGGAGCCCAGATATTTGTATATGCAGTCGAGCAGCGTTCTGGCTTCGGGATACTCCTGCAGATCCTGCAGTCCCATCGAGGAGAAGAGTACGCGGCCGGAACCGTATTTTGCTTCATAGAGCTGCGCCATCGGGCGCTGCCGTACATAGCAGTCCATTTCGGTGATGATCGCGTCCATATAACGGGGCAGGATGAAAGCCCGCTGCGATGCCATACGGAACCACTGCCAGTCGGACCATTCGTCTGTGGGGAAGCCCTTAAACACCGGATGGTCTTTCTTTATGAGCTGGCCCATAGCGCCTTCCTGCGCAGGGAACGTGCCGACCGACCAGAAATCGGTCGTGAACTGTGCCTGTATTGAATCCGGGATTGCCTCTTTTGTGGAGTGCGGAGTCACATAGACTTTGCCGCCGCGCGCGAGGACATCCTTTGCCCTGTCGTCGAAAACTTCGGTTTCGTATACGCCTTCGGGGCATGCCGGATCGACATGCGGGTAGACCCAGATCGGATACTTGGCGCCGATGTTGCCGACGGTTACGGTGAGCATGAGCTTCTGGGCACGGTCAAAGCCGGTGAGCGGGATGCTGAAGGTGCCGAGCGAGGTCAGCTCGCCGGGAGGGCAGGAGTTTATGCCTGCTTCCGCGCTGCCCCGGTGCCCGCTTGCAGATATGGGTACGGAAGATCCCGACGCGATGGCTGAACCGGAGACTGCCCCGGCAGCCGGGGCGGAATTTGTATAACCTCGTCGCGAAGGGGCGGTTTCGAGTCTGTATGAAAACTCGCCGGGAAGCGGTTCTTTGCCGTAATTCGCAACTTTGACCTCCGCGGTAAAAGTCTCACCGTTCTCATAGGTATAGCGGTCAAAAAGCACGAGTACAGCGCGGTCAGTGAAAAATCTCGCGAAGCGCGCGGGATCCGAGAACGGATAAGGCTTCGGCCGCAGATGGGAATTCAGCATGCCGACAAGAGCCGTACCCTGGCCGGTAAAATCCTGCAATCCGAGCAGGGAGATACCCGAAAGCCCGGGAGTTCGCAGCACGCCCTCGATCTCTTCGCGGTAGGCTTTGAGCGCGATCTCACCTGTTGCGTTGACTCTGCGCTCCCATTCGGCATCGGATATGCCGTTCTTTTTTCTGCGCTCGTTGACCACGTTCAGATTGTCGGGCCTTGTAACGCCTTTGAATTCCTCCAGTTCCTTCATATCGGGCAGGATCTCGTACTGGCCGACCTCGAAAGTAAATACGGGCTTTTTATAGCTTTCGCGGATACTGCCGAGAACTGCCGAGAGGTCTCTGCGCGTATTGGGCGCGGTGGCGTTGATAGTGCCTTTATTGCCCGAAAAGCGCAGGGGCGTGCCGTAATGATCAGAGCCGGTATAGAAATCGCTGTCGGGATCGGCGCCTTTATTGCCGTAGAAATTGTTCGAACCCCAGGCATAGAGCCGTGTAGGATCGAGCTCGCGCGCGGTCCGCAGGAGCTCGTGCATTCTGTCCACGCCCTCGTCGCTCGCGTGCAGCTCGTTGCCGAGCGCCAGCATAACGAAAGAAGGATGGTTCGCGTAGGTTTTTATTATTTGCGTGAGTTCGTTTTTATAGAAATTAAAGCAGGTCACGTCATTAAAAGCGTCGCGCGGATTCCAGTTCGGGAGCTCGGCCTCGATCATCACGCCAAGCCTGTCTGCAGCCTCGAAAGCGGCCTCGGGCGGGCACCAGGAGTGGAAGCGGATGCAGTTGACTCCGTAGGACTTGTAGGTCTTTACGATCGCAGTCCAGCTCTCAATGTCCATCGGCGGATGGCCTGTTTCGGGGAAAAGACCGCAGTTTGCCTCGCTTCTGAGGAATATACGCCGGCCGTTCAGTGTCAATCGTCCGGTATCATCGTAAGAGAAGGTCCTGAGACCAAAGCGGACGGTCCTGCTGTCTGCGGCTTTGCCGCCTGTGAACAGCGTGATCCGCAGCTCGTGCAGATTGCCCTCATATTCGTCCCAACGTGCTCCTGCGGCTTCGGATGAGAATGAAACGGCATCGAACCGGATCTCTGTCGGCTTATCGTGAGAGAGGAGCAGTTTTTTTTCGACGGGAGCCTGAAGACATGCGCCTTCGAGCCTGAGGATCGCAGACATGGGGACGGTTCTTTCATCTGCACCTGCCCCTATGTCTGCAGCTTCAACCACCACATCCGCGGTACCCGTTCCGCCGATCTCGGGCAGTACACGGGCCTCCAAAATGCGCGCATGTCCGGTTTCCTCGATGAATATCTCACCTACCGCGCCGTTCCAGTTGGTCTGCGTTTCATCGGTCGCGGCGGAGGAAAAGGTTATGTCGCGGTAGGGCATGCCGGGGTAGGTATTGTCGGTGACGAGTCTGATCACGCTGCCCTTGCGCAGCAGCCCGGTCACGTCAAAAACAGTGGGCGTGCTGAGCCCGTAAGCGATGCGGTGCGCCTCTTTGCCGTCGACAAAGGCCGAAGCCGCGCGGGTGCGCTCTATATGCAGACAATAACTCCTGTCCGCCCTGACATCATATTCAAAAAACCTTGTAAATTCTGCCGGTCCCTCATAAGTAAAACGCCTCGTAAGCCTGGTCGTGATGCGGGAATCGACGTCCGTAAACTCGGTATCTTCGCCGCTGCGGTCCTCTATATCGGGATGCCATGCCTTTGCAACGCGGTCGGGATCGCCGACGCCGTTTTCATCAAGGGAACCGGGCAGGAAGCCGTCCGATTTTATTCTTCCGTCGGGGAGCTTTATCTCCCATTTTCCGCTCAGATCGTATCTCATGTTCCTTCCTCCGAAGATGCTGTGTTCCGAATGTCTTAAGCTTTCGTGTAGTGGCGCCTGATATGAACGCCCTTGTAACCGATCTTTTGATAGAAATCATTGCCGCCGCCCGTCATGACCTCGGCGCCGAGCGGACGGAGCACGCTGTCGTGGCGGGAGAGCGCTGCGGCAGCGAGTCCCTTATGCTGATGCGACGGAACCGTACACAGCGGCTCCATGTAGGCCAGCTTATTTTCCGGAACCCACCACATTCCCGAGAAGCAGACGTATTCCTCGTTCTCATCCGCGATTATCACGGTATACTGATAAGTCGAGTGAGGCGAGGGTGAGATCGTGGCTCCGAGCACATTCTGATACAGTTCGTGCGGAGTTCTTCCGCCGTCCTTTTCGGGAATATCCCAGTTTGCGAACGGGCCGAGTTCCTCGCTGTTGAAGCCGTCCCAAAGGCATTTTGCGGACTTGAGCGGATCAGAATGCTCCGAGTCCACAAAATGGTATCCCGCGGGCAGCGGATAATCGAGCTTCCCGGTACGGAAATCGAATATCCTGTCCGTTTCCTCATAATCGCATTTGTAGCCCTTTCTTTCCGCAGCTTCGATAAGGGCCTTCTGCCCCACGGAAAGCACCAGCATCAGCGGATCTTCAAACTTCGGATACGCCGTTTCGGCATATTCGATCATTTCACCCGCCAGTATTTCGTAACCGGGTTTGAGCACGAAATACAGCTCGTTGACGGGCTGCTCGTAAAACACGAAGGCCACCGGTCTGCCGTTGTCCAACCAGAAACGGTTCAGGCGCAGATAGCCCCGGTCGTGCCAGGGAGAGGTTACCGCGTACTCGAAGAACGGAGCCGCGGGCCCGTTGGTTTCTTCATGATCATATGCTTCGGTCATGAGTTCCCAGACCGTATCTATATCCGTAAGGATCTGAAATTGCTTTGTCGTGATGTTCATGGTATCCCCCTTTCGCGGAATAAGCACTTTTTTGAATTAAGTATAGCCCTCGTCTTCTTTTTTGTCGATATCCCCCGGGAATGTGTATAATCCGATCAGAAGACCTTTTAGTACCATCAGGGCAAAGGCGGAAAACGGAGAAGGAACAGGATCGGAGGAATGGGCAGGATCACGCATATGCTGCTTTCATAGGGATCGATTTTTAAAAGCGGGAGAGTTTTTTGTTTTACATTTGTGGAATAAAGTGTTAAACTTATCATAAGTGTAGATATTTTTACGAAACGGAGAAGGCTTAACATGATCTCAAATCAGATTTTGCAGAACACCGTAGAAGGCATCAAGGCTATCACCAGGATCGATATCTGCGTGATGGATACAGAGGGTAAGGCTCTTGCGGCCACCATGAACAATGCCGAGGAATATGAGGATGCCGTGCTGGCATTC
>JAEEGH010005037.1_pt1 | contig 33512 bp, 28 predicted proteins | sample 9134181 | NCBI WGS metagenome assembly JAEEGH01 (sample SAMN16246544, study PRJNA631951) | gut metagenome | biome: gut microbiome; feature: rumen; material: DP-attached | host: Bos | place: Iran: Karaj | collected 2018-10
CTCACCGCCCTGCGCGCCACCATGGAGCGCAACGAGAAGGCCGTCATCGCCCTGCTCAAGAAAGCCGGCTTCGGCGACGAGGAAATCAAGTACACCTCGGCCCACTTCAACGACCGCTACGACAGCTACTACACCTCCAACATCCGCTTCCGCTACAACGCCAACCAAACCATCAACCTCTTCACCGACAAGATGGACGCCGTGCGTGACCTCGAGCGCACCATCGACGGCGAGTTGCTGAAGCAGGACATCATCAGCAACAGCTACGCCAGCTACGAGTATCACGGCCTCAACGACATCAAGCCCGCCATGATTGCCGAAAGTCTCGAGAACGCCCGCACGGCCGCTGACGAGTTCGCCAAGAACAGCCACAGCCGTATCGGCAAGATGCGCACCGCCTCGCAGGGCTACTTCGAGGTGGAAGACCTCGACGAGAACACCCCGCAGGTGAAGAAAATCCGCGTGGTGACCACTGTTGAGTACTACCTGAAATAATGAAGGACTCGGTCATCATCTATTCCGGCGGCCTCGACTCGACCACACTCCTCTATGAGGAGCGCGAGCGGGTGGCGCTGGCCGTCACCTTCGACTACGGCAGCAACCATGCTGCGCGCGAGATTGCCTGTGCGCGCCATCATTGCGCCCTCCTGGGCGTCGAGCATCTGGTGATCGACCTCACCTTCATGAAGCGCTGCTTCACCTCGTCGCTCCTCAGCGGCGCCGACGCCATCCCCAGCGGCAGCTATGACGACGAGAACATGAAAAGCACCGTCGTGCCGTTCCGCAACGGCATCATGCTCAGCATCGCCTGCGGCCTCGCCGAAGACCGCGGCCTCAAGCGCGTCCTGATTGCCAATCACGGCGGCGACCACGCCATCTACCCCGACTGCCGTCCGCAGTTCGTCCGCGCTATGTCCAGCGCCATGCAAGCCGGCACCTACGAAGGGGTACGGCTCGATGCGCCCTATACCGACATCAGCAAGGCCGACATCGTGCGGCGCGGAGCGCAGCTGGGCATCGACTACGGCGCGACCTATTCCTGCTACCGCGGCGGCGAGCGTCACTGCGGCACCTGCGGCACCTGCACCGAACGGCGCGAGGCATTCCGCGAAGCAGGCGTGGCCGACCCTACCAACTACGAACGATAAAGCGAAACCGGAAGGGGGCATTTCCCCCTTCAAAGAGAGAGACGAACGATGAAGGTAAACGAGATATTCTACTCGCTGCAGGGCGAGGGCTACCACAGCGGCACACCCTCCATCTTTGTGCGCCTGAGCGGCTGCAACCTCCGCTGCCCCTTCTGCGACACGCAGCACGACGAGGGCACGGAGATGACTGACGAAGAGATCGTGCGCGAGGTGAGCCAGTATCCCGCGCGGCGGGTGGTCATCACCGGCGGCGAGCCGTCGCTGCAGCTCACGCGTCAGCTGGTCAGCGCCCTGCACGGAGCCGACAAGATAGTGTCGGTGGAGACCAATGGCACCCACTCCCTCCCCGCCAACGTCGATTGGATCACCCTCTCGCCCAAAGACATCTGGCTTGGCAAGAAAGCGGTGCCGGTCCTCGGGGTGGTCGACGAGCTGAAGGTGGTCTTCGACGGCGAGCACGAGCCCGCCAAATACGAAGGCGTGCTGTGCACCCACGGCCGCTTCCTGCAACCCTGCGACACCGGCGACCCGCAACGCAATGCCGCCATCGTACAGAAAGCTGTGGAATACTGCAAGGCGCACCCGCAGTGGCAGCTTTCGCTTCAATTGCATAAAATATTAAACATTCGATGACTATGGATCGCAAAAGAGACAACCTGCAGGCCTTGGGCAGCAAGAGCCAGATACCCGACAACTACGCCCCCGAAGTGCTCGAAGCCTTCGAAAACCAGCATCCCGAACGCGACTACTGGGTGCAGTTCAACTGCCCCGAATTCACGGCCATGTGTCCCATCACCGGACAGCCCGACTTCGCCGAGATCAAGATCCTCTATATCCCCGACAAGCGCATGGTGGAGAGCAAGAGCCTGAAGCTGTACCTCTTCTCGTTCCGCAACCACGGCGACTTCCACGAAGACTGTGTCAACATCATCATGGACGACCTCATCCGTCTGATGGACCCCCGCTATATCGAGGTGATAGGCATCTTCGTCCCGCGTGGCGGCATCAGCATCCACCCCTACGCCAACTACGGCCGTCCCGGCACCCAGTACGAAGCCCTCGCCGAGCACCGCCTGCGCAACTACAAGCTCTGAAGCAGAAACCCACAACTCCCTGTAGTTTCTTCGTGCACTGCCGAGACATTCTCGCTGCCATTGTGTTTCCCGCCGCCTCACCGCCGCAAACGCATTCACACATTAACACAATACCTTATGGACCTCAACAATCGCAGACAAAGCACCAACTATGAAGACCGTCGTGGCAAAGGCAGCGTCGGCAAGATCGCCGGCCTCGGCGGCGGCGGAGCCATCATCATAGCCCTCCTCATGCTCTTCTTGGGCAAAGACCCCAGCCAGGTCATCCAGCAGATGTCCTCCTCCCAGCTGCAAACCACCGAAGAGTATACCCCCACGGCACAGGAAGAGGAGTTCAAGGTCTTCGCCTTGCAGATCCTCGCCAGCACCGAGGATGTCTGGACCTCCGAATTCAAGAAGCAGGGCCTCACCTACCGTGCCCCCAAGCTCATCCTCTTCCATGGTAGCGTACAGAGCGCCTGCGGCGGCGCCACCTCGTCGGCAGGCCCCTTCTACTGCTCGGCCGACGAGCAGGTCTACCTCGACCTCGACTTCTTCAACGAGATGAGCCGCTCTATAGGAGCCGGCGGCGACTTCGCCTGCGCCTATGTCATCGCCCACGAGGTGGGCCATCATGTGCAACACCTCCTCGGCACCCTCGACCAAGCCCATAGCCAGATGGCCCGCCAGAACGAGAACGACAAGAACCGCACCTCCGTCCGCATCGAGCTGCAGGCCGACTACTATGCCGGCGTCTGGGGTTACCACGAGAACCGCATGTTCGGCTCGCTCGAAGACGGCGACATCGAAGAAGCCATCAACGCCGCCCAGAAGATAGGCGACGACTACCTGCAGAAGAAGGCCCGCGGCTACACCACCCCCGAGAGCTTCACCCACGGCACCTCGGCCCAGCGCATGCGCTGGCTCAAGAAAGGCCTCACCACCGGCAGCCTCCAGGGCGGCGACACCTTCTCGCCCGCCTACAGCAGCCTATAGGGCGAACCGGCTTCCAATCATTAGTAATAGCAAAGAGGGCGCCCAGTCGGGCGCCCTTTCTGCGTTGTGGTGGAGCAATCGGGAAGTGAGAGGAAGTGTGGGGAGTGAGTGGGGAGTGAGTGGGGAGTGAGTGGGGAGTGAGTGGGTGCTGCTGCGCCTTAGCCGATGTTGCCCGTGCCTACGAAGCTGCTGTCGGAGGGCTCGTTGGGCACCGTGTTGTTCGGCGCGCCGATGCAGAAGCCCCAGACGTGGGTCCGCATGCCGCTCCAGGCGGCGGGGACGGTGACGCTGATGGTCTCCGAGCTGCGCAGCACGGGGGTGCTCAGGATGCCCTGCTTGAGGTCGGGCTGGTAGGCGATGAGGTAGACGAGGTCGCTCGCCATAGCGCCCGGCACATCGATGTTGTCTCCGGTGATGGGCACCTTGACGGTCAGCTCCTCCTCGAAGTCGGGCGTGCCGAAGTTCACACTCGGCAGGTTGCCGCGCGACACCACGATGTCGGCGTAGGAGATGGCCACCTCCTGGGCGGTGGCGCCGCTGACGGCCGGCCAGTTGAGGTGCACGAAGGCGTTGTTGCCGTCCCAGAGGGTTTTGATGCCCGCAAGACCCATGCGGGTGGCGCCGCGGAGGCAGCGGCTGAGGCTGGTGATAGCACCGAACTTGGCGCGCACCGCCAGCTGCGATTCACTTTTACGGTCCTTGACGAACTTCTGGTACGCCGAGTAGACATTCATGCCTCTCCAGCGACGTCCCACGGCGGGACCGAGCTTGCCGATCTGTTGGCCCATGTAGCCTGCATTGTTTTTTGACATAGTTTTGTAGTTTTTAAGAGGTTAATAATTAGTGATTAGTGTTAAAGTTATCGTTATCGTCATGGTCATGGTTAAGTTACCTGCTACTCATGTGCTACTCAGCTGCTACCTTTGTTCTCCTTTGCTCCTTGATTCACGATGCAAAGATACGACCTTTTTTCGTGGGGGTCTGACGTTTGCGGCGGATGGCTGCCGATAACGGCCGATGGCGGTGGATTTAAGGGTTTACGGAGCCCCCAGCCACTCGAAAATGGCCCGCACTTGGCGGGGCGTGAAGGTCTTGTTGGTGGTTTTGTAGCCCGTCGACAGGAGTTCGTCCCACAACATGTCGTTGCGGCGGATGAGGGCCATCAGGTGCTTCACGGCCGTCTCGGGCGTGCTGTCGGGAAAGAAACGGAGGGCCAGCTCTTTCTTACTATATGCGCGAAGATTGAATGATTCCATTTTGGTTTACTGTTTACGGTTTACTGTTTACAGTTTGGAGATAGAAGTCGCTGAAATCCTTGCAGCCCATTGGCAACTGGTGGTGCTGGAGGTTGGGGAGCAGCTCTTTCAGTTGGAGGAAGAGGCGTTCGCCGGGGGCGTCGCGGTCGGGGTACATGTGGAAAGGTGTTTCAAGTTCCCTATTCAAGGCCTCCAACATCTTCACATCTTTGGGTTTCAGCAGGGTGGCCGAGGGAATGGCGATGGCCTTGTGGCCGGCCGAGAGTGCCGCCCAGCAGTCGGACGCACCCTCGGTGATCCACAGTTCCTCGCCCTCGTGCAGGCGGTTCAAGATAGGCAGGTTGTAGATGCCGCACTCCGACCCCTGCGGAAAGCGGAATCGCGGCTGTGCACCCTTCTGCAAGTTGCGATTTTGGATGCCTGTGAGATGGCCATCTCGGTCATAGTAAGGAATCTGCAGCCAGTTCACTCCCTGCCTGTCGCGCCAGGAGGTGAGGCGGCACCAGCGGACGACGCGGGGGTCGAGGCGCCGCTCGTCGAAGAGGAAGCGGCGGGCGGCAGCGGAGAGCCAGGGCCGCTCGAAGAACCGCTCGTACCTCGAAGCATCAAACACCTTCTCGTTGGCTGCTGGCTGCTGACTGCCGACCGCCGCCCACTGGCTGCCGTCTGATAGCCATAGGCAGGCTTCTCGGAAATCCTTCCCCGTCGCCCGCATGACGAGGTCGATGGTGCCGCCGTGGGCGTCGCAGACGAAGCAGCGGTAGGTGTTCCTGCGCACGTTAAAGGAGAGCGAAGGGTGGTGGTCGTTGTGGAAGGGGCAGAGGGCCTTGTGCTGGCGTATTTCGAGCCCCAGCCGCTCCGCGACCCCCTCGATGGGGAGGTCGCGAAGCGCTTGAAGCATTTGTCTATCCATAGTTATTTGCGATTAAGGTAGTTTTGCGTCTTGGTGTAGAGGCCCGTCTGCTCGGAGTACTCGATGAAGCCGCGGGATTTCCATTGGTAGATCTGGTCGCGGGTACCTTCCCTGCTTTTGCCCATCTGGGTGCGGAGGGCTTCGAGTTGGGCTTGGTTGAAGCTATCGGGCAGGTCTTCCAGCATATTCTTGGGGCCGCCTTTACTGGCTTCGGCTGTGCTGGTGTCGCCATCTTTGAGCAGGTCGGCGAAGAGTTGCATCTTGCTCCACAGATCGTGGTAGACGAGCCATTCCACCAAGTGGCCCATGGCGGGCGTCCACGATTGGCCGTTGAGCGCCCAGAGTACGCAACCCGCTTTCCAAGCCGAGACGAGAGCGCGCTTCGAGGCATCCCACAGCACATCGTCGTCGGTGAGGTCGGCCAGCGTGGCCATATCCGCGGCGAGAGCGTCGGTGAGCTTGTTGAGCTGCGGGATGACGAAGCGGCCCTTGCAGATGTCGAGGCGCACGAGGTACTCGTCCAGCTTTTGATAGAACTCGTCGCTGTATTTGCCTTGTCGCGGTATGCGGCCGTCGCGGCCGGTGCGGGGCTTATAGGAGAAAACCATGCGGCCGAAGGTGCCGTTGAAGAGGTCGCCCTTGTAGAACTTGCGCGTGGCGAAGGGGGTGCTTGAAATGGTCAGGTTAGCGCGGAGGATGGGGTTGCCGGTCACGCCGTCGGCAGTAGCGCGCAGGGCGCCGGCACGCTGACGGTCGTAGATATTGCGCAGCATCTGGCTGATCTGCTTGTGTCCGCCGCAGATGCGGTCGGCCATCTCCACCTCCGGCATATTGAGGTACTGGGTGCGGTTGCCCAAAGACTCGCAAGCCATAGCGTTCTGCAGGAAGGCTGCCGAAGTGACGTCGGCGGGCGGGAACCAGAAGGCCACGTCGGGTCGGGCGGGCTTCTCCTTGTTGGCGCTCTTGGTCTTCACCTGGCGCTGCCACTCGACCAGCTTCTTGAGTTCCTCCTCGTCATGCTTGCGGAAGTCGCGACAGATGGCCTCGACAAGGAGTGACAATTGGCCCTTGTTACCCCCACTTTCGGCCACAAGGTTGGCCATCTGGCCACAAGTTTCCTTCCAAGTGAGGTCCGGATACTGAAATTCAGAACCGCTCATATGTGCTCCAAGAGGGGGGAAAAGCATCGGAACGAGGGGTTCATACATATCTTTTGATGCCTGTGAGAGGAGAATTTTGATACATTCTGTACCATTTCCAAGGTTAGGCATCTTGGGTGCCTTGGGTTTTGTGATGTCGTATTTCATTGTTTGTTTGCTTTTTAGGTGAAATTTAGTGTGGGGTTTCTATCAACTATCAGTTCTATCAGTTTATTTTAGAGGGGTGTCATTTTCTTGATTTTATCCCTTTTCTTATTTATATATATCTTATTACTAATTAGTTATAAGTATTATAAGAGGGATTTTTGAAATTGAGGGGTGTCATTTTTAATTGATAGAACTGATAGCTGATAGATTCGACCATTGGTTACTTAGTCTTTCTTGAGCCTTTCTTCCCTACGCGGCCAGTAATCATTTTGTCCACCTTCTGGGCTATGGCGAGGGCTTGGTGGACGAGGCGGTCGGGCAGTTGCTTCACGAGCTCTTCCGGCAGGATGAAGCAGAAGTAGTACTTGCCGTCGCGGCCGAGGGTCAGCGAGCTGTTGTCCTCGCGGAAAAGCGGCGTGTTGTGTTTCTGCTTGGGGCGCTCGGTGATGTATACGTTGCCGTCGCGCATGCCCTGCACCTTGCAGTTTGCCACAAAAGGCTCCATTTCCACATATTCGGTGCACATAAAGTCGAGGATCTTAAGGCCGTTGTCGGTCACGCCCAGAGTCATCTGGCCTTCCATCGTCGTTGTCATCTCGGGGTTCTGGTTCTTTTTTGATTGCTTCATTGTTTTTTGAGTTTTTGGTGAGAGGAAGCACGGATTCTTTGGCCATTTACTCGAGAACATCCTCCTCGCCTCGACTCGGATTATACTTTTATTCTTGATTTCCTTTTTCGAACACGAATTGCACGAATTTTCCGAATCAGCTTTTCTTGTCCGTTTGAAATCACCGGCAAAGGTAAGTCCAATTTCCCACCCTGCAATGGACTAAAATGGACGTTAGTCCAACGTATAAATAATTCCCCGTCCTCCAAAACATAAAGGGGTGTCCCTCAATAGGAACACCCCTCGGCGGCTCTCACCACGTTAGTCCATTGGCGGTGGACTTTAGTCCAATGTTAGTCCGCAAATCTTATCGCTTTCCGTATCACCACAGCTATTTTACCCGTTTGCTCATCGCAAACATCGCTATTCTTGGATATATTAGTGAACTTCAAATCTTTAATCTCTTTCCCTCCCGACAGACAAAATACCTGCTCTGCCGTCGTGTAGTCGCTTCCAAGATATTGTGCCACAAACGACTTGCACATATATTTCGCCCTCCACGCAATCTTACGTGTCGGTGCCTGCCGGCTATAGGCGGGCCCTTTCAGCACCGCCAGCCATTCTTCGTCGCTCACCTCGCCATCGAACACCCCCACCTGACGTACCTTGCGGTATTCCCACTCCAAGTGTTTCAACCCATGCAGCACCGCCAGCACCTCGCGGTCGTCCCGCTGCATGTGAAAGTGGGGATAATCGTCTGTATGGTAGAATGTTGCCAAAACCTCGCGCCGCTGGTCGGCCGCCCTCTGGGTTAACAGCGGCAGCTCCGGAGGCAGTTGCGGCGACGGAGTTGCTCTCTCCGTCGCCGCCCGACTTTCTGTGTTGAGTGCTTCCCTCATCCGTGAGAAACACATTTCGAGCGTGCTAACCCTGTTTTCTAATTCCGAACGTGCTGGGTATCTGTCCATTATTGCGTTTCTATCTTGTGTCATACTGCTGCTGACATTGTATATCATAAAGTTAAACAAAAAGGAAATCTTCTGTTGGTGCCACAAAAGTACAGAGAAAGCGCCGACCGGCCAAGCGCTTTTTATCAACACGCAAGTTACGGAGACGGGGGTGAGGTCAACTTTCGGTCGGTCAGGTGGTCGTGACGACAAAAAAATAATTTGGCGAAAAGTTATCCACATATGAATAATACCGTATTAGAGATGTAAAAAATATGCATTTTATCGTATTATTTGAAAAAAAATTTTGCATTTTATCGTAATTCGGAATTTATTTTGTATCTTTGCATCAAAATTGAAATGCTATGATAGACGAGAAAGTAATACTTCAGGTACTGGCTGAACAACAGGAGGAAATCAAGAGCTACAGGCCTCAGAAATGGGTGGCTCGCAAGGAAGAATCGCTCTTCGAGTTCGACACCAAGATGGCACAGGTGGTGATAGGTGTGCGTCGGAGCGGTAAATCCACCATTTGCCACAAGGTGTTGCTGGAACGCGGCATCCGCTACGGCTATGTCAACCTCGACGACGACCGCTTGGCGGAAATGAAGACCGAAGACCTCAACACGGTGCTCTCGTGCGTCTATCAGCTTTATGGCACCGACATTCCCTATCTGGTGCTCGACGAGATACAGGATGTGGACGGATGGTACCTTTTTGTGAACCGCCTGCTACGCACCGACCTGCATATCTTCGTCACAGGCAGCAACGCCAAGTTGCTCAGCGGCGAGCTGGCCACACACCTCACCGGTCGTTATAACGAGATACACCTCTACCCATTCTCTTTCTCGGAGTATTGCCAATACCATCAAGTCGACACCCGGGGCATCACCACCAAGGCCGATGCCGACCGCAAGCGGGCTTTCATGGATTACATCCACGACGGCGGCTTTCCTGAGATGCTGGGACTTCGCAACAAGCGGGCCTACGTGCAAAGCCTCATCGAGGCCATCCTGCGAAAAGATATCCAGAAGCGCTTCAAGATACGCAACATCGAGGCATTGCGCAAGCTGGCGCACCACCTTATCAACAACGCCTGCCAAGAGGTCAACTACGACGAACTGTCAAGCATGTTGGGCATTGCCGACAAGACGGTGAAGAAGTATGTGGATTACCTCAGCCAGGCTTTCCTTGTACAGCTGCTTACGCGCCATTCCTTCAAAAGCAAAGAGCGCATACGCAACCAGAAAGCCTATATCGTCGATACCGGATTGCAGGGTAACCGCGACAACGCGCTGGCTCCCGAGAACCTTGGATGGCGGCTGGAGAACGTCGTCTATATCGAACTCCTAAGGCGCTGCGCCCACGATTTCCTGGACGTCTACTACCACAAGCCCGCTCCCAGAGCTAAGGAGATTGATTTCGCCGTTTGTGACCAGAACAAGACGGTGGAGCTGATACAGGTGGCATACGAGATTGACAGCCCTAAGGCCTACGACCGCGAGACCTCATCGCTCGTAAAGGCGGCGGACGCCCTCTCTTGCGACCGACTGACCCTCATTGCATTCTCACCTACACGGGAGATTGTGGTCGACGGAAAGACCATCCACATTGTTTCAGCGATGGAGTGGCTTTTGCAATAATCTTTTTGCTATTCCAGAAAAATTTCGTAACTTTGCAGTTCGAAAAAAGTCGGTTAATTATAACATAAAACAAGTGGGACGGGTGCCAGTCCCCGGTTCCAACTTCAATCATGGTGGTTTTGTTTTATTGTTTCCGGCTGCAAAAAAACAAAATATTTTTAATATGCACTAAAAAAAGTGCAAAAAATTACATACTGAGCACAAATTTTAGTGCACGTGGACGGGGTTAGAATCAAAGAAACGATGTCGACGATGTGATGCGCTACGGCATCGCGGTGTAGTCCAATCTACTCGTTCTACCTAACTATCAACTTCTTTACAATACCGCTGCCGTCGAGTCGCACGAAATAGACTCCATGCGGCAGACTACTTATATCAATGACGATAGCCCGACCGTTTGATTGCGTTGATGCCTGAGCGAGGACTGTACGGCCACTGACATCAGTCAGCGTAACTGTGCCAGTCTCTTTGGTCACAACAACAACCCTCGTGCTGGCAGGATTCGGGTAGATCGTGAAGGGCGTTTCATCCACCAACTCAATGCCTACACTATCCTGTATCCACACGAATAGGGCCACGATAGTGGTATCGGAGGTAACAAGGATATTGCGTGGAGTTTCTGTAACGCTATCGTCCCAGCCAAGGAACTGCCAGCGACCACCAACGGTAATGGTGTCTATAACCATATAGCCAATCTCAACAATACTGCTGTCGGGATAGCGTCCTGTACCATAGGTCTCGCATGCGCCAGGGCTATCGGTGCTAATAGTGACGGTACGCCAGACGGTATCGGGCACTGGGATAGGCGTCGTATCCTCCACGGCGTTGAAAATGGCCACGAAAGATGTGTCGCTGACCACCATGACAAGCCTCGGGTTGCTGCTGTCACCGTCATCCCATGAAGTGAACTCATAGCCATCAAGCGCCGTTGCCGACAGGGTCACCATGCTGCTGTCTGGGTATACACCACCGCCATCCGTGACGCCCATAGTGCTGTCGCATGTTAGCGTAACAGTGCGCCAGACGGTATCGGGTACAGGGGGAAGCACAGGTGTGGTGTCGCGGAAAACCTCGAGATTGTCAATTGCAGCATAGTTCTCAGCAAACAATGTAAACTGATAGCGTAGAGCTATACGGGCATTGGGTATTGTAACATCATGAAACCTGATAGTGTCTCGGCGGAAAGGAAGATGTTCAAAGAAAGTCAGGTTCCTCACAGGTGTGAACACCGTGTCAACCATATACCCCACAGAGAATATGCCATTGTATTGCGGTTCAAGATAACGCAATAAGAAATAATCAAAAGCCACAGACAATTCATTTATGTCGTATTCAAATCCCGGCAGAACCGCATAGGTAACAGTGGAACTATTGTTATTTGTACCAGCTTCTAAAACCAAAACCTTTGTCTCGACAAGTGTACCATCAAGATAATAGGTAAATCCATAGCCTCGCGGCGAAAGAAATTCATGTCCTGTCCATCGGGATTCCCAGCATTCAGGCAGATGTCCGGGCTCATGCGGTGTAAATAAATTATCAACAACCGCTACAGGTACCGATTCGAAGTCATCAAAATATGGAATGGCACGACGGTTGCAATCACTCACCTGTACATAAACCCAATCAATACGGCTGCCATATGCGTTTACCGTTGTCAACTTGATAGTGTCGGTACCCGGAACTGTATATAGCACGTGAAGCACAGAATCTGTCGCAACCATCTGCGCAACACCGTTATCTACCATTGTGCTTTGCCAACTGTACGTAAGACCTGTGGTGTCGCCATGTAACAGATGCGCCGTAAAGTCCACAGTGTCGTATACATAAGCAATAGATGGGCTTTCTATGGATATTTGGGGCACAGGTGTATCTAAGACCTCAATATTGTCGATAGCCACGCCCCAATATGAAGTTGAGTGTGACCATCGCAGAGCAATATGTACATTGTTGGCTGTTACGCCGAGGAAACTCACCGTATCACGGATGTAACTACCCGTGTTAGGTGTCACTGTGTCCACAACGGTGAAGACATCCCGGTAGCTGTTATAATAACCCACTTCAAGTACACACCTGCTAGACTCAAAACAATAGTCAAATGCCAACTGCAAATTTGTCAATGGCTCATTGAAGTATGGCATTGCGACCATCTCCATTTCACAGACCCCATGTTGACTGGGGTCGCCAGCCATCATCAACAGGGCATTATTTGTAACAGCGGACATATACTGATAACTGCTGACAATATGTGGCAAAGTGGTGGCGCTGGCATCTGATGTCTTAATTATCCAGCATGACGGCATACTACCGGCGGTTTCCCACTCTGTCGTGGCCTCCTCGTCGTCAAAGTCTTCAAAATAGGGCACCGGCCTTGCCGGACAGTCATGCACGGTGACAATAACTATTGCCGTGTCTGCGCCATAGGCGTTGCTGACAATATACATAACGGTGTCGATGCCACCCACCGTGTATACCAGTACAAGGCTGTCGGTAACATTCGTAAACGTGCTGTCCATAAGCGACGAATGCAAAGTATAGCTTATCCCGGTGCTAACACAGTTGTTGGATGTTACCTTGAAAATAGAAGTATCTCCGACAATAGATATCGGGCTCAAAGACGTGATGCTGGCCTGAGGCTGATAATCAACGCTGACACTTACATTGTCGATGCCCACTCCGCAGCTCCCATTGTCCACAAAAGCGATGTACACATTTTGTCCTGCGTATTCATCCATCGGAATATCAAAATTCTTATACCATGTGGTCAGAACTCCTCGAGAATCAAACAGCGTATCGTTGAAGCTTGCCCTACTCTGTACCCCAGTAGTTGACGCCACAACAAACAGTTGTGAAGAACCTGAGGCACCACGCATTCTTACATGCAGGTTAATGCCGTCGGTATTGGCAGGTATTGCTATTTTAGGGGTTATAAGCCATTCTTCATGTGTAGAACAGTATCCAATAGTTGACATCGTGCCATAATTTTCATCTAATTGCCACCACATACTTACATTCAAATTTGAAAAAGACCAGGTTCGCCAGCAACCCAACGTGTTGTCATTTTGGAATGGTTCATTGAACGGCAACCCAACAAAGGAACAATCGTGTACACGCACTACTGCATAAGCAGTATCTGCACCATAGGCATTTTCTACAATAAGCCTGAGAGTGTCCATACCACCAATATTGTATTGTAGTTGCACAGTGTCATTGGTCGTTGTGTATGTAGTGCCGGTTAGCGAAGAATACCATGTGTATGTCATCCCATTGCGGGTGCCCTCATCAAGAACAGCTACAGCATACAAGTCACCTGCATTGTCAGTGTAAATTTCACTTGCCACATTTATACGACCTATCACCGGTACTTTTGCCGACCGAATCTCAGTCCCGAGGATATATAGCCTACTAGTGCTAGCTGTTTGACCCTGTTTACAAAATGCTATTCGTATTGTCGATCCCGCAAATTGCGACAAATCCACACTACGTGTTTCATAGTTGGGCAATCTCGGGTGCTGGTCTGAATCTGAATATATATATATAAGATGGCGCGTTGTTATAATTCGAGTCTGTAGTTACCTGGACACTAAACATGTGGTTAAACGGACGACCATCTTGTGCAATTTTCCAGAACAACCGTACCTTTTCATTTGTATCAGCTGGAATATATATTGGTTTAGAGACTATCGCGCAAAACTGATACGAAGGTGCACTTATGCCATTGGAATCATTCCCATATTCCCAATTCCATGCCCAACTCGGCTTATACCAGCATTCAATACCATACTCAAAGTTCTTATTTTCCATCCAGGGCAGCACGGCCGCTGTACCACAATTGACCACGTAAACCTCAGCTGAGGCAGTATCAGCTCCGTAGGCATTGCTTACAACAAGTGTAATTCTGTCCAATCCCCCAATGGGGTACACAAGACGAAGTGTGTCATTCGCACTTTGCGGTGTATGTATCCATGTGGTGTCCAACAATGAAGAATGCCACATCCACATCGCCCCGTTAACAGCTCCCGTCTCCATCCTGCCGATGCATACGGAGGTATCTTCACCATAGATTTTTACAGGTGTTTCCAAAGCAATTACAGGGACCTGCTCTATCGACAACGTCAGGTTTCTGACATAGCACCGATTCCCTCCGGTGCCTATACGCACAAAGGCTATTTTTATACGCTGCCCGCGCCATGCTTCGAGGGGAACACGCACCGTCGTATAATCGCTATAGATTGAGTCGAGCGTCAGTATCGTGGTCCAGTCGTTTGAGTCCACCGTGCCGTCGGCAGCGCATGGTGCCAGACGTAGTTCCACAAGAGGTGCCACACTATCCAGCTCTATCGCCTTATACTCACATTGCAATGGCATCACACCATCTTCGTCAGGCATGTTGATTGTTGGCGATATAAGCCATTCGTTATATGTTCGCATAGTGGTCATCCCGCACATCATATCGGAGCCTGACCGTTTCCATTTTAGTGTATTGTTGGTTGCCTGAGAGACGTCCCAGCAAGCGGCAGCAGCGGCTCTACTGAAGTTGGCATCCCACGGCAGGTAAAACACCTCACCGCAGTCGGTAGTGAAACTGAAATCACGTTTCCTGTAGCTCATGTGGCCATTGTCGCACACACCCTGGACGCTCAATTCGTATGTTGTTACAGGGTTCATCGGCACCGCAACAATTAGGACGCTGTCTTCTTTCGGCCATATCGTGTCGACGCCCAATGCAGGTAGCATCACACGCTTATCCACTATGCCAGCCGTATCATGCAATATGATGCCTGCAGAGCCGGTGACATCGGCCGTTATCTGCGGATAAGGGCAATAGTTGCTGTCGGGTACGAACATATACCAGCGGCCATTTACAGGAAAAACGCTGTTGGTCAATGTGCAGTTGCCGTCGGCGGCATCAAATCGCTCAGCACTCTGGGTGGCAAAATTGATGAAAATAATATCGCGATTGGCGCCAATGGCGGCCACAACTCCGTTCTGCATGGTGCTCAACAAAGCCCCATAATCACTATTACCGTAAATAATACGCAATCCACCTGCCTCGAACAACTGCACCTGAAAGGACAGATATACACTATCGCCATTGCTGTTGTAGTCTTTCAACCGCGTTTCCACCACCAGCACGCGGCTACCGCTGTCGCCCAATAGCGCCATCCGCGTGTAGCAGGTGTTGTCAAAACGCCCCTGCGCACCGAAAGGCTCAATCTTTGGACCATTGTTATGTTGCGATCCAAGAGGCTGATTGTAACTGCCACTGGCGGTTATGCGAGTACTGCCAAGGCGTATGGTACCGTTAATATTGGTCGAGAACAGCGTATGCGTAGTCCCGCCCAAAGTGAAAGGAAAACCGATATCCGTCAGCGCACTGCGTCCTGTCGTCTTGTCACCACCGGCGATAATCGTCGAGTCGTGCCCGCTGATGTCATACCACAATGCGGCATCAACACCAGTGGTCATGCCCCACGTGTCTATAATATTCTGCGCCTGCAGGCTTGCACCCATCAAGGCAGCCATTAGCAAAAATAGTGATAACTTCTTCATAGAAAGCATATTATGTACTATTATAATCGTATTTATAATTTACAAAGATACTATTTAATTTTTTTTCTACAAAATATTAGCGGAAATTCATGGATATTTCTATTTTCTCCACCAGCGGAGTCGGAGGGGCTCCGCAGGGGCGTCAGAAGCAGAGCTGCAGACTGACCAGGAAGTGAGAAACAACGTTAGAATGATATAAATTGCGGTGAAAAAACCACGGTTTTTAATAAAAACCGCGGAACAAAATCAGCAATTTTATAACTTTTTTTTGTCAAATCAAAGAAAATGAGTATTTTTGCATATTGAAAAAATAGATGTTCAGGATATGAAAAAGCTATATGATACTTATTATGAGTATCTTAAAACCGTAGATACTCATTTTGTCCGCTATCTTTATGATAGAATTCCGTGGGATGACCCATTGGTTTTGATATTAGGCACCCGTGGAGTAGGCAAGACAACAATGATGTTGCAACACATTCTTTTGACGCATGAAGAGGACACGTCGCTTTATGTGAGTGCGGACAACCCATTTCTTTCAACAACATCCTTGATTGATTTGGCTGAGTACTTCTGCAATCACGGTGGAAAATACCTATACATTGATGAAGTACACAAGTACCCGGGATGGGCCCGTGAAATCAAAACAGTATACGACATCTATCATACTCGGTTGAACATAAAGCTGTCAGGCTCGTCCATGATAGATATCATACGAGGAATAGAGGTGGATCTCAGTCGCCGTTGTCTGCCTTTTGTCCTTGAACCCATGTCGTTCAGAGAGTATCTTAACTATTCGCTGGGGACTGATATAAAACCATTCACTTTGGACGAGATTCTGACTGGGAAAGTAAAGTTGCCCAAAAATGTGGAATATCCTCTTCAAATGTTTGGACAGTATTTGCGTAGAGGGAACTATCCGTTTTTTAAGGAAAGAGATTTTCTCAGAAGGATTGACATTGTGGTGTCGCAGACCTTGGACGTGGATATTCCTCAACAAATCAATGCAAGCATGGCCACGGTGCGCAAACTGAAAAAATTGATGCAAGTATTAGCACAGAGTACGCCGTTCAAACCCAACCTCTCCAATTTGGGACGCACATTGGAGATGGACAGGTCCTCCGTAGGCGATATGCTGTATCATTTGGAAAAAGCCGGGCTGTTACGGCAACTGCGTGAGGACGAGGATATCATGGATAGGCTGACAAAGGTGGAGAAAGTATATCTAAACAATCCCAATCTATGCTATTCTTTATGCGACGAAGAGCCAGACAAAGGAACACTGCGTGAGACTTTCTTCTTCTCACAGATGGCTGTAAATCACAAAGTGGTGGCATCTCCAGTGAGTGACTTTATTGTAGACGGTCACACTTTTGAAGTGGGCGGAAAAAACAAAAAAAGGAAACAAATAGCCAATCTGGACGACTCATACGTGGTGAAGGATGACATTATGTATGCGTACCAAAACATCATTCCCCTGTGGATGTTTGGGCTAAACTATTGATCACATGCGCAGCTACAAATCGCAGAATGTTGCGTATCCCCCCCCTTTTTTTGAAACAGATAGAATACCGATGAAGTGGACAGGGGATCACAACAACTAGCGACATTTCTCGTTTATAATACACTTAGCGTTCTGCTTCGGTGGACCTGAATCTCGGCATAAAAAAAACATCCCCAACCGAACGCGGGACGCTTTTTAAACTAAAGGTTTTTCATACATCCCGAAGGTGAACTGAGCACCGCTGAATAAGATTAAATATAGCGAAGAACCCTATTTTTAATGTGAAGCGGGGCGGCCGTCGGGGCCACACACAAGGCTCCTCTGCGCAAGCCTCAGGCTTTTGCATCCCTAATTTTTCTTTGCGATTGAAAAAAAGTTCGTATCTTTGCAGTCCAAAACCTACGTAGAGAATGAACAAAGTGAAAGTGGGCGTAGCGCAGATGAGCTGCGTCGAGGATAAGGCGCAAAACATTGAGCGCTACACAGAAAAGGTGCGCGAGCTGGCCGCAGGTGGCGCACAGATTATATGCTTGCAGGAGCTGTTCGCGTCGCTCTATTTCTGCGACGAGGAGCGCTACGAGAACTTCAAGCTGGCGGAGCCGATACCTGAAGGGCCCACGACCCAGCACTTCATGGCGCTGGCCAAGGAACTGGGTGTGGTGTTGATATGCTCGATGTTCGAGAAACGCGCCGAGGGCCTCTACCACAACACGACAGCTGTGATCGACGCTGACGGCACTTATCTGGGCAAGTACCGCAAGATGCACATCCCGGATGACCCTGGCTACTATGAGAAGTTCTACTTCACCCCGGGCGACTTGGGCTACAAGGTGTTCAAGACCAAGTTCGCCACCGTGGGCGTGCTGATATGCTGGGACCAGTGGTACCCGGAGGCAAGCCGCATCACGGCCTTGAAGGGTGCACAGATACTGTTCTACCCAACGGCCATAGGCTGGGATGTGCGGCAGAAGGAGAAGGACAACCGCGAGCAGTATGCCGCCTGGCAGACCATCCAGCGCAGCCACGCTGTGGCCAACGGGGTGCCGGTGGTCAGCGTGAACCGCACCGGATTGGAGGGCGGTATGCAGTTCTGGGGCGGCTCGTTTGTGACCAACGCCTTCGGGCGCGTGCTCTGGCAGGCACCGCACTACGATGAAGCGCTGCACATCCAGACGCTCGACCTCGACGAGACCGACCACTACCGCCGCCACTGGCCCTACCTGCGCGACCGCCGCATTGACAGCTATGGTGACATTACAAAACGGTATATTGATTAGCTGTAAGCTGTGAGCTGTGAGTTTTAACGCGGTTGTCCGTCACTTAAAACTTACAGCTTAAAACTTAAAACTGAAAATATGACTCCAAAGGAACAAGGCTACTATATGCCCGCCGAGTGGGCAAAGCACGAGGCCACGTGGCTCACCTATCCGAAGAACCCCGACTCGTGGCCGGGAAAGATTGAGACCATATACCCGTCGTACCACCTCTTCGTGAAGACCCTCGCCGAGGGCGAGCAGGTGCACATCAACGTGGACGACGAGCAGATGCTGGCGCATGTGCGCGCCGAGCTTGAGAAGATAGAGTGCAACATGCAGAACATCCGACTGCATGTGATACCGAGCAACGACGCCTGGTGCCGCGACCACGGTCCGGCGTTCCTGCTCAAGCGCGACGAACCCAAGGCGAGGGCCATTGTCAACTGGAACCACAACGCGTGGGGCGGCAAGTACCCCTACGAACTCGACACCGAGGTGCCGATGCGTATCCACGACCTGATGCCCGAGACGGCGCTCTTCGAGCCCGGCATCGTGATGGAGGGTGGCTCGATAGACGTCAACGGCTGTGGCGACCTACTGACCACCACCTCGTGCCTGCTCAACCCTAACCGCAATCCCCAACTTGGACAGGACCAGATTGAAGAGTATCTGCGCGGCTACTACGGTGTGGACAATATCATCTGGCTCGGCGACGGCATTGTGGGCGACGACACCGACGGCCACGTAGACGACCTGAGCCGCTTTGTGAGTGAGGACACCATCATCACGGCGGTGGAAGAGGACGTGTGGGACGAGAACTACGAACCGCTGCAGAAGAACCTCAAGATGCTGAGCCGTTGCCGCCTGGCCAATGGCAAGCAGCCCACCATCGTGGAGCTGCCGATGCCCGACGTGGTCTTCTACGACGGCCAGCGCCTGCCGGCTTCGTACGCCAACTTCTACATTGCCAACGGCAAGGTGATATTCCCCACCTACCGCTGCCTGACCGACAACGAGGCGGCTTACATACTGGAGGCCTGCTTCCCCGACCGCGAGGTGATAGGCATAGATTCTACCGACATCATCTGGGGCTTGGGGTCCTTCCACTGCCTCAGCCAGCAAATGCCGATTAAAGGTTAAAGGTTACGGGTTACAGGTTACGGGTTACAGGTTACGGGTTACAGATTAAAGGTTAAAGAATTATGTCTATAAAGTCTATTCTATCTATTTTTTCTATTATATCTATTGTTTCTGTAGCAAGTGCGCAGAAACCATTTATTCCCGACACAGTGACTGCGGGGCAGGCGAGGGTGGACGAGGTTATGAAGCTCATCGACGGCAACTACACCGAAGGGCCGGATATGGACAAGATGAGCACAGAGGCCATCAACGCGATGCTCAAGGCTCTTGACCCCCACAGCGTCTATATCGCCGCCAAGGACGTCGAGCGCGCCAACGAGGGGCTGCAGGGCAACTTCGAAGGGGTTGGCATATCGTTCCAGATAGTGAGCGACACCATTGTGGTGCAGTCGGTTATCGAGGGCGGCCCCAGTGAGAAGGTGGGCCTGATGGTTGGCGACAAACTGCTGCGCATCGACGGCGAAGTTGCCACCGGCGACACCATAAACAACAATTTCGTCTTCAAGCGTCTGCGCGGCAAGAAAGGCACCGAGGTGGTGATAGAGGTGCTGCGCGACGGCACCGTATACCCGTTCCATATCATACGCGACAAGGTGCCCATCTATTCTATAGACACCTACTTCATGGCCGACGACACCGTGGGCTACATACGCCTCACGCGTTTCGCCCGCACTTCGGTGGACGAGTTCCGCAAAGCCCTCAAGGCGTTGAAGAAGCAGGGTATGACGGCCCTGATGCTCGACCTGCGCGGCAATACCGGCGGTTTTCTGGATATCGCCAACAGTATGGCCAACGAGTTCCTGGAGCGCGGGCAGCTGATAGTGTACACACAGGGTCGCAAGTCGCCCCGCCACAACTATACCGCCAACGGGCGCGGCAACTGGCGCGAGGGACGCCTCGTGGTTATGATAGACGAAGGCTCTGCCAGCGCCAGCGAGATTGTCAGTGGCGCTGTGCAGGACTGGGACCGCGGTACCTTGGTGGGTCGCCGCTCATACGGCAAGGGCTTGGTGCAGCGCATGTTCCCCCTGCAGGATGGAGGGCAGATACGTCTCACTACGGCGCGTTACTACACACCGTCGGGACGTTGCATCCAGCGCCCCTATGACGAAGGGACTGATGTCTACAGGCAGGATGTCAACAATCGCTACCGTCACGGAGAGCTTGTCAATGCTGACTCCATACACTTCGCCGACAGCCTCAAATACACCACTGCGCATGGCCGTACCGTCTACGGTGGTGGCGGCGTGATGCCGGACATCTTTGTGCCCATGGACACAATGAGGCTCAGCGACTTCTACATATCGCTGCGAGGCAAGGGTATCCTCAACACTTTCCCCATGCAATGGGCCGACCAGCACCGTCGCGATCCGAAGGTCAAGGACTTCGACACCTACTTGGCCAACTATGACTCATTCGGCCTCGACAGTATCCTGGAAGCAGTTGCCGTGGAGAAAGGTGTGGTACGCGATGCGGAGAAGGAGTCCGAACAGCCCGAGCGCACGGCGCATAGCGACCGCTACATGCGGCTCATGCTGAAAGCACAAATAGCCCGTAACCTCTTCGGCATCGAGTATTACTACAAGGTGATGAAAGAGGTCGACGACGGCTATCAGCGTGCGCTGGAAGCTATCAGAAAAGGCTGACGCCCTTAGAGGGCAATCTTCTCAATCATGGCTCTCGCCTCGAGAACGGCTTTGTAGTCGTTCATGGCGCGCAGCTGCAGATCATAGATGCTGCGGGGACAATCCGGGGTGAAGGTCAGTTTGCCGCTGTCCCACAGTTTCAATACTGCTTCAAGGTTCTCCTTGCGGTTGAGCAGGTGATAGTATTCGGCTTTCATTCTGTCCTTGTAGTCGGAGGAAAGCATCAGAGAGGTGATGGTCTGTAAGTCCATAATATTTATCGTTTAGGGTTATTTTATCATTTCTTTTGCTACGCTGAGGGCCTTGTCGAGGCCGTCGGGATTCTTGCCGCCAGCGGTGGCGAAGAAAGGCTGGCCGCCACCGCCACCCTGTATCTCCTTGCCCAGGGTGCGCACCATCTGGCCTGCGTTGAGGCCGGCAGCGATGCGGTTGTCGCCAAGCATGATGAGCAGAGCAGGCTTGCCGGCGGTGATGCTGCCCAGCACCACTGCCATATCGGGGTTCTCGTTGCGGAGCGCTATGAGGGCATCTTTGAGGGCTGTGACATCGGTGTCCATGCGCTCCACGAGAGTGTTGCTGGCCTGAAGCTTGTCGGCAACGGCGCGGGCCACACCTGCGGCCTTTTCTTTCTGGAGCTGCTCCACAGTCGCCTTCATTGCGGCGTTGTCTTCCTGCAGTTTGGCTATAGATGCGGCGAGATCTTTGGTTCCCTTGAACATGTCGGTGAGAGCCATTATCTGTTCCTGCTGTTCGTCGGCGTAGCGCTCGGCAGCAGCAGCGGTAACGGCCTCGATGCGGCGCATACCGGCGGCAATGGCGCCTTCTCCAATGATGCGGAAGGAGCCAATCATTCCGGTGTTGGCCACATGGGTACCGCCGCAGAACTCAATGCTGGGGCCGTATTTCACCACGCGCACCTTGTCGCCGTATTTCTCGCCGAAGAGGGCCATTGCGCCTAGCTTCTGCGCCTCAGCTATAGGCATAGCGCGGTACTCCTCCAGCGGCAGGCACTGGCGTATCATGCGGTTCACGCGGCGCTCAACGTCGCGTATCTCTTCGTGACTAAGCTTGGCGAAATGGCTGAAGTCGAAGCGCAGGCGCTGCGGGTCGACACTCGAGCCCTTCTGCTCCACATGGTCGCCCAACACTTGGCGCAGGGCGTAGTGCATAAGATGGGTGGCCGAGTGGTTGCATGCTGTCGCCTGACGCTTGTCGGCATCCACGGATGCTTTGAATTGAGAATTGAGAATTGAGGATTGAGAATTGATAACAGTGAACTCTTCTGCATCAACGATGTGAACGATGAGTCCGTTCTCCTTCTTGGTATTGATAACTCTCAATTCTAAATTCTCAATTTTCAATTTTCCCGTGTCGCCGGCTTGGCCACCGCTCTCGCCATAGAAGGGTGTGCGGTCGAACACCAGTTGGTAGAACTCTTTGTCCTTCGCTTTCACATGGCGGTAGCGGGCAATGCGCACATCGGCCTCGAGGGTGTCGTAGCCGATGAACTCCTCCTCCACACCCGGCAGCAGCTCCTGCCAGTCATCACTCTCCACCTTGGCGGCACCGCGCGAGCGCTCTTTCTGCTCGGCGAGACCGCGGTTGAAGCCCTCCATGTCGACGCTGAGGCCTTTCTCCGAGGCTATCAGCTGGGTGAGGTCTATGGGGAAGCCGTAAGTGTCGAACAGCTCGAATGCAAAGGCACCGTCGACCACCTTGTCGGAGCACTTGGCGGCATAGTCCTCGAAGCGCTTGATGCCGCCAGCAAGGGTGCGCAGGAAAGCCTGCTCTTCCTCCAGTATGATGCGCTGTATCAGCTCCTGCTGTTTTTTGAGCTCGGGGAACTGGTGTCCCATCTGGTTCACCAGCGTTGGGACGAGGGTGTTGATAAAGGGCTCGGTGAAGCCGAGGAAGGTATAGCCGTAGCGTACGGCGCGGCGCAGGATGCGGCGGATGACGTATCCGGCCTTAACGTTGCTGGGCAGCTGGCCGTCGGCAATGCTGAAGCTGACGGCACGCAGGTGGTCGGCGCAGACTCGCATGGCTATGTCGGCCTCCTCGTTGTCACCGTAGTGCTTGCCACATTTGGCAGCAATCTCCTGAATCAGCGGCTGGAACACGTCGGTGTCGTAGTTGGAGCGCTTGCCCTGCATCACCATGCAAAGGCGCTCGAAGCCCATGCCAGTGTCGATATGCTTGGCCTTCAGCGGCTCCAGGCTGCCGTCGGCCTTGCGGTTGAACTGCATGAACACCAGGTTCCATATCTCGATGACCTGCGGGTTGTCCTTGTTCACCAAGTCCTTGCCCGGCACCTTGGCCTTCTCCTCGTCGGGGCGTATGTCCACATGTATCTCAGAGCAGGGGCCGCAGGGACCTTGGTCGCCCATCTCCCAGAAGTTATCCTTTTTGGAGCCGCGCAGAATGCGGTCCTCGCTGATGTGCTCCTTCCAGAAGTTGTAGGCCTCCATGTCCATCTCCAACCCCTCCTTCTCGTCGCCGCCGAAGACTGTTACATAGAGCCAGTCCTTGTTAATCTTCATCACCTCGGTCAGGAACTCCCAGCCGTAGGCTATGGCCTCTTTCTTGAAGTAGTCGCCGAACGACCAGTTACCCAGCATCTCGAACATCGTGTGGTGGTAGGTGTCGTGGCCCACCTCCTCAAGGTCGTTGTGCTTGCCGCTGACACGCAGACACTTCTGGCTGTCGGTGGCGCGCGCCCACTGCCGTTGCTGGTTGCCAAGGAAGATATCCTTAAACTGGTTCATGCCCGCGTTGGTGAACATCAGCGTCGGGTCGTTCTTGATGACCATCGGCGCACTTGGCACCACATGGTGGTCCTTACTCTCAAAATAGTCTAAAAAAGCTTTGCGTATTTCGTTGCTTGTCATAATCAATTTTAGTTTTAAGTTTTAAGCTTTGAGTTTTAAGTATTTTATGCGTCAGCCACTTGCAGCTTACAGCTCACAACTTACAGCTGGTTTAAAATTCGTCACGTTCAACCATAAGTATGCCGTTCTGCGGCACGATGAAATATTTCTTGCCGTCGTACTTCAGCTCCACGGCGTTCTTGAGCATGAAAATGGCCATGTCGCCCGGACGCACCTGCAGCGGCAGGTACTTTGGCTCGCCGTCCGACGGCTTCCAGCTCTCGTCGCCGTCGGAGGAGGGCAGGGGATAGCCGGGGCCGCACTTGACGATGTAGCCCGTCTGAATCTCCTCCTTCTCCTGATAGCCGGCAGGCAGCAGCAGACCGCCCTTGGTCTTGTGAGTGGCCACAGCGGGCTCCACCAGCACACGGTCGCCAATCACTATCAGCTTGTCAATGTTTGCGTTCTGCATTTTACTATTCTTTCTTTCAAAATGCAAAGATACGAAAAAAATACAAATCTGGAATTAGAAATTAGGAAATACGCTTTACACCCCCCGTTTCTCTCTATCCGCTCCGTACCCGTTCCGACTAATCGACGCTTGTTCTACGGTTGTTTTACGGTTACAAACCGTTAAACAATAGTAGAACAACCGTAGAACAGTCGGAGAAAATACGTAGAAGATTGGGAGAAAATGCCTGCGGAGTATTGTGGTATGTCGCTTTTTTTTGCACTTTTTTTTGGCGTTTTGAAAAAAATGTGTATCTTTGCATTTTGATTATATACTAATAAAATATAGAACGTACACATTATGAGATACGATTTGATTGTCATCGGCAGCGGCCCGGGAGGCTATGTGGCTGCCGTCAAGGGTGTCCAGCTGGGCCTTAAGACCGCCGTTGTGGAACGCGAGAACCTCGGTGGCATCTGCCTCAATTGGGGCTGCATCCCCACCAAGGCCCTGATGAAGAGCGCTCAGGCATACAACTATGCCAAGCATGCCGCCAACTACGGCGTGAAGGTGGACAGCGTAGAGGCCGACCTCAACGCCATGGTCGACCGCAGTCGCGGTGTCGCCGCCACGATGAACAAAGGCGTGGAGTTCCTGCTGAAGAAGGCCGGCGTGGAGGTCATCATGGGCACGGCCAAGGTCATGCCGGGCAAAAAGGTGAGTGTCGACGGCACCGAGTATGAGGCCGACCACATCATCATCGCCACCGGTGCGCGCAGCCGTGTGATGCCCGCCATGCCGCAGGACGGCAAGCGCATCATCGGCTACCGCGAGGCTATGACCCTGCGCGAGCAGCCCAAGAGCATGCTCGTGTGCGGCAGTGGCGCCATCGGCTCAGAGTTCGCCTATTTCTACCAGAGCATCGGCACGCAGGTGACGCTGGTCGAGTTCATGCCGCAGATATTGCCCAACGAAGATGAGGAAGTGGCCGCACAGATGAGCCGCAGCTTCCGCAAGATGGGCATGAAGGTGATGCCCAGCTGCTCGGTTGAGAAAGTTGACATCGAGGGCGACATCTGCCATGTGACCGTCAAAGACCTGAAGAAGAACACCGAGACGGTGGTCGACGTGGACGTGGTGCTCAGCGCCGTCGGCGTTGTGACCAACCTTGAGAATCTCGGCCTCGACGAGACCGGCATCAAATACGAGCGCGGCAAGATTGAGGTGGACGACTGGTACTGCACCAACGTGCCGGGCTACTATGCCATCGGCGACGTGGTCCACGGTCCCGCGCTGGCGCATGTGGCCTCGAAGGAAGCCATCTGCTGCATGGAGCATATCGTCAAAGGCGAAGCCACCAAAGTGAACTACAGCAACGTCCCCGGCTGCACCTACACCACCCCCGAGGTTGCCAGTGTTGGTCTGACCGAGAAGAAAGCCATTGACGCCGGCTATGAGGTGAAGGTGGGCAAGTTCTTCTTCAAGGCCAGCGGCAAAGCCACCGCGGCAGGCAATACCGACGGTTTCGTGAAGGTTGTTGTCGACGCCAAGACCGACTTGATACTGGGTTGCCACATGTGTGGCGACAATGTGACCGAGATGATTGCCGAGATAGTGGCTGCCCGCGAGCAGGGCCTCACGGCGCGTCAGGTGGCACAGGCCATCCATCCGCACCCCACGATGAGCGAGGCCGTCATGGAAGCCCTCGAGGGTGCCCATGGCGAGGCAATCCACGGATAAGGCAGATTACTTTGAACTATACAAACAGATAGCCAATGAGTATTTTCCCGTATAAAATAGTGAAAGTGACCGAAGGCTTGTACATCAAGCGCTCGGAGCACTTCTTCTACAGCGACTTCGGTGTGCGCGACACCAACACCCATGGTCACAGCGGCCGACGCTTCATTTGTACAGGCGTTCCCGGCACAGGCTTCATCGAGCGCGAGAGCGAGAGTCACAGCTATCATACCTTCGTGCGCAAGCTTTTGGCGAAGCAGCGCAACAACTACTGGCGCCTGGTGTTCGGCTGTGAGCCCAGCTACAAAAAAGAGTTGGCTCGGGCGAAGACCGCTTTGTCACAGGCACAAGAGCCTCTGAGACGCCAGATACTGGACTGCTACGTCAACGCCCTTACCATCGGAACCACCGAGGAAGTTACCGAGCGCACCGTCCGCGGCATCAAAGACAAGATTGGCCACAAAAGCAACAAGTTCCTGGTGAGCGTGATGAGCCACTACAAGAACAAGATAAACCAGATGGGGCATGATATGCGCTCGGTGCAGCTTCATGTGCAGAACACATGCACTCCGGAGCAGTACGAGGCTTATCTGAAGATGTGTGAAGCGTTTGAGAAGATGGCAGGATGCCGCCGTATATGGTTTGCGAACGAGAAATCGCGCGAGGTGTACCAGCAAGTGTTCTTCGACATGGGAGTCTTCGACTTCATACGTGCCGACGGCTTCCTGCCCATAATGCGCGACTCACGCGGGGTGACCTACTATCTGTTGCCCACGCACATGATAGTGGCCCGCGACACCGTGGACTTCGACTTGGTGCCGCTGAAGAATCTCACCATCGTGTGTCAGGAGCTGGCCATCCAGGAGACTGTGGAAGTCATCAACAGCCGTCTGGGCGACGCTGCCAGCATGGTGCGTATACCCGAGCTGAACCTCTCGTGGTACTTCAACCATGTGCGCCCCATCATGTACTTTGTGGGTGCCTACGAGGAATTGCAGAAGACGTTGTAAAGGTTACAGGTTACTGGTTAAAGGTTACAGATTACAGGTTAGTGAAGAAGCAGAGACATACCTATCGGTTCAACCCCCACACGCTGCGATACGAGAAGGTCTTTGTGTCGTTGCGCGACCGTGTGAAGCGCATCAGCTTCAACGTGCTGTTGGGCGTTGTAATCGGCGTGGTGGCCGTCATTGTGGGACTCCAGTTCATGGAGGCTCCCAAGGAGCGGGCACTGCGGCGCGAGGTGGCGCAGTACAAGCGCCAGTTGCGCGTGCTGGGTGACCGTGTGGAGAGGGCTGAAGCGGTGCTCGCCGACCTCGAAGAGCGCGATGATGTGCTCTACCGCACCATCTTCGAGAGCGAGCCTGTCAGCCAGGAGCTTCGCCGCAGCGGCATAGGCGGTGTGGAACGTTATGCCGAGTTCGACAAGATGGACAACGGCCAGCTGCTCAAGCAGACCACCATGCAGGTGGATGACCTGACGAAGCGCCTGTATGTGGAGTCCAAGTCGATGGACGAGCTCTACAGTATGGCGCGCACCAAGAACGAGCGTATGGCTTCGATGCCAGCCATAATGCCTGTATCCAAGACACGTGGTAAGGTGATTAGCGGTTTTGGCATGAGGTATCACCCAATACTTAAGTACCGCCGCCTGCATGCCGGCATCGACATCACTGCGCGCCCCGGTACACCCATCTACGCCACCGGCGACGGCATAGTGCGTGTCGCTGGCCGCAACCCGCAGGGTTACGGCGGCTACGGCGTAGTGGCGTTGATAGACCACGGCTACGGCTTCCAGACGCTCTATGCCCACATGCAGGGCGTAAAGGTCAGAGTGGGGCAGAAGGTGAAACGCGGCGAGCAGATAGGCACCGTGGGCAGTTCGGGCATGAGCGCAGGCTCACACCTGCACTACGAGGTGATAGTGAACGGCAGGAAGGTCGACCCCGTCTACTATTTCGGCGGCGACCTCACCCCGCAGGAATACGAGGAAGTGCTTGAGCTGGCCCGCCAGGAGAACCAAAGTATGAGTTGAAAAAGGGTTTTAAGAGTTTAAGGGTTCAAGAGTTTAAGGGTGATGGAAATTAAGATTGATGATAAGGCCGGCTATTGTTTCGGCGTTGTGAAAGCCATCGGCACCGCCGAGGAGGAGCTGCAGCGCGACGGCAGCCTCTACTGTTTGGGCGATATTGTGCACAACAGCGCCGAGGTAGAGCGCCTGTCGAGAAGTGGCCTGAAAGTTATCAATCACGCTGAGATGCAGAATTTGCCTCAAGGTAGCAAGGTGCTCATCCGTGCCCACGGCGAGCCGCCTTCGACCTACCGCACAGCAGAGGAGTTGGGTATACGCCTTGTGGATGCCACATGCCCCATTGTGTTAGCCCTGCAGAGTCGTATCAAGCGCGGTTACGAAGAGATTGGTCAATGCGGCGGTCAGGTGGTTATCTTTGGCAAGCAGGGACATGCTGAGGTCATAGGCCTCAACGGTCAGACCGACGGCACCGCCATCATTGTCAGCAATCCCGACGAGATAGAAGCCATAGACTTCAGCCGCCCAATACGCCTCTATTCGCAGACCACCAAGAGCCGCGAGGACTACCGCCGCCTGATACAGAACATAGAAGCTCGCCTGCCGAAAGGGGCTGACTTCATCGCCTACGATACCATCTGCAACAGCGTCGCCGGCCGCACAAAAGCACTGGCAGACTTCGCCAGCTCCGTCGATGTGTTGCTCTTTGTGGCGGGAGCCAACAGCAGCAATGGGCACTACCTGTATGAATACTGCCGCAGCGTGCAGCCGAAGACCTACCTCGTTGGTAGCGCCGCCGAGGTACGCCGCGAGTGGCTCGAAGGGGCACAGCGTGTAGGTATCAGCGGCGCCACATCGACGCCCCGGTGGCTTATGGAAGAAATAGCAGCAGCATTATGACACTGGACAGACTGATATTGACAAACTTCAAAAACTATGCCGATGCGGACATAGCCCTATGTGGCAATGTCAACTGTTTTGTGGGCAACAACGGTGCGGGTAAGACAAATCTGCTTGATGCCGTTTACTACCTCTCTTTCTGCAAGAGCTACTTCAACCCCGTCGACGTCCAGAACATACGCATCGGAGAGGAGTTCTTTGCGGTGCACGGGCACTATGGAGCCGATGTCGCCAGTTGTGTGGTGCGCCGCGGAAAGGGCAAGGAGATGCGCTGGAACAAGAAACCCTACAAGACGTTGGCCGAGCATATTGGCAAGGTGCCGCTGGTGATGGTGTCGCCTGCCGACCAGTCGATTATCACGGGTGGCAGCGAGGTGCGGCGCCGCTTCATGGACGGCGTGATAGCACAGACCGACGGCGAATACCTGCAGCAGCTGCTGCAATACAACAAAGCATTGGAGATGAGGAACAAGCTCCTGAAGCAGATGTGGGACGACCGTATGTGGGACGAAGGTCTCGTAGGTGTCTATGACTCTCAGCTTATTCTCAATGGCGAGAGCATGTATGCTGCCCGCCGCCGCTTCATTGAAGCCTTCCGTCCGCTGTTTGAGGAATATTACCACTGGATTGCCGGCGAGGGAGAGCCCGGAGAGGTTGGCTATAGCTACGATGAGCGTCCGCTGGCCGAGCAGCTTGCCACCGCCCGTCAGGCCGACAAGTACGCGCAGTACACCACAGTGGGACCACACAAAGACGATCTCACACTCAGCCTCGCCGAGGAAATGAGCGTCAAGCGTTTTGGCTCGCAGGGCCAGCAGAAGAGCTTTGCCCTTGCCTTAAAACTGGCACAGTTCCAGTATATGGAGAACCGCTGTGGGCAGAAGCCAATATTGCTCCTCGATGACATCTTCGACAAGCTAGACATGCTGCGCGTTAAGCGGCTGATAGCCCTCGTTGGTAGCGAACGCTTCGGTCAGGTGCTCCTAACCGACACGCAGCCGGGGCGTGTGCAGGCCATCTTCGACGAACTGCCTACGCTGGAGCATAAACTATTTAACGTAGAAAAAGGGGAGGTTACCGATGCAGCCTGACCGCCCGCTTGATTACTACATTGATCGGCTGTTCAAACAGTTGGACAAGGCCGAGTTCGCCACCGAGATGGAGGTGCAGCGGGCTTACCGATTGCTGGCGGGTGACCTGATATACAAGCTGACACCAACAATAAGCTACCGCAACGGCACATTGCGCCTCCGTTTCGCCGCCGCTGCGTTGAGACATGAAATGACAATGCGTCGCGAGAGTCTGCGCCAGAAGATGAACGGCGAACTCCACGGCGACGTGATAAAAAAGATAGTGATAGCATGAAGAAACTATGGCAGGCACTGAAGCTCGTGAGACGTTGCGACCCATGGTCGTTCCGCCGCAAACTGCTGTATGTGATACTGCAGAGTGTACTGCCGTTGGTGAACCTCTATATTTTGAAGCTGTTGGTAGACTGTGTGACAAATGCCGCGTGGGAAGGAACAATGCAGGAAACGTCATATCATTCATCATTGCTGCTTTTGTTGATGATGGTTGCAATTTTCCTCCTCAACCGTATTGTCAGTGCACTCAACGCTGTCAACAATGATGTCCTCGGCCAGCGGCTGGTGGACTATATGGCCGACGTTATGCAGCGCCAGGCCGCGCGGCTCGATATGGCCTACTATGATAATCCCGAGTACTACGACTCGTTGCACAGGGCCCAGCAGGAGGCATCCTCCCGGCCGTTGGTGATACTCAGCAACTTCATGTCTCTCTTTGGCTCTATTATTTCAATCTCCGGCATCGTGGTGATGCTCGTCACCGCTTCGTGGTGGGTGATTGCTGTGATGGTGTTGGCGGTAGTGCCGGGTTTCATAGTACGGCTCTACAAGGCCCGCCGCATTTACCGCTTCCGTCGTGACAACACTCAGTTATACCGTCGCACAGGCTACTATTCATCATTACTCTCGTCACGAGCCAGTGCTATGGAGATGCGCGCATATAACCTTACTGACTTTTTCCGCAACCGCTTTGTGAAGAACCGCAAGCAACTGGTTGGACAACTGCTGCGCATTTCGCGCCGTCTCGGTACGCTCGATGTCCTTTGTGGCGTGATTGAGGCTGCGGCGATGTTTGCCGTCGTCTGGCTTCTTATCCGGCAGGCCTTTGCCGCTGCTATCAGCGTCGGTACCTTCGTGATGCTCTTCGAAGCATTCCGCCGCGGACAAGGATACCTCAGTTCGCTGGTCTCCTCAATAGCCTCCCTCTACGACAACCGCCTCTTTGTGGGCAACCTCTTCGACTTCCTCGACTTCAAGCCACAGATTGTATCGCCCAATGCTCCCACGCCAATGCCGGACAAGATAGTCAGCATCGAGTTCCGCGACATCACGTTCCGCTATCCCGACATGGAGCACGATGTGCTCTCCCATTACAACCTCGTCGCAAAGGTGGGGGAGGTGACCCGCATCGACGGCGAGAATGGCTATGGCAAGAGCACTCTCGTCAAGCTCCTCTTGCGCCTTTACGACCCACAGGGTGGTGCAGTGCTCATCAACGGCATCGACATACGCCGCTTCTCGCTTGACGAGCTGCGCAAGAACATCGGCGTCATGTTCCAGGATTTCGGACGCTACAGCCTTACGGCCAGAGAGAATATAAGTTTCAATGAAACTGCCGATGTCACCGATGCCGCCATCCTCGCCGATGCCGATTCAATAATACGGCGCCTCCCTCTCGGCTATTCCAACATGCTGGGACGCACCTTCGATGGCGGCGCCGAACTCAGTATGGGTCAGTGGCAGCGCCTCGCTATGGCCCGTCTGTTGTATACCGATGCTCCGGTGATGGTCTTCGACGAGCCCGTGGCCTGGATTGACATTGCGGCGCGCAATCATTTCAACGAGACGATAGATAAGATAAAAACAAATAAGATAATACTCATCATAACACACGCATAACGATTATGATTTACACACTTCAGACAATAAACGCCAAAACCTACAGTGGCGACCTAGTGTTCCTCTACGGCGACGAGGCTGCCTCGCGCGATTTGCCGCTCGGCAAGAAAGAGATAGAGCTCCTCACCGCTCGCCGTCAGGAGAAGAAAGACCAGCTCCTCGTCTTCGACCGTCTGCCCCATCACATCTATGTCCTCTCCTTCGACAGCGAGCGCGAAGCCTCGCTCTCCCAGGAGATGCTGCGCCGCAAGGCCATGGACCTATTGCGCCGCCTCGAAGCCGACAAGGTGGACAATATAGCCCTTACCGGCGAAGGCGTGCTGCCCGAAGAGGTGGCGGCTTTCGTCGAGGGTCTGACGCTGGCCGACTACAGTTTCGATCGCTATCGCAGTGCCGACGTTTGGCATCTCAATACCCTCGTCATCGACTCCCTTTACCTCAAGCCCGAAGAGCTTGAGGCCAACCAGCGCCTATGGAACCGTATCCATTGGTGCCGCGAGTGGGTTAACCTCCCCGTGCAGGACCTCAATGCCTCAAGCTTCGCCGACGAACTGGCCTCCATTGCCGCCGACCTCAAAGGCGTCTCATGCACCGTGATGGACAAGAAGAAGATAGAAAGCCTCCGTATGGGCGGCCTGATGGGCGTCAACCGCGGCTCTGTCGACGAGCCCCGCTTTGTTGTCCTCGAATACAAAGGCTCCAAACAGCCACCCATCGCCCTCGTCGGCAAAGGCATCATGTTCGACACCGGCGGCCTCAACATCAAGCCCGGCAGCTATATGGAAGAGATGAAGTCCGATATGGCTGGAGCCGCCACCATGGCCTCAGTCCTCTTTGCCGCCGCTGACAACCAGCTGCCGGTCCATCTCGTGGCACTCCTGCCTATGACCGACAACCGTCCGGGTTATAACGCTCTCGCACCCGACGACATCCTCACCATGTACGACGGCTCCACTGTTGAGGTCGTCAACACCGATGCCGAAGGGCGCCTCATCCTCGCCGACGCAATAGCCTACGCCCAGAAGAACTACAACCCAGCACTCATCATCACTGCCGCCACACTCACCGGCGCAGCCGTCCGAGCCATCTCCACCTTCGGAATAGCCGCTATGCAAGTGAACGCCGACAATCCATACACTCTCCTCTCTCTCGTCGGCAATCAGGTCTACGAGCGCCTCGTACAGTTCCCTATGTGGGATGAGTACGACGAGATGATCAAAAGCAAGGTGGCCGATCTGCGCAACAGCACTGCCTCACCACAGGCCGGCACCATCACCGCCGGCAAGTTCCTCGCGCACTTCGCTCACGGCACACCCTTCATCCATCTTGACATCGCCGGCGTGGCCTACTTCTCAAAACCCCAGCACTACTACCGCTTCGGCGCTTCCGGTTACGCTATCCGCCTCCTCTACGCTTTCCTTCAAATGCAAGACATGATTAAGAAATAAACATCATCACGATAATGAATAACAACGAAGAAAAAAAGATACGCGTCGCCATCACTCACGGCGACCTCAACGGCGTTGGCTACGAGGTCATCATCAAGACCTTCAGTGAC
>JAEEGH010005041.1_pt1 | contig 33494 bp, 12 predicted proteins | sample 9134181 | NCBI WGS metagenome assembly JAEEGH01 (sample SAMN16246544, study PRJNA631951) | gut metagenome | biome: gut microbiome; feature: rumen; material: DP-attached | host: Bos | place: Iran: Karaj | collected 2018-10
TCACCCCCAGAGCCAACCCTGTTTGACTGAGGGGGGCTTACTTTTTCATGCAACCTTCCTCATCGCCTATTTATTGGCTTTCCGACTCCGTCATCTACTACTCTTTGACTTTTAGCGGACAGCAATATATTAAAATCAGCTGACAAATATTTCGAAAAGCATTTGGGTGAACGAGCTATAATAAAGAATTTGGAAGCTGCTGCATATATGGTTTTAAAACAATACGATAGTGTTGATTTATGCCTACGAAAGAGTCTTGCCTATGCCGAGCAAAGTCAATTTTCCAAAGTCAAATGGAAGGTCTTGAACAATTATGCCGTTTATTATCGACTTCAAGGAAATTATTCCCAAGCTACCACCTGTCTTAGACAAATAGCCAGAGAAACCAAGTTTACAGACACCGAAGAAGCTTTACTATATTTGAATTTTGGCAAGACTTTTACAGCGATGGGAAGCATAGATTCTGCTGCTGCATATTACAAGTCAATAGAAAACAATCTATCCTCTGATTACATAAAAGATAACACCAAGGTTTCTGCCTACAGTGCTTTATCTCGATTTGCAGAAATCCAAGGAGATACCGCAACGGCACTTCGATATCTAAAAGCTCATGATAATCTAAAATTTGACATATTGTCAAGCCAAGAAAAGAAATCTATTTTTCGAATACAACAGCAATATGATTATGAGAGTCTGAAAAATGTGATGAACAAAAAACTTATTCAAAGACAACATATTATCACATTTTTTGGTATTGTGGCCATCATTGGATTGGGTGCCTTGGCCGTTTCACAGATTCGACTGGCAAAAACACGAAAACAAGAAGCAGAAACAAAGGCCAACTTGTTCCATTTCATGCAACAGAACAAGGAACTGGCGCAACAGAGCGAGGAACAAAAACAAAACCAAATCTTTCTGACACAGAAACACAAAGAAAGCGAACAGGCTTACAAGGATTTGCTCAAAGAAAAGGAAAGGCTGGAGCAAACTGCTTCTGATTATGGCGAAAAGCTTGCCGTTGGGCTTAAAAAGGAGCAAGCCATTATGCTTCGACTGCATCTGTTTTTGCAAAACCAAGGAGATGATGAGCTACTGAAAAAACTGGAAAAAACGGTTTTCGGCAAACAAGCACATTTGGATGCAATGATGGAAACCGTGGATTGCCTCTATCCCCAGCTACGGGAAATTGTCAGACAAGAGGATTTGGGATTGGACCAGAACGAGCAGTTGGATGTCATCTTGTCCTATTTCAACATTTCAAGGCAAGACGAGGCCTTGCTGTTCCACAAGACCACCGATATGGTGGACAAGATCAGGAACCGCAGCAGAAAAAAGATACAATTGGCATCTGAAGGCAAGGATTGGCCCAAAATCAAGTAGTTTTCGGCATCTTTTTTCTTCATTCCTTTCCCGAAAAGCATTCAAAAGTTCGGAATAATGTTCGGAATGGGATGTGTTCATTCCTTTCATTATCAATAATCTGTAAATTATTTTAAATTTAAAATTTGGAATAAGGTTCGGAATCCGTGCCTCTTATTCTATCTTCGTCACGTGAATTCACAAAAACCGATTAAAACAAAAGTTTAACAAGAAAAAGCTACACAATCATGAAGAAAAAAACATTACTTCTCCTTGGCCTCTGTGCCATTGGCGTATGCACGTGGGAAGTGCAGGCTGTGAACTTTGAAAAGGCACCTTTTTATCATTATTATGAGGATATAAATATGCCGAATGAATTTGACAAAATAGATTTGATGGGTGATTTGTTGTTTGTCGTTGGCCCAGATGCCATAATAGCCGGTGCCGGCGATGATGCCGTCTACATCGGCTTCAACCAAAGCTTCGGCAACGTGAACATCTAATTCCGAGTCATACAACTTTTATGCTATCTTTACGGAGACTATGAAACACACAAATAAAACCTTTTTATATATCATAATCGTACTGTTTACCTATATCCCAATATACGGCCAGCAACCCGATTTTATGGTTACACAGTCTTTTCCATGGGAAAGACCTTATTATGGAAGCTATTCCCTTGAGGTCATTTCCGAAGATGGAGGAGATGCCGAATGCTATTTTGTTGCAGTGTGTAATGGGGGAAATGTTGGCATAGAAGGCTTGCCGGGCTATTTTGCACTAGGATATGAGGTTGTGCCTTCACCTGCAAAAGTGATGAAATTAACACCAACAGGTGAAATCCTTGGAGAACTTACCTTAGGGCAAGAGGGGGTCTTTTCTTTGATAGATGGCTTGTATTGTGCCCCCAATTACGAGGATTTCTATCTCGCCTTAGGCAGAATTGAAGATGAGGGGCATTCGTATCAAAAGTTTTTTTTGGCACAATTCGACAAATATCTGAACCTGAATTGGATGAGGGAAATAGAATTGCAAGATGAATATAAAAGATACATGTCGGGGGTTAGAAGCCTTATGGACAGTCATGGTGAACTCGTTTTATGTACAATGCCTGTGGAAATTGACCCATATAATCCTTCTACAATAAACCACCGCATATTCCTTCGTCTGTCTGCCAATGGGGATTTGCTAGCTATCAGCGAATTTCCAGAACAGACTCTTAATTCAGAAGGTTCTCAAGGTCATCTATTCGAATATCAAGACGGTAGTGGCGATTATGGACAGTTTTCTCAGACTGTTGTTAACAATCTGGAAGCGACGCTTTGGCGGATGAACAGAAACTTTGAGGTGATTAACCAAAGAAGCCTTCCCATTAGGATGGAAACACTCCAAGATGTTCTTCAATTCTTTGATTATAATGAATCTGGGGCGAAATGCTTACCAGATGGTTCGCTGCTTATTGGAGGTTACGCCGATTTTATTGATAAAGACAATTACCCCAATTTTTATTCTGAACTATCTTTTATGGTGAAATATAATGAAAACGACAGCTTGGTTCAACTATCTTATATGAGACCCGAAAGCGAAGTTATCAAATACCCGGCATACAAGAATATAATGGATGGAAAGGGAAATGCTTTCTTTACTTGCGATTGGCAGGTTCCTAGTCCAGGGTATTATGATGTTCCGAATACTATTGTTGTCACCAAGACTGACGACAATGCCAATATTCTTTGGCAAAGGTATTATAAAAAAGATGGCCTTTTTTTTGTGCCAATGAGCATTATGGCTATGGATGATGAAGGTTGCTTGGTTTCTGGCAGTTATTGGGATGTACCAAATTATATAACAGAATATTTATTTGTCCTCAAGTTCTTTGCCGATGGCTCGCTTTCTGTTCCTAAGATGGAAGATTTTGTTCGCCCCTACGCTTTCTATCCCAACCCCACAAAGGAACAGCTGCATATGGAGTTCTCCCCAGACGTGCAACCCGCCCAAGTAGAGCTCTACGACCTGCAAGGGCGTCTGGTGCGCACACAAAACAAGGCATTCGAGAGCATAGAATTGAACCAGCTGCCCTCAGGCACCTACACAATGCGTGTCATTTTGGAGGATGGGAAGGTGTATTCGGACAAGGTGGTGAAAGAGTGAAGAGTTCTTCACCACCTACAAAAAATATAGAAAATATACAATATCAAACAATTCTTATAGCAAATATTCTTTTTTCAAACATTTAACATAAAACTATGAAATACATAATACATAAGATTATAAAACCATTCTTCTTCCTGCTTTTAGTAGGATGTCTCGGATTGTCAAGTTGCATCAAGAAAAGTGGCTGCGAATATGTTGAAGGAGATATTTATACAGGAAGATTCCTATACCATAAAGACCCACTTGATAGAATAGGAAGTAATGTCCATGCCGAATTGGAATTTGAGTATAACGGTGGGGAGACAGGAATTATCTATTTCGACGGATTCATTCCTAAAGAATTTCGTACCGAGGATGCTTTGCAAGTAATTTTGGTTGCTGAGCCCATCGGCTATTTTCACTATGATCCTATTTATCACAAAATTAAATGTATAGAAAAAATCGATTGACTATGAATAAGAAAATCACAAATGTTTTGATATTAATTATGATATGTTTGGGCGCATATTCACAAAATGATTCCTTATACGGATTCTATTATGCCAATGGTGATCGTCACTATTGGCAAGAAAACTACACATCGGCAAATATTATTGTAAATAATATTGATCATTTTGATAGCATTACAGCTAGATTAGAAAGAGTTTTCAACAGTGTTGAAGATGTAGTTCTAGCAGACGATTAAGACAACAACATTATTGTTAATAGCCAATCATTGGCTTCGAAAAATATTTCAGAGCTTATTTCTCTCATTTCCTTGTCGAACAATGATATTGGCTTTTTTACATATGCTAAACAAGTGAATGGAAATCCTATTTGGTTGACCAATGAAACTTATGTAAAACTAAAAGACAGTATTTATTATTCTTCTCATATCCAACCAGTTTTGTTGCAATATCCCGATGTTACTGCATATTATGAAGGTAACAATGAGTACAGATTGGTTTGTTCAACAGATACGATTGTTAGTGTCATAGCGAATAGATTGTATGATACTGCATATGTGGTTTATTCCTCACCAAATTTTTACAGTTTAGGAGAACTTCATACAAATGACACTTACTTTGACGATCAGTGGAATCTTAAAAACACTGGACAAAACAATGGCACCGTAGGAGTAGACATAAAAGCCGAGGAGGCGTGGAACTTTTTGCAAAAGGAAATCAATGCTCCTGGAGGTTATATTAAAGTTGCAGTAATTGATGACGGTGTAGAAGAACATGAAGATTTCTATGAAGAGAATGGTGTTTGTGTTGTTCTTGATGGATATACAGCTAATGGAGATGGCACAGGAAGGCCGAGACCTAAAAACAAACATGGAGAGTGTTGCGCAGGTATCATTGCTGCTGTACATAATAATATAGGTATTGCAGGAGTTGCTCCGCATTCAAGAATTGTACCAATAAGGATTTTTAGAAATTTGAATAATCCATATAGTTTTGGTATATGTTCTCTGCAAAAAAAGTCGCAAATGCTATCACAAAAGCTTGGGAAGATTTTGATGCAAGTATACTAAGTTGTTCTTGGGGAAGTGCTGAACCAAATGATTATATTAATAATGCAATTGTTAAAGCCGCAACAAATGGAAGGAATGGAAAAGGTTGTATTGTGTGTTTTTCATCTGGAAACAAGTCAGCAAATAGTGTAGATCAATCAGTTACTTGTGAAGCGTCACTCAATGAAGTTCTTGCGGTAGGAGCTATGTATAGGAACGGAAAGAGACATGGCGAATCTTGCTATGGATTGGAACTGGATTTGATAGCACCTGGATACGCAATCCCTACAACTGATAGGGAAGGAGTTAATGGAGAAACTAATGGTAATTATTTTATGGACTTTCAAAGGACTTCAGCTGCTTGTCCTCATGTTAGTGGTGTGGCTGCATTAATGCTTTCTGTAAGGCCAGAACTTACAAGAGAACAAGTCTATACTATTTTGGAAAGTACAGCTCAGAAAGTCAGCAATTATGATTATAACGAGGATTTTAATTATTATCATCCTAACGGAACGTGGAATCAAGAAGTCGGCTATGGTCTTGTGGATGTCCATATGGCGGTTGTTGAAGCCGCTTTGTATGGTCATGAGGTCCATATTTTAGGAGATGCCCATTTTGATTTATGTGATGAATCAGAATATACTTGCTCTATTATTCATCCGAATAATTATACTTTCGAATGGACCACGAGTACTAATCTTGCCATTGTTTCTAATACAGGAGTTATGGTGAAAGTTATGCCTATAGCAACAGGAGAAGCTTTCGTTCAAGTGAATGTTTATTCCGAAGGAAGACTTGTTAGAAGCCTTAGAAAAAACATTACCATTACAAATGAGAACCAACTTTCATTAATCCCATTAGGAACATCGTCTTTTAGTGTAACAACAAACACGACTTGGAGCAGTAACAATCATTTTCTTCCTATGGATGTAACCATTGAAGAAGGAGCTACACTTACGATTACAGGTACTGTGTATTGCTCGCAATATGCCAAGATTATAGTCAAACCTGGTGGTCGTCTTATACTCAATGGCGGCATACTTACCAATTCATGTGCAGGAGAAATGTGGTCCGGCATCGAAGTCTGGGGCGATAGCAGCACCCACCAATACGAAATCAACGGCAGCTACGGCCAAGGCTATTTGGAGCTGAAGAACGGCGCCGTCATCGAGAACGCCAAATGCGCCGTGGAGCTGTGGCGGCCCGACTATTGGAACACCACCGGCGGCATCATCCATGCCACCGACGCCACCTTCCGCAACAATGCCAAGGCGGTACACGCACTCCACTACTCCAATGTCTTTTATGGCGTGAAGGCCAGCTACAACGGCTATTTCCGCAACTGCACCTTCACGATAGACGAGGACTACATCGGAACGGAAACATTCTACAAGCATGTCGATTTGTCACGCGTCAAAGGTCTTAGTTTTTATGGTTGCAGCTTTTCAGCCAATAGAAACGTCACAGGCGTCTGGCCGTTTTGTGTTGGCATCGGCGCCTATTCGGCAAGCTTCGGGGTGGATTCATACTGCGAAAACCTCAATGTCGTGCCCTGCCCAGAGGAAGACTTGGTACGTCCCACTTTCCATGGCTTCTATCAAGGCATACACGCCTCGGACGACGGTGGTGGGGCATGTGCATTCAGCGTCAAGAACTCGTTGTTCCGTAAAAACACCTGCGGCATCTATGCCCTCAACTCAGGCTACGGCACTATCGTTGGCAACGACTTCACCGTGGATTGCAACTGGACCTGCAATTTCGGCATCTATACCGACGGGGTGGAGAACTTCTGCATCGAAGACAACACCTTCCATCCCCAAACGGCCAATACGGGTTCGCCCTATGGCATTGAGGTTGTCAACTCGGAAGGGAGCAACGACATTTACCATAACGATTTCAACGGCCTGCGCTGCGGCAACGTGGCTGTAGGTGTCAACATAGGAGCAACATCCTTGCCCAACACCCCGGCTCCCGGCCTTACCTATACTTGCAATACGAACACGGGCAACCTTATCGACTTCTGCGTACTCAAGGATGGCAATGTTGGCGACATTGACTCGCAGCAGGGCTCGTCGGCATCGCCTGCGGGCAACACCTTCAGTGGAAGACTGTACCAATTCTACAATGATGGCAACCAGGTTATCGAGTACTATTATGACATTGGCGATACAGACCAAACGCCAGACAATGCTTTGCTCTACCGCGTAAATGCCAAAGACACACAAAACTCCAACGGATGCTTTTCGCATTACGGGGGTGGCGGCTCGGTGTCGAAGTCGGCCTCCGAAAAGGCCGCGCTGGCGTCGGACTACCTCTCGGCTCGTTCAGCCTACAACAGCCTTCTGCAACTCTACGAAAGCCGCATCGACGGCGGCAGCATCCCCACGCAAGTGGCCGACATCAACAACGCCACTTCATCCGACATGTGGCGGCTTCGTGCCCAGCTGCTCGGCCTCTCGCCATACGTCTCAGGCAAGGTGCTGACCACAGCCGCCGACCGCTACGACGTGTTCACCGACCCCGTTTTGTTCGAGATCCTCGCCGCCAACCCCGACGAGCTGAAGAAGGACACGCTCATCAGCTACCTGGAAAACAAGGAGCACCCGCTGCCCGACTATATGACAGACCTGCTCAGGCAGATGGCCTCGGGCTTCACGGCACGCACCGCCCTGCTGGCACAGATGGCACAATACAAGCATGCCTACAGCCTCGCTGCCGGCGACATCGTGCGCAGCTGCCTCAACGACAGTGTTACCGATCTCGTGGAGCTCCGCACTTGGCTCGGCAACATGGACGACATCGCATCCGATAGGATGATTGTGGCCTCCTACCTGGAGGAAGGCGATTCCACCAACGCCTTCGCTTTGGCCAACATGCTGCCCGAGTTGTACGGCCTGCAAGGCGAAGCCCTCTCCGACCATTCGGACTACATACGCCTGATAGGCCTGTACCAGATCCTCAACAGGGAACACCGCACCGTTTTCGAGCTGACAGACACCGAACTCGCCACGGTAAATGGCATCGCCTCGTCGGGAAACGGCACTTCACAGGCAATGGCCGAAGCCTTGCTGGAGGAAATAACAGAAGGCCAGTTAAGAGCCTATGCGTGTCCCTCTGTGCCTGAAGAGAGGGGAGAAGGAAGAGGCTGGGTTGCGGATGCCTCCTTGAACGAAGCCTTGGGATTCACCGTCAGCGTAAGCCCCAATCCTGCCGCCACGTGGGCAACCATAGCATATACCCTGCCTGCCGATGCCGCCAAGGCCAGTCTCAGCCTGACCAATCCCCTCGGCATAACTGTAGCGACCTACAACCTGTCTGGCAACGAAGTGCAAAAGGTTCTCGACTTGCGCTCATTGGCTTCTGGAGTCTATACCTATACGGTCAGCTGCGGAAAACACTCACAGACTGGCAAGCTTGTCATTGTCAAGTAACTTTTCGAGATTCCGACAGTGGCAAGTGTGCTGTCATTCGTCTCAAAACAATACCTAAAACCTCGCAAAATATCTTGCGGGGTTTTTTCTTGAAACACTTTTGTATAATGTTTTGAAAATTAAAATTATCTCCATAGTTTTGCAAGCAGATAATTAATTAAAATCCTAATATGAAAATAATTGTTTTACAATTAAAAAGGATGTTTTTGCCCATCCTATTCACCCTGTTGTTATGCACGACAGGAATGACAAAAGCACTTGCCCAAGAGTTTACCGTGGGCAATTTGAATTACTCCATCAATGATGCCATGTCGGTTACTGTAATCGGACATGTGGACGGCTCCAATGCCATTGGTGCGCTGGTGATTCCTGAAAGCGTGAGCTATGAAGGAAATACGTATGCAGTGACGGCAATAGGTGATTATGGTTTTTATGAACATGATGGATTGGTGGGTTCCCTTGTGATTCCGAATTCTGTGACTGAGATAGGATACGCTGCTTTTTCTGGTTGCAGCGGCTTTAATGGTACATTGACCCTTGGCAATTCACTCACCATAATTGGTTCCCATGCTTTCGAAGATTGTAATGGCTTTACGGGAGATCTTGTCATACCCAATTCTGTGTCCATTTTGGGAGGAGAGTATGTGAGTTGGGGTTGGGATTGGAGAGAGTCTTATGCTTTTTCCGGTTGCAGCGGTTTTAACGGTACACTTACTCTTAGCAATTCTTTGAGTGCGATAGGTTGCGGGTGTTTTATGGGTTGTAGCGGTTTCACGGGCGACTTGGTTATCCCCAATACGGTGACTCAAATAGGGTATAGCTGGGGGAATTGCGAAGACGGTGCTTTTCAAGGCTGTAGTGGCTTCACGGGCGATTTGACCATCCTCGGTGAAGCGGAGATTGGTCCATACGCTTTTTCCGGTTGTAGCGGCTTTTCGGGTTTGACACTAGGAGCCTTTATATTAGGTATTTATGATTATGCTTTCTATGGCTGTGAAGGACTTGCTTCTATCACTGCATTGGGAACAGGAGGGTGGATAGAAGGTGATATGGAAAGTATTTTTATTGGTGTCAATACGGATATTCCCGTATATGTGGTTTGCGGTGACTTGTACAATTTCCTGTACAATCCAGTTTGGAGTAGTTTTTCCAACATTCAGGAAATGGATCCGTGCCAATGGGAAATATTGGCTACGGCTGAGCCTCCCCAAGGTGGTTCGGTGAGTGGCTCAGGACTCTTTGTCTATCAGGAACAAGCAAATGGAGATTACCTTATAAATGTTGACCTTTGTGCCACTCCCAACGAAGGTTACACATTCTATCATTGGACGGATGATTTCGCGTGGAATGAGTGGGATTCTTTGAGTTTGTGTTACAACGGCAGTATTAGGACTGATTACACGTACCATCGTCATTATGTGGCCCATTTCAGACCCAGCATTAATGAAGTCACTGCTGTGGCAAATATTGCTGGAGGAGGAACGGTAACGGGTGGAGGTGTATATGATTTTGGTGCAGAATGCACGCTGACAGCCTCGGCCAACGAGGGCTATCTCTTTGTTGATTGGACTGAAAACGGGAGACATGTTTCTTATGATACAAACTATTCGTTTGTTGTAACGGAAGGCAGAAACCTTGTGGCGAACTTCAGGGAGGGATATGGATGTGCCGTCGTATTTGATTTTGAAGACACCTATGGCGACGGCTGGAATGGAAACAAGTTAATAGTAACCGATGATTGTGGATATTCATACACACTTACATTGTCAGAAGGCTATTCAGGTACGCAAGTACTTAAGTTGGTTCAAGGTAGCCATATCACTTTGACTTGGGTTAAGAATTATTGGGCATTCGAATGCTCATTCACAATAAGCTATTCGGATGGTACGGAGATTTGCCAAGGCTCTGATTTGAGTAGCAATTTCTTGTATGAGTTTGATATGGATTGTGGTGAAATGCCACTTCCTTTGTTTAACATCAACGCTGTAGCAAATCCTGTTGAGGGAGGAACGGTAAGTGGTGGAGGCGAATATGAATATGGTGCTGAATGTACGCTTACCGCAACGGCCAACGATAGCTATTCCTTCACCAACTGGACCAAGAATGGACGGGTGGTCAGCACCGATGCCACGTATACCTTCAACGTCATAGCTGCCCCCGCCACCTATGTGGCCAATTTCAGCACGGCCAGCTATCAAATTACAGCCACGACTAACCCACCCAGAGCAGGTACCATCACAGGGGCGGGAAGTTACGCCGAAGGTTCTTCTGTTACGCTGACAGCGACAGCCAACACGGGCTACACTTTCCTCAACTGGACCCAGAATGGAGAGGTGGTCAGCACCAATGCCGCTTACACTTTCACTGTGACTGGGGATGCCGCCTATGTGGCCAATTTCAGCGCCAATAGCTACACTATTACGGCCTCAACCAACCCGACGGATGCAGGTAGTGTCACAGGGGCCGGAACCTTCGCCTATGGTTCTTCTGTTACGCTTACCGCAACGGCCAATGCAGGCTATACCTTCAGTAACTGGACAAAGAATGGCACCGTAGTGAGCACCAACCCCACCTACACGTTCACTGTGACGGGAGACGCTTCCTACGTGGCTAACTTTAGTACAGCTAGCTACACCATCACGACTACGGCCAACCCGACGGAAGGCGGCACGGTTTCGGAGGGCGGCACCTATGCCTACGGCACATCGGTCACGCTGACCGCGACGGCCAATGAGGGCTACACCTTCGTCAACTGGACGAAGGACGGCACAGTGGTGAGCACCAACCCTATCTACACCTTCACTGTAACGGAAGCCGCTTCCTACATTGCCCACTTCAGCGCGGACAGCTACACCATCACGGTCTCCGCCAACCCGGCGGAAGGCGGCACGGTTTCGGAAGGCGGCACCTACGGATACGGCACGTCAGTCACTTTGACCGCGACTGCCAATGCGGGCTACACCTTCGTCAACTGGACGAAAGACGGCACCGTGGTTTCCAACAGCTCGGTCATTGAGATAGTTGTGACCGAAAATGCAGCCTATGTGGCTAATTTCATTGAAAACCAAGGCGATGTGATTCAAGAGACCAACTTCGCCCAAGGCTGGAACTGGTGGAGCACCTACATCGAGCAGGAGGGCAATGACGGCCTGAGTATATTGGAGAACGGCCTTGGTGAAAGTGGAGTCGGCATACTTTCGCAAGCCGATGGCTTTGCCTATTATTATTCCGACTATGGCTGGTATGGCTCACTGGCAGGCATCCACAATGAATCTTCATACAAGATCAATACCAATGAGCCCTGCACTGCCGTCATGACGGGTCAGGTGGCCGTACCTTCACATCATCCCATCACGCTCAGTTATGGCTGGACATGGCTGGGCTATGTGCCGTTGGCAACTATGGAAATCAACGAGGCATTGTCTGGCTTGGAAGCCACAGTAGGCGACAGGCTGAAGTCACAAGAAGGCTATTCGGAGTTCTATGCGGACTACGGCTGGTACGGTTCTCTGAACACCATCGAGCCGGGTACGGGTCTGATGTACTACTCGTCGAACGGAGATCCTGTCACGTTCACCTATCCCGATAACGGCAGGGGAGGAGAGATGAAAGCCAACCTCACCTCGGAGCACAACCACTGGAAGCCGAACATCTATGCCTATCCCGACAACATGACGGTGATGGCGGTGGTGGAACTGGGCGATACGGAGTTGTCTTCCGACAACTACGAGCTGGCTGTCTTTGCCGCCAATGGCGAATGCCGAGGCAGCGTAAGACTCATATTTGCCGAGCCGTTGCACCGCCACGTGGCCTTCCTTACTGTTTCGGGCAAGGATGCCGCCGAGCTGAGCTTCAGGCTCTATGACACGGAGACGGGTATGGAATACTATGATGCCGAGGAAAGCCTCAGCTTCGTAGCCAACGCCATCGTTGGCGCTGCCGAAGACCTTTACACAATCCACTTCAGAGGTACGACGGGTGTGGACGAATTGGCCAATAGGGTGCAGGTTTATCCTAACCCAGTCAACCGTGGCAGATGCTTTAGTATCAACATTGCTGAGGATGTGAACAGACCTGTCTGTGTTGAAATCATCAATGCGTTGCGTGTGGTGATAGAGACGGTGTGTACTCCGACCGTACAAACCATCACTGCGCCGAATGTTCCAGGCGTTTACACCTTGCGCATCACGGTGGAAGGAAAGGGGACGGTTGTCAGGAAACTGGTGGTGAAGTAAACGACTATTATTGACATTTGTTTTTGGAAGCCCATAGAGAGACCAACTTATGGGCTTCCTATTTTTGTGACTGGTTCGAAATGTGAAATAAAACAATAATTGTACTGGAAGTAATTGCAAATAAGAAGAGAAAACCATAAATTTGTCCACCAAAAATAAAGATATTCACAATAAACAATAATCGTATGAAAAACAGAATATTACTTCAAAACAAGGTGAATGATGCCAAGAACAAAAGCAGTAGATTGTGTGGAAAAAAGCTACCGCTTGTCATGCTTTTGCTCTTCCTCGCCTTGGGAGCGAAGGCTAATCCTGTTGAAACAGGAAGAGCTCGCCAAGTTGCGACTACTTTTCTGAACAGCAACGGTTCACGATCTATAGGATTAACAGAGGTTTCATCAGCTGCTGGATTCTCAAATGTGTATGTGTTCACAACAGACAACAGTTTTGTTTTGATGGCCGCCGACGATTGCGTACAGCCCATTCTTGGCTATTCTTTGACGAGCCGATTCGATGTCGAAAATATGCCTGCCAATAAAAGAGCTTGGATTCAAGGATATAGCGATGCAATCCAGTATGCCATCGAGCATCAAATGAGAGCCTCGGCTGAAGTGGCGCAACAATGGTGTGACTTGGCCGAAGGCAACTCAAACCTCAATAGGGCAACTACCGTGGTAGCTTCGTTGATTCAAACCCAATGGGACCAAGGTGAACCATACAACAACCTTTGCCCTGACGGGACGGTAACGGGCTGTGCGGCAACAGCCTTGGCTCAAGTGATGAAATATTGGAACTATCCCCAAACTGGCATCGGTATGCACTCATATCAATGGAATGGTCAAACGGTAAGTGCTGATTTCGGAAACACTACATACGACTGGGACAATATGCTTAATTCCTATAGTGGAAGTAGCACCGAAGCACAAAGAACGGCTGTGGCAACCCTGATGTTTCATTGTGGAGTATCGCTCGACATGAATTATGGTTGGGCTTGGTCGGGCGGAAGTGGGGCATATTCTTCGGCAACCGCAGGTGCGTTGATCAACTATTTCAATTATTCATCTGATACCCAATTGCTTAGCCGATCCAACTATTCTGAAACGGAATGGATTAATATGGTGAAAGCCGAATTGAATCTATACCATCCAATATGGTATTGCGGAAATGGTTCAGGAGGTGGACATGCCTTTGTTTGCGATGGCTATAATAGCAGTAATTATTTCCATTTCAACTGGGGCTGGAGCGGTTATTGTGACGAATACTATTCCCTAAACAACCTTGCCCCAGGTCCTGGAGGCATTGGTTCGGGTTCGGTAGGAGATTTCAGCAATAACCAACAAGCAATATTTGGCGCCCAGCCTAGTCCTGAAAGTTCAGCAGACGCACCCGTGCTTACGGCAAGTCTTATTACTGAACCAGGGGTAAGAAATGCTCAGTTGAATTGGAATCAAGTTGACAATGCCATTTCATACAAAGTCTACCGTAACGGCACATTGATTCATACGACATCATCGGGAAGCGAGACTTCTTATCTAGATGTTCACATTGCTTATGGTACGACAACCTATTACGTCAGATGTTTAGATGAGAATGGCATCCTTTCGTGGCCTTCTAATTATGCACCCGTCACTATCATCTTTCCCGCTCCCACCAATTTAACATCAGTGCTGGTTGATGGAGGTGTACAGCTTACTTGGACGCCTTGTGAAGGAGCAGTAGCCTATAATGTGTATTGCAATAATGGTGTTTTGGTGAATGGCGTTGACCAAACGTCTTTCTATGACAATCGACCAATAGCTGGCGAATTGAGCTATTTCGTTAGAGGTGTCGATTCGTTCGGTGATGAATCGGAATCTTCGGATATTGCTACGCTCAACGTTCCTTATTCGACGCCCATTGTCGACGACTTGGAGTCTTCAGTGTTTGGTAACACGGTGGCTCTATCTTGGTCGGCACCTGATTGGTGCTTCCCCGAAACACCATCTGTAATGTTAAATTATGGAAGTAACGATTTGAATGGCTGGTTTGGTTATAATTATGGTAGTACCTGTTGGGGACATCGTTATCCAGCATCGAGTTTGACTGCCCATTCAAATATGTCCATTTATAAAGCGTCATTTTATGCGAGAATAGCTGGTGATTATGAATTGCTGGTCTATGAAGGAACAATAGACGGGCATCCTCAAACACTGGTTCGTCAACAGGCTGTTTGGATTGAGTCAGAGGGGTGGCACGACATTGTTTTGCCAGAAAAAGTCCAAATAGATGCTTCACTTGACTATTGGGTGTTTTTCCGTGATGTGAATGGCCTTAATCACCCGGCCACATGTTGCAATTATTCAGGCAACGAAGGAAACTATTATTCCCGGAATCCCGCTTCTGGTGTTAATACTATTGATGGTAGAGCATTTCTTATCCACACATACCTTACCGATGGCATCTATACTTATAATCTGTATAGAAACGGCACTTGCATTGCCAACGGCTTCAGCAACACCTACTATAACGACAACAACTTGGCTCCTAACATTTACGAATACTACGTGAAGACCAACTATTATGCGGGTGAGTCACCTGCCTCCAACCATGTTACGGCCAAAATCGCTGCGGGCAACTACTACACCATCACGGTCAGTGCCAACCCGACCGAAGGCGGATTGGTGACAGGAGGCAGCTCCTACCTTGAAGGTAACACCTGCACACTGACGGCTACTGCCAATCCTGGCTATAGTTTTGTCAACTGGACCAAAGATGGCGTTCAAGTTTCCACTGATGCTTCCTATAGTTTTATCGTTACCGAAACAGGTGACTATGTGGCCAACTTTGAGGATATCGTCTATCAAATCACTGTTGCTGCCAACCCCGCTGAAGGAGGCTCGGTGATTGGGGCTGGAATTTATTATTACAATCAGACTTGCACATTGGAGGCTACAGCTGCCGAAGGCTATAGATTCTTAAATTGGACCAAGGACGGAACAGAGGTCTCCACCGAATCTTCCTATAGCTTCGAGGTAACTGAAAGTTCCCAATATGTAGCTAACTTTTCAGAATTTGTTCAAATCGGTGATGGTACCGGCACAACGGGCTATTTCCCATTTTATACTTTGTATAATTATAGCATTGCCACCGCATTATTCACCGCTAGTGAATTTGAGACTGCTGGAGCCATTGCCTCTACGATAACCGGTCTGAGCTGGTATGCCACCAATTCTACGGGCTACGAGCAGCAGAACATCACCATTTGGATGGCCAATGTTACAGATACAGAAGTGTCAACCACTTCACCAAACGCTCTTGGCATGACGAAGGTCTACACAGGCAGTTGTACCCCAGAAATCGGCTGGAACAAGTTCATCTTCAATGTAAACTCCTTCACATGGGACGGTCAAAGCAACGTGTTGATTCTTTGCCAACGCAACAACGGCAGTTGGAATAGCACAATCCAATGGCAAACCCATAACCCAGGTTTCTACGCCATGGCATACAAGTACACCGATAATGAAGCCTATGAGGTAGAAAGCAACTCTTATGATATGTACCGAAGCAATTCGACCCGCCCGAACACCCAATTCGAAATATCAGCTCCAAACATCGGAGGCAACGTCACCCAAACCAATGAACTAGCAGTAGGTTACAACTGGTGGAGCACCTACATCGAGCAGGAGGGCATCGATGGCTTGGGTATGCTGGAGGAAGGCTTGGGCGACAACGGCATCACCATCTACTCACAGGCCAACGGCTTTACCAACTACTATGAAGATTACGGTTGGTGGGGCTCTCTTTCGAGTATTGACAACATGTCGTCGTATAAGATCAAGACCATCGAGCCTTGCTCGGTTGCCCTGACGGGCGATGAGGCCGTTCCTTCGCAGCATCCCATCACGCTCAGTTATGGCTGGACGTGGATAGGCTATGTGTCGTCGACAGTCCTGGGTGTCAACGAGGCGTTGTCTGGCTTGGAAGCCACAGTAGGCGACAAGCTGAAGTCGCAAGAAGGCTATTCGGAGTACTATGCGGGCTATGGCTGGTTTGGTTCACTGAACACCATTGAGCCAGGTACGGGCCTGATGTACTACTCGTTGAACGGAGATCCTGTCACGTTCACCTATCCCGATAACGGCAGGGGAGGAGAGCTGAAAGCCAACCTCACCTCGGAGCACAATCATTGGAAGCCGAACGTCTATGCCTATCCCGACAATATGACGGTGATGGCTGTAGTGGAACTGGAGGGTGCTGAAATCTCTTCCGACAACTACGAGTTGGCCGCCTTTGCCTCCAACGGCGAATGCCGAGGCAGCGTAAAACTCATATTTGCCGAGCCGCTGCACCGCCACGTGGCCTTCCTTACTGTTTCGGGCAAGGACGCGGCGGAGCTGAGCTTCAGGCTCTATGACACGGAGACGGGTATGGAATACTACGATGCCGAGGAAAGCCTCAGCTTCGTTGCCAACGCCATCGTAGGCGATGCAAGCGAGCTGTATGTGGTTCACTTCAGAGGCACGACGGGTGTGGACGAATTGGCCAATAGGGTGCAGTTCTATCCAAACCCCGTCAACCGTGGCGAACGTTTCAGCATCAACGTTGCTGAGGATGTGAAGGACCCTGTCCATGTGGAAATCGTCAATGCGCTGGGTGTAGAGACGTTGCATGCAACGTTTGTACAGACACCTGCTACATTGACGGCACCCACCACAGCTGGCATCTACACCTTGCGCATCACGGTGGAAGGGAAGGGTACGGTTGTTAGGAAATTGGTGGTGAAATGATAAAATGAGATTCCCTCGGGAATGGATTGTAGGGCTGTCATACTATGGCAGCCGCTTGGGAAAATGGAATCTAAGCGGCTGCCACGATGTGACAGCCCTACAAGTTCACAAATGAACAATCCATTTCAGCAGGGAAACCTGCTCTTTCACAACCATCCAATCCGAAACGGTCTTATGGGTAGCATGGCTGAAAAAATGTTTTTTAATTACGTTGAAATCTCTGATTGATTACATCGAAATCAAAGATTCAGCGAAGCTAATGCATGGCATTTCAGCGAAGCCAATCTTCGATTTCGGTACAAATATAAACATTTCTTTACCGTTTCCCTTGTCCAAAATGAAAAATTCCTTAAATTTGCCCGTCAAACGAAACAAAAGTCTCACCAAACCACCAATGAACAAATAACTCCACCAAGACATGGTTAAATGAAATAGCGTTAGCTTATTAAAGCTTGTGCTTTGGAAACTACTAACCATAACACATTTTAGGCTTATAAGTTGATATTTGCGTGTTTTTTTGTTGGTTTTATTTGTTAATGGAGATGTAAGGAAAAGAGAAAAATACAAATCAATTAATAACTAAATCAATGAAAGTAAACACTTTACAACTTAGAATGGCTTTAATAGCCGCCCTATTTGTCTTGTTGCTGAGTTTGGCTGGAGTGACGAATGTGTTTGCACAACAGCGCGTTGCGAAGAATGACATCAGGTCTTTTGAAGTGGACAGCAAAAAGGGCGTTGCTTTAGGTAACGAGGTTTCTACTCCGTCAGGAACTAATATAGCTCCTCGAACAGCAATGAGTGCTGTCGTCAACAGGTATGGTGATGTTGAAGATTGTGAAACCATGTGGACCTACTATGACTTGCAATCCAACGGCTGGTGCTCAAACCGCATGTATCAACTGTCTAATGGTTCGGTCGCCGTGGCTGCTACCATGTCACACATAACCAACAGTGCTGACCGTGGTACGGGCTACAACTTCTACAACGCCGAAACAGAAGAATGGCAGGATATGCCCGAGAATCGTATCGAAAATGTAAGAACCGGTTGGCCTTCCATCGCTCAGTGGGGCGAGACAGGTGAAATCCTCATCAACCACGCTCCCATGCGTTGCTGGACCAGAGAGGTTGCCGGCGAAGGCGAATGGGTCTACAGAGGTGAACTCCCGATTCACCCTGATGAATATCCTTACACGGACGACGCTTCATGGCCGAGAATTGCCACTTCTGGCGACAACCACAACATCGTTCACGTGATTGCTGACATCCAGCATTCAGGCGATGTGGTTGAGCACTACCAAGTCTATCTCCGTTCGGAAGATGCCGATTACTGGGAAATCAGCTACTCACCCCTTGCTCAAGACAATGAAGAAACCGGTCACTACTCTGCTGACTCTTACAGCATCACTGCCAACGGCCATAACGTAGCCATAATCTATGGTGACGATCCCCAAAGCCATGTCGTTATGTATAAATCCACTGACGACGGCCAGACATGGACGAGAACAGTAATTTGGCAAAATCCTTACTATGGTTACGACTGGGAAACGGATCCCAACTCTATTTACTCCGATACGGTATATGGCCCCGCCAACCTTGCTATTGCTATTGACAACAATGGTGTTACTCACGTGGCTATGAGCACTTACGAGTACATCCACTCTGAACTAGGCAGCAATTATACCACATTTTGCGGACGTAACGTTGATGGCATTTACTACTGGAATGATACCCAAGAGGCTCCCATCCAATCAGAAGACGGCAACCTTCACCATGCATTGAGACTTTGGTGGCCCGACCCTGAGAGTCCAGAGTATTTGACAATGCACAATGACCCCACAAAATGGATTGGTTATGTTCCAATGTATGATGGTTATTATTTTGATAACGACAAGTTCTTCCACGAAAATGACTATTTCAACAAATCACGTAGCGGCCTGTCCACATTCCCTGCACTTTCTATCGACCCAATGGGCAACATCGCCTGCGCCTACTCGGCTCCTAACATCACTCGAGAAGACCCAAATACCGGCTATTACTTGAGAAACATTTATGTCAGTTACCGCAATGTTGACAACGGGTATTGGGAACAAGCGTTTGACGATATTACCAATCCTGAACTCAATTCCATATTCAATTCTTCTGAGAATATTTTCACGAATAGTGTGGATAATACCACCGTCCCTAGCGAGTTCTGGTTCAGTTTCCAGAGTGACAACCTAATCGGTTGTTATGTGGGCTCAAATGCCTACCAGACCTCAGCTTCAGAAAACTATATCCACGCTGTAAAGGTAGTTCATAACCCAGGTAATGATGACCCCTTGACCTACTCCATCAACGACGATGGTGTTTCCGTCACCGTGACTGGTCACGTGGATGGCACCAATGCCACGGGCGAGCTCATCATTCCTGCCTTCAAGACCATCGATGGCGTCACCTACACCGTGACCGCGATTGGCGATTTTGCTTTCGATCATTGTAGTGGTTTAACGGGTGAGTTGACGATACCTAATTCTGTGACTACAATAGGTTTAGCAGCTTTTCAATATTGTTACGGTTTTACGGGCGAATTGATTATTCCAAATTCTGTGACCTCGATAGGCGATGGCGCTTTCAATGGGTGTATTGGTTTCACGGGTGAGTTGACGATACCTAATTCTGTGACTACAATAGGTTTTGTAGCTTTTCAAAGTTGTCGCGGTTTTACGGGCGATTTGATTATTCCAAATTCTGTGACCACAATAAGTGGTTTTGCTTTCAACGGGTGTAGTGGTTTCACGGGTGAGTTGACTATACCGAATTCTGTGACAGTGATAGATAGTGCCGCATTCGGTCAATGCATAGGTTTTACTGGTGATTTGACAATACCGAATTCTGTGACAACGATAGGCGGAAGGGCTTTCCGGAACTGCAGTGGCTTCACGAGCTTAACTATCGGCAATGCCGTAACTACAATAGGCAATGAGGCTTTCCGGGACTGTATTGGTTTTACAGGCGACTTGATTATTCCAAACTCTGTGATAACGATTGGAGACGAAGCATTCCGTAGCAATAGATTTACTGGTAATTTAATTATTGGGAACTCTGTGACTGAAATAGGTTCTAGAGCTTTCTGGGGTTCTGGTGGTTTTTCATCTCTGGATAGCTATGCTGAAATCCCTCCTTCGATTGGAACAAATGCTTTTTCTAGTATTTTCAATATTCCTGTCACGGTACCATGCGGCACAATTGAAGCCTATCAGAATGCATCGGGGTGGGATCAATTCACTAACTATTATGAAAATTGTGCCTCCATTTCAGCAACAGTACAACCCGATGGAGCGGGAACAGTCAGCGGTAGCGGAGATTATGCAGCTGGTTCTACCTGCACTTTGGGAGCCACAGCCGCCGAAGGCTATTTCTTCTTGAATTGGACTCAAAACGACAATGTGGTTTCCACCAATCCAACCTATAGTTTCACGGTGACGGGGAACGCCAATTATGTGGCTAATTTCTCGTTAGGTCTGCCTGAACTTCATATTACAGGTATTACCCATTCTACCCTTGTGGCAGGACAAGAGGCCACCATCAGTTGGACCGTGCAGAATGATGGTACGGCTTCAACACCCAATGGTGCTTTGTGGAGTGACCGTGTATGGCTTTCGATAGAAAGCAACGTGAATGTCAATAGTAACAATCCCATTCTGTTGGGTACTTTTGATAACCTCTCCGCATTGAACGTAGGCGAGTATTACACGCAAACAAAAACCGTGAACATTCCTTTGGAGATTTCAAACGACTATTACCTTTTCGTGACGACAGACGCATACGACGCTTATCAAATCAACTGGGACAATAATGTGGTACCAATACCTTATAATCCACCGCCATATATCAGTTGCTTTAGTCACGGTGGTAATGTGATTTATGAGCAATCAGAGAAAGTACACGGCTATCCTCCAGGAAGTATATACAACGACAACTTCTTCTACGAACTGGTTAATATTGAGGTTCCCATTCTACCCGACTTACAGGTGACTTCTATTATCCCGCAGACCAATTTCTTCTCTGGATCAACGGTGAACGTTACGGCAACGATAAATAATTTGGGAGAGAACACTACCTTGACCGACCATTGGGCGGACGCGCTTTATATCGCTTCGGAACCCGATTTCAACTCATCTTCAACAGTTTGTCTTGCGGTTGTTCCCCATTCTGGACAGTTGCCTGTTGGACAGTCCTATCAAGTTCAATTTGCGGGACAAGTTCCGTTGACCATGTATGGTGAGGCGTATTTCTTCGTCTATACGGACTGTTACGAGCAGGTATATGAGCATGTGCTGAACCACAATAATATCACAATGTCAGAAGCGGTGAATGTCATTCTTTCGCCGCCTGCCGACTTGGAGCCGTCCGATTTGACTGTACCTGCTACGGTCAGCACGGGAGAGGTTTTTGCCTATAGTTACAAAGTCAACAATATCGGTGCAGGCAATCCCAATGTGAACAATTGGGTGGATAAGATTTACCTTTGCCAAAATGCTGATATTTTGGATGCCTCTGCCATTCTGTTGAAAACGGTCAGTCATTATGGCGGACTGCAACCTGGGGCAAACTATTCGGTCAGTGAGAGCATGGTCTTGCCATCAAATGTTACTTCGGGGACTTACTATCTGTATGTCCATGCCGATGCCAACAATGCCGTTTTTGAGTACTTGTATGATGGCAACAATTTGGCCCGTTCCAATGCTATTAATGTCATCCAACCCGATTTGCAGGTGACCCAGATTACGGCTCCTGAGCAAATCAAGGCAGGCTATCCGTTGAATCTGAGCTACACTTTGACCAATGCGGCTGAAGGTATCGTCAGAAATAGTATGGTCACCGATAGGGTCTATATTTCCTCTTCGGGGAACATGACGGACACAATTAGAATTGCCAATATCAGGCGCAATGTGTATTTGGCTGCTGGGCAAAGCCTTACTGTAATGTGCAACGATTTGGCTCCTTACCAGCTGACCGATGGCACCTATCATTTAATAGTGCTGACCGACTGCGACGACGAAATCAACGAATCAAACGAGGGTAATAACACGCTTTCACATTATCCGATGAGTGTGTTGCACCAGCCTTTGCCCGACTTGCAACCCGTTTCGTTGACAATTCCCGATGTTATTCAGGCGGGTGAGAATGTAGCAGTTGAGTTTGACATCACCAACAACGGTGACATGGACTTGCTCAACAGCAATTGCACTTTTAATATTTATGCAGCGTGGGATGATAAAGAAATCCTGTGCCCGGTGCAGTCGCAAACATTGCCGTTGGGCAGCACGGTTTCCATCGGCATTGGGCAGACGGTGCATTTTGCACGAACAGTTCTTGTGCCACCTACTGTGACTTCAGCTTGTTCGACATTCGAGTTGATTGCCAACAAAGGCTGTCTTGTCCCTGAGTTGGACACCACCAACAATGTCTATACGGCCACCGCCACGGTGTTGGATTGCCCGCTTCCCGACCTTGTAGTTACTAACATTTCGGCTACAGCGATACAATCAGGTGTAGAAAATCAGGTTTCGTTCATTGTGAAAAACAATGGAACAGCAAACTTTGAGGGCAGTTTCAATACCACGGTTTATGTCAGGTCGGCATTGGATACAATTCTATGTCCTTTGGTGCTGCAAGTCAGCCCTGAGGTCGGCAGTTACTCCATACCGATTGGGGGAATCCTTTCGATTACGCAAAATGTTTTTGTTCCTCCGATGGCCAACGCTTCTTGCAATATTCTTGAAGTCGTATTGGATGAAGAGAACCTTGTTTTGGAATCCAACGATGACAATAACGCCACAACTATGGTGGTGACGGTTTTGAATTATCCTTTCGATTTGAAAACCACGGCTTTGCAAGTCACAGAATCAGTTTGGGCGGGTGAAACCACTTCGCTAACTTGGACAGTGAAAAACATCGGTACATGTCCTTCGGGCGAGATTCCGCTGTATGTGAAGAAAAATGGCACTTATACCTTGATCCAAGGCGAATTGCTTCCACAACCGTGGGTGGATAAGGTTTTTGTGTCTACAGATGCGGTTTTGAGCGATGATGACATTGAACTATGTTCCATGGCAAGGTCAACGGTGGTTCAACCCAATGGTACTTACACGGTCGAACAGTCTGTGACACTGCCTTATACCCATCTTGGCGCACAATACCTGCTTTGCGTCAGTGATGCTACCCGTGTGACTTATGATTCCGACACTTTGAACAATGTCAAGTCTATTCCGATTGAGGTGCAGTTAGGCTCGCTTCCCGATTTGCGCATCACTTCACTGACAGTAGAGGAAGAATTAACTTGTGACCGTGCCTATTGGGTGCATTACACCGTTGTCAATGAAGGCGAAAGGGTGACGCAAAAGGAAAATTGGACGGATGCCTTATTTATAGGTGAAGCCATGACCCACATTGGTGCATTTCAGTTGAGTTCCAAGATTCATCATGGCGCGTTGGAAGTGGGGGAGAGCTACACGGATTCCATTGAAATCCTCATCCCGAATGGTTTGGAAGGTGATTATTTCCTCGTTGGCTTTACCGATAGGACGAACCAGATTTATGAGCATAACAACGAGGATGACAACATTTTGGCCTTGCCAGTAACTGTGCAGGCTTCCGACCCTTGCGATTTGATTGCCATACAGCCGGAATTCCCAGTTTCTTTGGTTTCAGGCGAAGATATGATGGTCTCTTGGCAACTGCGCAATATTGGATACAATCCTGCTATAGGTCGCGTCAGGAACGCGGTTTACCTTTCTACTGATGCCGAATGGAGCAGCGATGATATGATGCTCGGTTATGCCGATATGGACATCAATATTCCAAACAACGGGCAACAAGTCTGCTCACTGAGCGGAGTACTGACGGGCTTTGGCGAAGGCAACCATTATGTTATCGTTAGGGTGAATATTCTAAATGCCTTGAATGAATCCACCTACGAAAACAATGTTTGTGTCTCCATGCTGACCACGGAGATTGGTTTCCCGACTTTGGTGATTGGAGAAACAATATATCGTACTATGCTACCTGAACGATATCTTTATTACAAGATTGAAGTGGGTCAAGAATACGAAGGACAGACTTTGATGTGTCACCTTGAGTCACTTGACCATGATTTAAGCGTTTCAAATGGAATTTATCTTTCGTATGAATCAACGCCGACACCGTCAGATTTTGATTATGGTGTTTTCGTGCCTTATTCTTACGAGCAGGAAATCCTCATTCCGGCACTTAAACAAGGTACTTATTACCTTATGGCTCAAGGAGCCGCATTCCAAGTTGGATCAATACATAATGAACCGACAAGATACCTTGTCCTTGAGCAAAATATTTCCATTTCCACGTCTATCATCAACTTTGAGATTCTGAGTATCGATGCCGACCACGGTGCCAACACGGGTTCCATCACCACGAAGATTACGGGCGCGAAGTTTGACAGCATCATGGATTTCCGTTTGGTGCAGGGTAATGAATACCTGCCTGCCGAAAAGGTGTTCTTCAGCAACAGCACGGAGACTTACACCACCTTCGACCTTGCTGAGATGCCGCTTGGTGTTTATGCGATGGAGGCAGAACTGCCTGGCGGCATCATCACCATTAAGGATGGTGCCTTCACCATTGAGGAGGGGCTGCCTGCTGAGTTGGCCATCAATATCGTGGCACCGGCAAGCGTGAGAAGCGGCAATACTTTCGCTGTGAACATTGAATACGGTAATATTGGCACTACCGACTTGAATGTGTCTGGTTTTGTGGTCGTGAGCCGCAATGGTCACCCTATTGGCTTCTCGACGGAGGAGTTGCAGGAAGGACAAACCGAACTCACTTTCTACACTGCCGAAGGCAACGGTAACCCTGATGTGCTTCGTCCAGGCTACCTTGGCACCAAAGCCATTATGGTGAAGGCAACACCTTCTACCTATGTTAGTTTAGCGGTTTTCGCAATTAGAAGACAATACTAAATAATGGAGGATAATACAATGAAAAACAGAAATATAATCCTTGTTGCTTTAATGTTTGTTTTGGCTTCGGCGCAGGCTCAAAACATCATCCGGCCTAAGATTGCCTGCCCGAATGACATTTGGGTGAACAGCTACAATGGTGTGCTGTTCTACCAGCGGGCCGACCTCTCCATCCCCAACCGTGGCATGGATTTGGAAGCCGTGTTTTACTATAACAGTTCCTACAACAGGCAGAACTACGGCTATGGCAATGGCTGGAGTCTCGGTTACGAGATGCGCTACATTGAAGATTCATTGGGCATTATCATCGAGCAGGGCGACGGTCGGCAAGACCTTTACACCCGTTACGGCAATAGTTTCGAGGCTCCTGCTGGTGTGTTCAACACCTTAACGATAGATGGAGCTGGATACAAACTTACTGCAAAGGATGGCACCAGTTATCGCTTTACCGACCCTGTTTCCAAAAAGGTGACACAAATTGCTAATCGATATGGCAATACGCTCGATTTTGGTTACCAATACGGCAACTTGACTTCTATTGCCGACATCAACGGGCGCAGCATCCACTTCCAATGGAACGCCGACACCCTGATGACCCAATTGAGCACCTCGTTTGACGACCGCATGTGGACCTACGGTTACGATGAACAGAAAAACCTCACAAGCGTAACCAATCCAATGGGTTACACTGTGTATTATGCTTATAACCGTGACAACCGTATCAAGACCTTTACTGATGAAGAAGGTTATTCTACCCACGTCACATACAACGACGATGGACAAGCCCATCGCATCAAGACGGACATGACGGACAAATCTATCCGTTACGAGTTGGCGCAGCACCGAACGGTCTTTGTAGATTACCTTCCCGATGGGAACAACCAGTTCAGTTCATACGTTTGGGATGAGAAAGGGCGTGTCATTGAAAAGGTGGGCAACTGCTGTGGCTTCAGCAGTAAATTGGCCTATGATGAGGATAACAACGTCATCCGCCACGAAGATGCCAACGGTCATGTGACCACCTATACTTACGACCAAAACGGCAATATGCTCACGGCGACGGATGCTTTGGGCAATACGGAGCATTACACCTACGAAAGCACCTACAACAATGTGACTGCCTACACCGACAAGAAAGGCAATCTTTACACCTTTACTTACGATGCCAACGGCAACTTGACAGCTTCCAATGGGCCGATGAACACGAGCACCAGTTATACTTACAACCAATATGGGCAGGTGCTGACGGTAACTGATGCCAACAACCACACAACGCAATATCTGTATGACACATACGGCAATCTGTCCTCGACAACCGATGCCTTGGGACATACTACGGCCATGACCCACACGGTGCAAGGCTTGGTGCAGTCTATCACCGACCCGAAAATGGGCGAGACGCAGTTCGTGTACAACCGCATGAACCAGTTGACACAATCCACCAATCCCTTGAATCATACTTTTTCGATGGAATACGACAGCAAGGGCGACATCGTTAAGGTGACCAACGCCTTGTCGCAATCTACGTGGATGACTTACAATGCCTTGGGACAGCCCTTGACCGTGAAAGACCCCTTAAACGGTGTGGTGCGATACACCTATAACGCCAAGCGTAAGGTGGTGCAGACCCAAGACGCGATGAATCACGTGTCGCGTGTCGTCCTTGATGACCATGACTGGATTACCATGCGCATTGATGCCTTGAACGACACCACCCGCTATTATTATGACAACATCGGGCAGGTGATAGGCGTGGAAATGCCTACGGGACAATTCATCACCTATCAATACGATGCTTTGGACCGCCTCGTTAGCGTGGCCGACCAATTGGGTACCATGCAAACCTACGTTTATGATGCCAATGGCAATGTCGTCTCGCTGACGGATGCCGAAGACCATACGACCACTTTCCAATACGATGCCTTGAACCGCCTGATGCAGACGACTGATGCGGAAGGCCATTCGGAGTATTACACCTACGATAACAGCGGAAATGTATTGAGTTACACCGATGCCAAAGGCAACACTACACTCTACACATACGATGCCATGAACCAAGTGCTGACCGAGCGTGATGCCTTGAATAATGTGACTACTTATACCTACGATGCCAATGGCAACCTTGCTTCGGTGACCGATGCTCGAGGCAGCACGACTTCCTACCAGTATGATGCCAATGACCAACTGACGAAAATCACCTTTGCCAATGGCAAGACCCAGCAGTTTGCCTACGATGCTAACGGCAATACGGTAACATTTACCGACGAAAGCGGCCATCAGATGGGCTTTGTGTATGACGCTTTGAGCCGTCTGACCCAAAAGACTTATCCGAACAACACAACGGACAGTTTCACCTACGATGCCAACGGCAATATGCTGACCGCCAACAATGCCGATGCGCAGGTGTCGTTCACCTACGACAACGGTGGTCGTATGCTCTCGGAAACTTTGAACGGCAAGACAACAAATTATGCCTATAACACCCGAAACAGGACGGTGACGAAAAACTATCCGAGCGGACGAACGATAACTGAAGAGTACGACTACCGCCAACGCCTGACAGGGTTGAAGGAAAACAACAACTATTTCGTGACCTTGGGCTACAATGCCAACGACTTTCTGACCCAACGCGCTTACGGTAACGGCACGACCACCACCTTCGTTTACAATGCCTTGAACCAGTTGACGCAGTTGACCGACAACCCCAACATTGCCAACGTGCAGATGACTTACGATGCCGTGGGCAACATGCTCTCGAAGAAGGACTTGCTTCGTCCGACCAAGAGCGAGGTGTATGGCTACGATGCGCTGAACCGTCTGACGAGTTTCAAGCAAGGCGAGATAACCACAGGCGTGGAGATTCCCAACCCATTGAAGCAGGTGCAGTATGCGATGGATGCCTTGGGCAACCGCACCATCGTGACCACTAACGGCGTGGCGACCCTTTACACCGCCAACAACATGAATGCCTACACCGCCCTTACGGGAGGCCAAAACATGAGCCCGCAATATGACGATAACGGCAACATGACCAGTGACGGCACCCACACCTACCAATACAACTACAACAACCGCCTTGTGAGCGTGGACAATGGGCAAACCGCCACTTACAAATACGATGCTTTGAACCGCCGTATCCAAAAAGTGGTCGTTGAGTCTGTCGAAACGACGACCAACTACTACTATTGCGGTGACCAAGCCATTGAAGAACGCGATGCCAACAATGCGGTGCAAGCCACCTACATCTTCGGCATTTCGGTGGATGATGTGCTGCAAATGCAGCGTGGCGGCAACACCTATTACTACCACAAGAACCATTTGGGTTCCGTGGTGGCCCTCACCGATGGCAATGGCGCCGTGGTGGAACGCTACGAATACGACCCATACGGGCAACCCACTATTTTGGATGCCAACAATAATGCTTTGAGCCAATCTGCCGTAGGCAACAGCATCTTGTTCACAGGTCGTGATTATGATGCGGAAACGGGTTTGTATTACTACCGTGCCCGCACTATGCATTCTGGCCTTGGTCGCTTTATGCAGCATGACCCGCTGATGTATGTGGATGGGTATAACTTGTATAGTTACGTTGGGAATATGCCAATTATCTATGAAGATCAATACGGAAATAGCAAAACACAGCAGAGCCAATGCGAACTATATAAACCTTTACCGCCCAACTTTATGCAAAGGCCTCCTATCCCTAGTCCTACTTCAAAAATTTCTCTTTTTTGTGCTGAATATCCTTATGCTTGTATTTTATTAAGTCCAATTCCTGGTTTTGGAGACCTGTTTTCTCTTGGCTCTACAATTGCTTCTGGTAAGGAAAGAGATTATGGTGGTCTCATTTTAAGTGGAGCAGGATTGATTGTTGGAGTTGGAAAAACTATTGGAGTTCTTACTGTAGGATGGGCACCGGTTTTAGTATTGACCGCCTCCTCCTTACTTTATCAATTAGGAAAAGATATGCGTCAAATTTTCAAAAATGCACAACAATATCAGCCAAAACGAGAGTTCTACATTTCAGCTCCACCGAGCAAAGGATACAGACCAGGTCCTTTGCCAAATACTTATTGTACTGAAACTGGATGCTATTGGGATCACTACAAATAAGGATTATAGGGAATAAGGCTACGACTACGATGCAGAAAGTGGAAAATATGTCATACTTATTACTTAATATATAATAAAGGAGAATTATGAACAAACAAATAAAAACGATATTATTAGGAATTGCCCTTTCTTTGGTCAACAATGTTTATTGCCAAAGCAAAGACCCATGCAAGCAAGGTAATGATAAACTAATGGATAGCATTCCATCTAAAATAGATTCACATCCATCCAGTTCATCAGAAACAAGCGTATATGTCCCTATGGATCCCAACGAAATCATCGGCACAAGGGGTTACGATGCCTTGGGCGATACCCTGCAATGGGTGGCGGCAACGGTTTCCTTGCCTTACACCATCTATTTCGAGAACGACCCGGAATTGGCCACGGCTGCTGCGCAAAAGGTGGAGGTGAGGCACAGGCTTCATGCCAAGGCAGATATTTCCACCTTCGCCATTGGAGCCTTCGGCTTCGGCAGCCATGTCTTTACCGTGGAGGGCAACCGCTCGTCCTACCAGCAGCGGTTAGACCTCACACAAGACATGGGCATCTATGTGGATGTGGTGGCTGGCATCGATATTGTGGCGGGCGAGGCCTTCTGGATATTGCAATCCATAGACCCTGCCACGGGTCTGCCGCCGCAAGGCACGCAACAGGGCTTCCTTCCCGTCAACGACGAGAACCACAACGGTGAAGGCTATGTGTCGTTCACCATCAAGCCCAAGGCCAACGCCTGCATCACGGGAGACGAACTCACCGCCTCGGCGAGCATCGTCTTCGATATCAACGAGGCTATCCCCACCAATGTGTGGTACAACACGGTGGATGCCCTGCCGCCCATCACGCAACTGACGGGCACGGATAATGGCAACAACGAAGTGTTGTTGCAGTTCAGCGGCCAAGACGATGAAGGAGGGTGCGGCATCAAGCAGTACAAACTCTATGTGTCGGACAACTATGGCGCATACAGTCTATACGACACCTATCCTGTCGGTACCACCGCCACTTATCTCACTGAATATGACCATTGCTACCGTTTCTTCTGCCTTGGCGAGGACAATGTAGGGAATGTGGAAGCGATGAAAGAGGAGGCGGAGTTTGAATATGGTAACTATAATCTTATGGTTTCGGTGTCGGCTTCACCTGAAGAAGGCGGTACAGTGAGCGGAGGAGGAGCGTTTGTCTATGGTTCCACAGTCATCTTGACAGCAACACCCAATCCGGGTTATGCCTTCGTGAATTGGACCAAAAACAACGCGGAAGTTTCCGCCAATCCAAGCTATAGCTTCACGGTTACCGAAGCTGGCGATTATGTGGCTAACTTCGTGGAAAGCCTTGTCAATCAAACTACCGAATTTGCCCAGGGTTGGACATGGTGGAGCACCTACGTTGAGCAGGAAGGTATTGACGGCCTGAGTATGTTGGAGAATAGCCTTGGAGAAAGTGGTGTCGGCATAGTTTCGCAAGCTGCTGGTTATACCTATTATTATCCCGACTACGGCTGGTATGGCTCACTCGCAGTCATCAACAATGAATCTTCATACAAGATCAATGCCAATGAGCCCTGCACTGCCATCATAACGGGTCAGGAGGCCGATCCTTCACAGCATCCCATCACACTCGGTTATGGCTGGACGTGGATAGGCTATGTGCCATCTGTGGCTATGGATGTCAATGAGGCGTTGTCTGGATTGGAAGCCGTTGCCGGCGACATGCTGAAGTCACAAGAAGGCTACTCGGAGTTCTATGCGGACTACGGCTGGTATGGTTCGCTTAGCACCATCGAGTCAGGTATGGGCCTAATGTATTACTCATCGAACGGTGGTCCTGTCACGTTCACCTATCCCAATAACGGCAGGGGCGGAGAACTGAAGCAGAATCTCACCTCGGAGCACAACCATTGGAAGCCGAACGTCTACGCTTATCCCGACAACATGACGGTGATGGCCGTGGTGGAACTGGGTGATACAGAGTTGTCTTCCGACAACTACGAGCTGGCCGCCTTTGCCAATGGCGAATGCCGAGGCAGCGTAAGACTCATATTTGCCGAGCCGCTGCACCGCCACGTGGCCTTCCTTACTGTTTCGGGCAAGGACGCCGCCGAGCTGGGCTTCAGGCTCTATGACACGGAGACGGGTATGGAATACTACGATGCCGAGGAAAGCCTCAGCTTCGTTGCCAACGCCATCGTGGGTGATGCAAGCGAGCTGTATGTGGTTCACTTCAGAGGCACGACGGGAGTGGACGAATTGGCCAATAAGGTGCAGTTCTATCCAAACCCCGTCAACCGTGGCGAACGTTTCAGCATCAACGTTGCTGAGGATGTGAAGGGTCCTGTCCGTGTTGAAATCGTCAATGCGTTGGGTGTAGAGACGTTGCGCGCAACGTCTGTACAGACACCTGCTACATTGACAGCTCCTGCGGTCGCTGGCATCTACACCTTGCGCATCACTGTGGAAGGGAAGGGGACGGTTGTTAGGAAGCTGGTGGTAAAATAAAAATGGCACTCCGTCTCAATCTATTATTGTAATGAAAATCCTGCAGGATAAAAATGAATTGAACATTGAAAGTTGGACAATGATCTTGCGGGATTTTTTTGTCGTTTTTTGCTCAAAAACTTGGAAGCAGCATTTACTTTCCGTAGTTTTGCAGCCAATATCTCTAACAAAATCTTATGCTAAGGATGCAATATCCTCTATATGACGACATTAATATGAACAGAAATTATAACAAAAGTATCACTAAATAAATGAAAAATGAAAAGAATTTTTCTAATCACGTTGATGACGGCATTTGCGTTTTTGGCAAATGCTGCAAATCTTGAAGACGATAGAGTTGTAGGAACGCATTGGTCATACAATTTCCACACTCAGTACAACATGTCACTGACAGGTGTCTTGAATCTGGATGGAGAATCATTGGTGAACAATGCGAGATCTGCATTTCTTGAAATTGGAGCCTTCTGTGGCGAAGAATGCCGTGGTAGTTTCATGGCAGATCTTAATCCGGCTCCTTTTGCGCAAGGTTATTTTTATCAGATGCAAATTTATAGCAATGTGCTATCAGGTGATTCAATCACTTTTAGAATCTGGGATCATGAAGCAGGTGAAGAATTGGATGTGACTTGCTTATCTAACACCACTTTTATTGCAGATGAAAGTCTTGGAAACCTGTTGCAACCTTATGTGTTGACATTTACGACCAATGGAGGCCCGACTCCTCCATCATACACCATCACTGCCTCTGCCGAACCGGCCGAAGGTGGTGTTGTCAGCGGTGGTGGCACTTATATACTTGGAGACATTTGCACATTGTCGGTGACACCCAGTCTGGGCTACACGTTCATGAACTGGACGAGGAATGACACCGTGGTAAGCACCAATGCAAGCTACAGCTTCACCGTCAGCGCCACTACGGCAGGTAACTACGTTGCCAACTTCCAAATCAAAAGCTACGAGATCACGGCCACGACGAACCCGACCGGAGCTGGAACGATCGAGGGCGCGGGCACATACAACTACGGTGCCACCTGCACGTTGACCGTTACCCCGGCCGAAGGGTACACCTTCATCAACTGGACGAGGAATGACACCGTGGTAAGCACCAATGCAAGCTACAGCTTCACCGTGAACGCCACTACGGCAGGCGCGTACGTTGCCAACTTCCAAATCAACAGCTACGACATCACGGCCACGACGAACCCGACCGGAGCTGGAACGATCGAGGGGGCAGGCACATACACTTACGGGTCCACCTGCACGTTGGCCGTTACCCCGGCCGAAGGGTACACCTTCATCAACTGGACGAGGAATGACACCGTGGTAAGCACCAATGCAAGCTATAGCTTCACCGTCAGCGCCATGACAGCCGGTGCCTACGTTGCCAACTTCCAAATCAACAGCTACGAGATCACGGCCACGACGAACCCGACCGGAGGTGGCCCGGTCGGGGGCGCAGGCCCA
>JAEEGH010005042.1_pt1 | contig 33489 bp, 30 predicted proteins | sample 9134181 | NCBI WGS metagenome assembly JAEEGH01 (sample SAMN16246544, study PRJNA631951) | gut metagenome | biome: gut microbiome; feature: rumen; material: DP-attached | host: Bos | place: Iran: Karaj | collected 2018-10
CGGTGTGGGCCAGGGCCTCGGGGGGGTAGCGGAGGCCGCCGCAGGCCTCGCAGGTGGTCTCGATGGCGTCCATGAAGGCCATTTCGGAGACGATGACGCCCTTGCCGCCGCAGACCGGGCAGGCGCCGGCGCCGTTGAAGGTGAAATAGGCTTCCTTCAGTTTGTGGGCCTTGGCGAAGGCCTTGCGGATGTCGCCCGCTACGTCCATATAGGTGCCGGGCGTGGAGCGGAGGCTCACGCCGATGTTTTTCTGGCTGATGTAGATCACTTTGTCGGGATCGGGATACTGCTGCCGGAAGCACTCCATCAGCGAACTCTTGCCGGATCCGGCCACGCCGGCGATGACGCCGAAGACCCCGAGGGGGAAATCGACGGTCAGGCCGCGGAGGTTGTTGAGCGTGGCGTTTTCCACGCGGAAGGCGCCGGTCCCCGTCCGCGGCGCTGTTTTGAAGGGCAGGCGCTCCTCCATCAGGTGTCCCGTGGCCGTGTCGCTTCGCAGCAGGTCGTCGAACGATCCCTCGAACTGGATCCGGCCGCCGTCGATGCCGGGGCCCGGCCCCAGGTCCACGATGTGGTCGGCGATGCGGATCATCTCGGGATGGTGCTCCACCAACAGGACGGTGTTGCCCGCGTCGCGCAGCCGGCGCACCGAGCGCTTCAGGCGCTCGATGTCGCGCGGGTGCAGCCCCACGCTCGGCTCATCGAGGATGTAAAGCACGTCGGCCAGCGACGAGTTGATGTACTTGGCGATCTTGCAGCGCTGCGCCTCGCCGCCGGAAAGCGTGCCGACAGGTCGGCTGAGCGACAGATAGCCCAGCCCGATTTCTTCCAGGGCGGAGAGGCGCGCTCCGATGGCGGCTTTCAGGTCGGCCGCCAGCGGATCGGTGAGTCCCTGCACCCAGGCGTTCAGCCGCGTGACGCTCATCGCGCAGACATCGGCGATATTCTTGCCCTCGATCTTGCAGGTCAGCACCTTCGGGTTGAGGCGCGTGCCGCCGCAGTCGGGGCAGGTGCCCATCGTGAGCATCGGATTCAGTACAGCCGCGTGCAGCAGCCCTTCTTCCGAATTGATGATGCTGCGGTACATCCGGGGGATCAGGCCTTCGTATTTGGCGGTTTTCGGCCAGTTCTTCGGCGGGTTCTTGAGGCGGATCTGCGGGCTGTTGAGGAAGAGGTCGAGTTCTTCGGGCGAATAGTCCCTGATCTTCTTGTCGAGGTCGAACAGGCCGCTGTGCGCATAGCGGATCCAGCGCCAGCCACCCTTGCCGAAGGCGATGTAGTGGATGGTGTCCTCGTCGTTGAGGCTCTTGTCGAAGTCCACAAGCTTGTGGATGTCGAGTTCGCGGATCTCGCCCAGGCCGGCGCAGCGCGGGCAGCTGCCCTGCGGGTGGTTGAAGCTGAAGCTGTCGGAATAGCCGACGAAGGGTTTTCCCACGCGCGAGAAGAGCAGTCGCAGCAACGCGTATATATCGGTATAGGTGCCGACCGTGGAACGGGAGTTCTGCGCCGGTTTCTTCTGGTCGATGACGATGGCGATGGGCAGGCCTTCGATGGAATCGACCTTCGGCCGCCCGTATTTCGGGAGATATTGCTGGACGAAGGTAGGGAAGGTGTCGTTGAGCTCGCGGCGGCTCTTCGCCGCGATGGTGTCCATCACCAGCGAACTCTTGCCGGAGCCCGAGACGCCCGTGAAAATGGTGATCTGGTATTTGGGAATGTCGAGCGACAGGTTGCGGAGGTTATTCTCCCGCGCCCCGCGGATGCGGATGGTATCAAAGGTTTGCATGGCGTTTCTTGTTGAAGATTCGGACGGCTGCGACGCCGGCGGCGATGCCGGCCACGGCCGCAAGGGCTACCAGGGCCCAGTTGGGCCCGCCGCTGGCCGCGGCGGCATCGGCTGTCTCGGTGGTCACGACCGTTTCTGCTTCGGCAGGCTCGATCACTTCGGCCGGTTCGGGTCTGCCCAGGATTGCGAGCAAGGCGCCGACGGGTTGCGTGAGCGAGTCGGGCAGGATGACCACGGGCATGCCGACCGCGACGCGTTCCTTCAGGTCGAGAATGTCTTCGTTGCGCAGGCGGATGCACCCTTCCGTGGCCCGGCTCCCGATGGATTCCGGGAGATGGGTCCCGTGGATGCCGATGGTGATGAAGCCGGGGACGTCGAGCCGGAGGAACCACGGTCCGTAGGCATTGGCGATGGGCCCTTTCCCGTCGCCGAAGTCATGGCTCAGGCCGGCGGCGTTGAGCAGCTGGTTGATGGGGAATCGCCCCTCGGGCGTCCGATGGTCGCCCTTTTTGGTCTTGTTGCCGTAGTTCTCGCCGCAGGCGATGCGGTAGTCCCGTTCAATCCGGCCGCCCGGCGCCACCAGCGTAAGCGTCAGTTTCTGCTTGTCGACCAGCAGGAAGGCCGTGGTATCCAGTCCCGCAAACCAGGAATCGATCCCGTCGCACCGCCCCGGCAGGGCGGCTGCCAGCAAAAAGAGAAGGCACAGGAAGCACTTTTTCATAACTCAGCTTTTTACGACGGGGGAATCGGAGAGATACAGTCCGTAGGAGTGTTTGATCTCGTTCATCACGAAGGACGACTGGATGCTGCCGATGGTGTCGAGGGTACCGAGGGTATTGATGATGAAATCGTTGTACTGTTTCATATTGCGCGCCCGGATCTTGAGCAGGTAGTCGTACTCGCCCGAGATGTTGTAGCACTCGGCCACCTGCGGAATTTGGCGGATCATCCGGGTGAAGTCGCGGGCTACGTCGCGCGACATCTGTTTCAGTTTGACGGAACAATACACTTCGAAGCCCAGGTCGAGCTTCTCCGCATCGAGAATCGCGACATACTGCCGGATATATCCCTCGCGTTCCAGCCGCTTCAGCCGTTCAAACACCGGCGTCGTCGAAAGGTTGACCTTCGCCGCCAGTTCCTTCGTCGTCTGCCGCGCATCCTCCTGCAAAGCACGTAGAATTTTTATGTCAATTTCGTCAATCATTTAGAATAATTTTCTAATTGAATCAATAATTATGGCAAAAATAGAAATATTTTCCGAATTATCGTAGACTATTGTCTGCGTAGATGCTGACATCTATCTTTGTATCCGACATCCATGCATAGATGTCGGAAATAAATAGAAAGCTATGAAGAAACAAGGCATCGGCACGCGTTGCGTGCAGGCGGGCTACAAGCCCGGGAAGGGGGAGCCCCGACAGATTCCGATCATCCAGAGTACGACCTTCAAATACGAGACCTCCGACCAGATGGGCCGGTTGTTCGACCTCGAAGAAAGCGGGTACTTCTACACCCGCCTCCAGAACCCGACCAACGACCACGCGGCAGCCAAAATCGCCGACCTCGAGGGCGGCGTGGGCGCGATGCTCACTTCCTCGGGCCAGGCGGCGAACCTGTTCGCCTGCCTGAACATCTGCCAGGCCGGCGACCATATCGTCAGCGCCGCCAACATCTACGGCGGCACCTTCAACCTCCTGGGCGTCACCCTTCCGAAAATGGGCATCGACGTGACCTTCGTCAATCCCGACGACCCTGAGGAAACAATCGCCGCGGCGTTCCGCCCCGAAACCAAACTCCTGTTCGGCGAAACCCTCTCCAACCCGGGCGTGGAAGTGCTCGACATCGAGAAATTCGCTCGCCTCGCCCATACGCACGGCGTGCCGCTGATCGTCGACAATACCTTCCCCACGCCGGTGAACTGCCGGCCTTTCGAATGGGGCGCCGACATCGTGACCCATTCCACCACGAAATATATGGACGGCCACGGCGTGGCCGTGGGCGGCGCGCTGGTCGACAGCGGCAACTTCGACTGGGAGGCGCACGCCGACAAGTTCCCCGGCCTCTGCACGCCCGATGCTTCGTACCACGGACTCGTCTATACGAAGGCCTTCGGCCGAGCCGCCTACATCACCAAGGCCACCACGCACCTGATGCGCGACCTGGGTTCGATCCAGAGCCCCCAGAACGCCTTCTATCTGAACCTCGGCCTGCAGACGCTGCACCTGCGGATGTCCCGCCACTGCGAAAGCGCACTTGAAGTGGCGCGGTTCCTCGAGCGCCATCCCGACGTGGCCTGGGTGAAATATCCCGGCCTGCCGGGCGACAAGGAGCACGCGAAAGCCCTGAAATACCTGCCGGAAGGCACCAGTGGCGTGCTGTGCCTGGGCCTGAAAGGCGGGCGGGATTTCGACAACCGCTTTATGGACGCCCTGCGGCTCATCACCATCGAGACGCACGTGGCGGACTGCCACAGCTGCATCCTGCACCCCGCTTCGCATACGCACCGCCAGCTCAGCGACGCCCAGCTGCGCGCCGCGGGCATCGACCCTGGCCTGATGCGCCTGAGCATCGGGTTGGAAGATGTCGAAGACATCATCGAGGATCTGTCCCAGGCACTGGAGGCGGCCCATCAGGCATGATCCGGCACGAACTGTTTCTGGACGATTTCGCCTTCGAAGCGGGTGGCCGGCTCGACCGGGTGAAGGTGGTTTACCACACTTCGCCCGAGCGGCGCGGCCGCGTCGTGTGGATCTGCCACGCCCTGACGGCCAACAGCGATCCGGAAGACTGGTGGCCGGAGATGGTGGGTCCGGGCAAGTTTTTCGATACGGAGCGAGATTACATCGTCTGTGTCAATATGCTTGCTTCGCCCTACGGTTCCTCGGGGCCGGCGTCGGTCGATCCGGTAACAGGACAGCCGTACTTTTTCGACTTTCCGGCTGTCACGGTCCGCGATATGGTGGCGGCGATGGCCGCTGTCCGGCGGGAGTTGGCGATTGAACGGATTGATCTGCTGGTGGGCAGTTCCATCGGTGGGTTCCAGGCGGTGGAATGGGCTGTCACGGAACCCGATTTATTCGATTGGGCCGCTTTCATCGCCACCTCGCCGCGGGTATCCCCATACCTGTCGGCCGGCATCGAGACGCAGCGGATGGCCCTTGAGGCCGATGCGACGTTCCGGCCGGCCACCTCGCTTGCGGGTGGCACCGCCGGTCTCCGATGTGCGCGCGCCCAGGCGCTGATCTCCTACCGCTGTTTCGAAGGCTATGGCCTCACGCAGGCCGAGGCCGACGACGATACACTCTTTGCCTCCCGAGCGGCTTCCTATGAACGGTATCAGGGAGAAAAGCTGGTCCGGCGCGGCTTCGATGCGTATTCTTATTATTATCTTTGTAATGCTGTAGACAGCCATAACGTGGGCCGCGGCCGCGGCGGCGTAGCTGCGGCGCTGGGCCGCATCCGGGCAAAGACGGTCGTCGCCTCGATCGATACCGACTGCATCTTCCCGCCTGCCGAGATTGAAGTCTGGGCTTCCTGCATTCCCGGAGCCGTGTATAAGCGTTTAACCTCGTCTTTCGGCCATGACGGTTTTCTCCTGGAAACCGAACAATTGAAACAATTGCTATGCAAGTATTGAAATTTGGCGGCACGTCGGTGGCGCGCCCGGAAAGAATCATCGAAATTGTCCGTACGTCGCTCGAGCGCGACCGGACCCTGCTTGTGTGCTCGGCCATCAGTGGTTGCACTGACACCTTGATTCGGCTCGGCCGGTTGGCGGCGGCGCGCGATGAGGTCTATCTGACGGAGCTCGACGCTCTATATCAGAAGCATCGCCACCTGATGGAAGGCCTGCTGCCGGCCGACCGGCTGCCGGCTGTCACCGAGACGGTCGACGGACTCTTTGATTCTCTTCGGGGCATCCTCCATGGTGTGTTCCTCCTGGGCGAACTCAGTCCGACGAGCCTCGACGCCGTGCAGAGCTTCGGTGAACTTTTTTCGACGAAAATCCTCGCCGATAAATTCACCTCGCTCGGCATTCCCTGCCGCTGGCTCGATTCGCGCGAAATCATCCGAGCGGTCGGCGGAGTCGTGGATACTGCGAAAACCTACGCCAACGTGGCGGCTGCCATCGAGGCCTATCCCCATACATCCCTTTTCATTGCGCCCGGTTTCATTGCTTCCGACGAACAGGGCCGCGTCACGACCCTGGGCCGCGGGGGCAGCGACTATACCGCTTCGCTCTTCGCAGTCGGCGTCAACGCCCGGCTGGTCGAGATCTGGACCGATGTGCCCGGTATCATGACGTCCAATCCCAAGACCGTCCCGACCGCCCGTACCATCCGCAACATCTCCTACCGGGCGGCGCAGGAACTCTCGCACTTCGGGGCGAAAGTCATCTTCCCGCCGACCATCCAGCCCGTGGTCAACGAGGGAATCCCGATCTATGTGAAAGATACGTTTACGCCCGACGATCCCGGAACGCTTGTAGAAAAGAATCCGCCGCGGCGCGAAGAGGCGCTGCTGGGCATCGCCAATTCCGACAAGATAGCCCTCATCTCGCTGGAAGGCAGCGGGATGGTCGGCATCCCAGGCTTCTCGTCGCGACTTTTCGACGCCTTGACCCGTGCGGGCATCAACATCATTCTGATCACGCAGGCCTCATCGGTCCACACCATGTGCATCGCCATCGCCGAAGCCGATGCGCCGGCCGCCAAAAAGGCCGCCGACACCTGTTTCGCCTACGAAATTTCGCTAGGCAAGCTCCAGCCGCTGAAGGTCGAGAAAGGTTATTCAATCGTTTGTCTGGTGGGCGACGACATCCTGGGACACAGTGGCGCGACGGGAAGGATGCTTGCGGCGCTCGGCGCCCGTGGCATCCCGGTCCGCGCCACGGCGCAGGGCTCTTCCGAACGGAACATTTCGGTGATTGTCGCCTCCGACAAGGCGGACGAGGCCATCCGGGCCATCCACAACGAGTTCTTCGACCGCTCGCCGCTGCAGACGGTGAACTTGTTCATCGCCGGGTACGGGACGGTCGGCAAGGCGCTGGTAAAAATGATTTTCGAGAATCACGATGCCATTGCGGCGCGCACGGGCAAGGATCTGCGCATCTGCGGCCTGGCCAACAGCCGCCGTTATCTGATCGATACCGCCGGGGTAGATTCCGCTGCATTGGCCAACGGGGTTGCCGGATCCTTCTTCGGTGCTCTGGCCGATCTGTCACTGGCCGGCTCCGTGTTTGTCGACTGTACGGCCAGCGAGGAAACAGGCCTGCGGTATCCGCAGTTGATGAAGGCCGGCTATGACATCGTGGCCTGCAACAAGATCCCGTTTGCCGGAAGTGCAGCACGCTATGCCGCGCTGGTTGGTACAGCGGCTCGTGAACACGTGGGTTTGCGTTATGAGACGACGGTCGGCGCCGCGTTGCCGATCCTCTCGACGCTGGAGCGGGCAGCCGTCTCGGGCGACACGGTCGTGTCAGTCGAGGCTGTCCTTTCGGGAACGCTCAACTATCTCTGCGACCGCTATGAAGGACACGATTTCGCTGCGCTTGTGGAAGAAGCCCGACAGAAAGGCTACACTGAGCCCGATCCTTCGATCGATCTGAGCGGCCGCGACGTCCTGCGCAAAACACTCATCCTCGCCCGCGTGGCGGGTTTCCCGCTGGAAGAGAAAGACGTGCTCCTGACGCCTTTCCCCGCCGAGACCGAGCTGGCTGCTGCTTATGCGGAAGCCACCGCCCAAGGCCTTCGCCTGCGCTATGTCGCCCGTCTGGACGGACAGGGTCACGCCATCGTCGGCCTGCAGGCTGTCGGTCCCGACAGTCCGTTGTTTACGCTTACCGGCACCGATAACTGTGCCGTCATCACGACCGCCGACTATCCGTCGCCGCAAGTCATCCGCGGCGCCGGCGCCGGCCCCCGCCAAACTGCAGCCGGCGTCCTTCACGACATCCTGGCACTCTAACCGACTGTTCTCCCATCTTTTCGCTGCAATGTACACACTTGTCAATCAGCGACTTATGAAACCTGATCCCTCTGATTCCGAGGGGGATCACTTTCTATAAACACCTGTAAATCAGGTGCGTCCGTTGCAGCGCAAAAGGAATAACTAATATCGTACGTACAACAATGAAAGTAGCCATTGTAGGCGCCACCGGATTGGTAGGCACCCGAATGATCCAAGTCCTCGAAGAGAGGAAGTTCCCTGTCGATGAGTTCATCCCGGTCGCTTCCGAACAGTCGGTCGGAAAGACCGTCGTTTTCTGCGGCAAGCCGTATATTGTCGTAAGTGCCGACGAGGCAATTGCCCGTCGGCCGGCGCTGGCGATCTTCTCCGCCGGGGCCGCGGCTTCGCGGGTGCTGGCGCCCCGCTTCGCCGCCGCCGGCTGCCGCGTCGTCGACAACTCCTCCTGCTGGCGGATGGATCCCGACAAAAAACTCGTTGTGCCCGAAATCAACGCCGACGTCCTGACGGCCGACGACTGGATCATCGCCAACCCCAATTGTTCCACCATCCAGATGTTGCTGCCGCTGGCGCCGCTCCACAAGGCCTTCACGATCAAGCGCGTCGTCGTCTCGACCTACCAGAGCATCACCGGAACCGGCCAAAAAGCCGTGGTCCAGATGGCTGCCGAGCGGGAAGGGAAGGCCTGGGGCGAATATCCGGCCGTGTATCCCTATCCCATCGACGGCAACATCCTGCCGCACATCGACAGTTTCCTGGACAACGGCTACACAAAGGAGGAGATGAAGATGGTCAATGAAACCCACAAGATCCTTGATCCCGCCATCGCCGTGAGTGCTACCACCGTGCGCGTCCCTGTCCGCGGCGGCCACAGCGAATCGGTGAACGTGGAATTTGACAAGCCGTTCGAGCTGGCCGACGTCCGCCGGATCCTTGGCAACACGTCTGGTGTGGTTGTGCAGGATGACCCCGCCCACAACGTCTATCCCATGCCGCTCTATGCCGAAGGCCGAGACGAGGTCTTCGTCGGCCGCATCCGCCGCGACTTTACTGTTCTCAGTGGACTGAACTTCTGGTGCGTGGCCGACAATCTCCGGAAAGGTTCTGCTACCAACGCTGTCCAAATCGCCGAAGTCCTCCTTCAGAAAAAGTTCCTATCTTTGCAGGCATAACGCCCGTCTATGTCAGCTACGAAAGATGTTCTGCTGAATGACATCCGCAGCGGAGCATCGCTGGGGCTTCGGGAGCGTGTGCGACTCACGCTGCTGCTCAGTGGTCCTGCGATTCTCGCCCAGTTCGCTTCCGTCCTGCTGCAGTTCATCGATGCATCGATGGTCGGCAGCCTGGGCGCGGGACCTTCGGCCTCAATCGGCCTTGTATCAACCAGTACCTGGTTATGCGGTGGATTCTGCATTGCGCTGGCACAGGGTTTTTCCGTGCAGGTCGCCCATCGTGTCGGAGCCGGCGATTTTGCCGGAGCCCGGCAGGTGCTCCGGCAGGGTCTGGTGTCCGTCGCCGTTTTTTCTATGGCGCTTTCACTGATTGCGATCGGCATTGCCGGGCCGCTGCCGCACTGGCTGGGTGGGGAAGAAGCCATCCGCGCTGACGGAACCGCGTATTTCCGCATCTATGCCTGTTTCCTGCCGATGATGCAGCTCGGCTTTTTTGCCAGTACGATGCTTCAGTGCAGCGGAGAAATGAAACTGCCCAGCTTGCTCAATATCGTCATGTGCATCCTTGACGTAGTTTTCAATTGCCTGCTGATTTTTCCCGCCCGGGAAGTCCGGCTGTTCGGCATTGAGCTCACGCTCCCCGGTGCCGGGATGGGGGTCCGAGGCGCGGCTTTGGGTACGGGGTTGGCGGAAACCGTAGTCGCACTCCTGATCTTGTATTTCCTGCTGGTCCGTAACCGGAACCTGTCCATTGTCGGCGAACCGGGCTCTTTCCGCCCGGAACGCGACTGCTTGAAGAAGGCATTCGGTATCACTGGGCCCATGTGGTTGCAGAATCTTGTGATGCGGGGTGCCCATGTCATGAGCACGCTCATTGTCGCTCCGCTCGGAGCTGTTTCCATTGCCGCGAATTCGTTTGCCATTATCGCGGAAAGTTTCTGCTATATGCCTGGATACGGTATGGGCGACGCGGCTACGACCCTGGTCGGCCAGAGTCTGGGGGCGGGTCGCAAGGATCTGGCCCGCGCTTTCTCCCGCGTGACCCTCGCGCTGGGTATCGGAATCATGGTGGCTCTGGCCGTAGCCATGTTTTTTCTGGCTACGCCCATCATGCGTTTGCTGAGTGTCGATCCCGACGTCGTAGCCCTCGGTGCCCGCTGTCTGCGGCTGGAGGCTTTCGCCGAGGCCGGTTATGCGGCGGCGATTGTGGCGAACGGAGCTTGCGTGGGTGCCGGGGACACCAAAGTACCGGCCGCGATGAACCTGATCAGTGTCTGGCTTGTCCGGATTGGTCTGGCTTTGCTGCTTACGCCTCGTCTGGGATTGATGGGGTACTGGATTGCCATGTGCGTCGAACTGAATGTCCGTGGCCTATTCTATCTGCTCCGGGTTCACGGGACCCGCTGGATGGAGCACAATTTGACAAATACCCAATTAGCATATGAAACTCATTAAGAATCAAGAATTCGGCGGCGAACGGCCGCTGTTCGAGGTCCACGGCGCCCGCCTGGAGAACATCACCATCGTCGATGGCGAATCGGGTATCAAGCACTGCAGCGACATCGAAGCCGATGCCTGTAAGTTTTACGGTAAGTATCCCTGGTGGCACGTCGACCGTTGTCTGATTACGAACTGCTACTTTGCACCGGGCTCTCGTTCCGCCATCTGGTACACCAACGACCTGGTGATGCGTGACTGTACCATTGACGGCCCGAAATTCTTCCGCGAGATGAAGAACGTCACGCTCGAGCGCGTGCTCATCACCGACGCCGACGAGACCTTCTGGAAGGTGGACGGCCTGAAGATCAAGGACGTGGAGCTGCGCGGCGGCACGTATCCCTTCATGTTCTCCCGCAATATCGAGGTGGACGGGCTGGTGAGCGACGCCAAGTACGTGTTCCAGTACTGCAAGGACGTGGTGGTCCGCAACGCGAAGATCACGACCAAGGACTCCTTCTGGGAGTGTGAGAACATCACGATCTACGATTCCGAACTCAACGGCGAGTACCTGGCCTGGCATTCGAAGAACGTGCGGCTGGTAAACTGCAAGTTGAGCGGCGAGCAGCTGCTGTGTTATGCAAAGGACCTCGTTTTGGAGAATTGTACGTTTGACGCCGCCTGCGACCGGGTCTTCGAATACTCGACGGTGGAAGCCGACATCCGCGGCCATATTGATAACATCAAGAATCCGACTTCCGGCCATATCGTGGCCGACAGCATCGGCAGCGTTACCTTAGATGAGAACATCCGCCAGCCTGCCGATTGCGTGATCACGGTTCGCAAGTAGGACGTTCTGCGGCCATGAAAGCTTCTTTCGATTTCGAAACGCCCCTCGACAGGCGTCACAGCGGCAGCTACAAATGGGACGCGGACCTGCCGGACGGCGTCGTCCTGACACCGGCGCAGCGCGACCGCGTCATTCCGCTCTGGGTGGCGGATATGGATTTCCAGGCGGCGCCCTGCATCCTTGACGCGTTGCAACGCCGGGTGGAGCACGGCGTCTTCGGCTATACGCGCGTGCCGGATTCCTACTATGAATCGGTCATCAGCTGGTTCGGGCAGCGGCACGGCCTGGCCCTGCAGCGCGATTGGATCCAGTACACCACCGGCGTAGTGCCGGCGTTGTCGGCCGTCATCAAGGCGCTGGCTGCGCCCGGCGAGGGCGTGATCGTCCAGACACCGGTTTATAACTGCTTCTTCTCGTCAATCCGCAACAACGGCTGCCGCATCGTGTCCGCTCCGCTCTTGCGTTGCGATTTGCCTGATGGCCGTTTTACGTATCAGATGGATTTCGATGCACTGGAAAAAGCCTGCGCCGACCCCGGCAACCGGATCCTGCTGCTGTGCAATCCTCATAACCCGGCCGGCCGCCGCTGGACGGCAGAGGAACTCCGCCGCGCCGGCGACATCGCCCGGCGCCACAATGTGATTGTCATCTCCGACGAGATCCATTGCGAGATCGTTGCTCCTGGAACGGCCTATACGCCATACGCTTCACTCGGCGAGGCGTACCGCCGCGATTCCGTGACGCTCTGCTCGCCTTCCAAGAGTTTCAATACCGCGGGCCTGCAGATTGCCAATATCATCTGTGAGCGCCCCGAATGGCGGGAGAAGATCGACAAGGCCATTAACATCAACGAAATATGCGACGTGAATCCTTTCGGTCCTGTTGCCCTGGAGGCAGCCTATTCAGAAGAGGGTGCCCGCTGGCTCGTGGCGCTGAACGAAGTCATCTGGAAGAACTACGAAATGCTCTGCGCCCGGTTCCACAGCGCGCTGCCAGAGTTCCCGGTGGCTGAGTTGGAAGCGACTTATCTGGCCTGGATCGATACCTCGGTCCTGCCCCTCCCGTCAGAAGTGATTGAAGCCGAATTGCTTCGAAGAGAACAAGTGTGGGTCAACGCCGGCTTGATGTACGGTGCCGATGGCTTCATCCGCATCAACCTGGCCTGTCCCTCCGCGCGCCTGCAGGAAGGCCTCGACCGCGTTGTTGTCGGTCTGCAGCGACTGCTGCACGTCTGAACCCTGCGCTCTTTGTAGATTTGCCATAAATTGACTACCTTTAAAGTCAATTATGAAAAAGAAATCAATCCTTCATATCGTTCTGGTGCTGTTGCTGGCAGCCGTCCTGGGCGGTTGCGTCTATCTGAACAGCCTGATGCCCATCATTACGGGGTATGCCGCCAAGAACCTGGCCTCCGCCGTGTTCGTTTCCGGCCGTGAACCGGCCGACGTCGAAGCGCTTGACCTGCATTTCTCCTTTATCAAGTTTACCCGCAACCGGGTTGACTTTGAAAACCATACGGTGACCAGCCGTTTCTTGTGGAGCAAATCGACTGCACTCTATCGCGATGGCTATGGCGTAACACTCCTCCGCGGCCGAAAAGCGAAGGAGCGGTTGCTGGCGCAATCCTTCCCGCTACCGCCCGAGCCCGCAGGCTCCGAGAGCCTGCAGCCTGGCGATTCCGCCACTTCGGCTCGTCTGGCGCCCATTGCCAAAGCCCTGGTCGATGACCACGTTTACAACGGGACACCTTTCGCTTTCGTGGTCCTGTACAAAGGTGCGATCGTGGCAGAACGATACCGCACGGGCATGACAGAAGACACCCGGCTCCTGAGCTGGAGCATGGGCAAGAGTTTTACCAACGCACTTGTCGGTCTCATGACAGGCGACGGGCTGTTGGATATCTATGCCCCGATGGACATCCCCCAGTGGAAAGACGACAACCGCAGCGCCATTACGCTCAACGACCTGATGCAGATGCAGAGCGGCCTGGAATGGAATGAGAACTACGGCAATCGTTCCGATGTCAATCTGATGCTGCACCGCGAGGAGGATATGGGCCTGTTCGCCCTTTCGAAACCGTTGATGGCCAAGCCCGGTACGCACTGGTACTACTCCAGCGGCAGTACCAATATCATCATGCACTATCTCCGTGGCAAGTTTGCCTCCGATACGGAATTCTGGTCGTATATCCGTTCGCGTCTCTTCACGCCGCTCGGCATCCGCAATGCTTGTTTCGAGCCGGACATGAGCGGCACGCCCGTCGGTTCGTCCTATCTCTATGTGACGGCGCGGGATTATGCCCGTTTCGGTCAGATGTATCTCGACGATGGATGTGTGGCCGGCACGCGGATCCTCCCGGAGGGCTGGGTCGATTACAGCGTGACACCCGCCTCCGACAGCGAAGGCGGTTATGGCGCGTTCTTCTGGTTGAACCAAAACAAATCGTGCCCCGACGTGCCGGAAGACATGTTCTCCTGCCAGGGCCACGACGGTCAGGAAATCTACATCATTCCTTCTCAGGATCTGGTAGTGGTCGTGCTGGGCTATTCGCCGAAGCCCGATCGCGTGATTGATTTCAACGCACTGCTCCGCGACATTATCGCCGCTTTGTAACCGTCGGGCGGACGGGTTCGTCGATGAGTTTCAAGTAACCCCAGTTTTCCGGCATGTGCATGTTCACTTTGCCGGTGGGATTCCAGACCCAGTTTTCTTCGGGACCTTCCTTGACCATCCACTGTACGCGGGAAAAGTTGATCCGCCACACGGGGATTGACTTGGGATGGGTGGAGCCGTAGGTAAGAGATGCGAAGGGGATGGCCATCTCCACGGTCCAGCCCAGGTCGGGCCGCCGGTTGTCATTGATTTTCCCATCGACATGGACTTTCAGTCGGACGCCCCGGCAGTCCCAGGGCAGGAAGAAACTGCCGCCGCGGAAATAGGGCCGGTCCATCAGCAGGTCCATCAGCGTGCCGAAGGCGTTGCATTCGAATTCGAAGTAGGCTTTGCCGTCTCCCTCGGGATCGATGAAAACCTCGAAGTCGTTGTCGCGGTAAATGATGGCGTCGCGTTCGGTGAGTGACGCTGTGACATCCGTTTCCCGGAGGATGCCGGCGATATAAAGGCATTCGTCATCCCAGAGCATCTTCATCCAAGTGTCCTGGGCAGGCGCCGGCTGATAATCGACGCCGCGGATATCCACGAAGGCCTCGGAAAGGGGGGCCGCTTCCCAGTCTGCCTCGTTCAGCTTCCCGTCGATCCTGATGGGGCCGGTGGTCCGGTAACAGGTATAGGTACGGTGTTCCTGGGCAGTTGCCGTGATACTGGCGAGCAGGAATATGAACATCCAGAGGATATGGAAACAATACTTCATGGCAAGCAAGACAAAGATAAAAAAAATAAGGGGAACCTCCGGAGTTTTTGTATATTTGTTAGATTCTTGAAAAAACGCAAGACAAACCGATACCCTATGAGATCCTTCAGACTTCTGATCCTGACCCTGCTGCTGTCTGTTCCCGCTTTTGCGCAACAGCAGCCCGTCTCCTGGAAGGCCGAAGCCGTCCAGGTGGAAGGCAACACCTATGAGATCCGCGCGACCGGTTCGATCGCCGGCAACTGGCACATCTACGACCTGACCGACTACGGCTCAAGCGGCCCCAACGGCACGATCTTCACGGTCGATGCCGGCGACAAGGTGAAACTGCTCGGCGACCCGTACATCGCATCCGAAGTGCACAAAGGCTTCGACGATGTCTTCGGCATCGAGATCGGCACCTGCGGAAGCCCGGTGGTCATCTGCCAGAAGGTGGAGCTTCTCCAAGGCAATGAAGTCACGGTTCCCGTGACGGTGGAATGGCAGGCCTGCAACGACGAGAACTGCATTCCTCCCGATGATTTCACGGTCGATGTGACGCTGCCGGGCGGCGCCGGCCTGCCGGTTCTCGCCCCGGCGGAACCCGAACCAGATCCGAATGCAACCGCGCCGGGTGAAGGCAAGTCCATCTGGGGCCTGATCCTCGAGGCCATCGCCTGGGGTTTCGTGGCGCTCCTGACGCCTTGTGTGTTCCCGATGATTCCGATGACTGTAAGTTTCTTCCTGAAGCAGAACCAGGTCGCGGAAGGGGAGGAGAAGAAGAAGGGCCGCGGCAAGTGGCTCGCCACGATCTTCGGCCTCTCGATCGTAGGTCTCTATACCATCCCCATCGCCGTCATCATCCTGATCACGTACTTCGCCGGCGGCGAAGCCGTGACGGCCGACATCTTCAACTGGCTGGCCACGCACTGGCTTCCGAATATCATCTTCTTCCTGATCTTCATGATCTTTGCGGCCTCGTTCTTCGGCGCCTTCGAGATCACGCTGCCGAATTCCTGGCTCAACAAGTCGGATGAAAAGTCCAACAAGGGCGGCCTGGCCGGCGTCTTCTTCGTGGCCCTGACCCTCGTGCTGGTGTCGTTCTCCTGCACGGGCCCGATCGTGGGTTCGGTGCTCATCAAGAGTACGCAGGGCCAGTTCTGGGAGCCGATCATCACGATGCTCGCCTTCTCGATCGCCTTCGCCCTGCCGTTCACGCTCCTGGCCTTCGCCCCGAGCCTGCTCGACAAACTCCCGAAGAGCGGCGGCTGGCTCAACAGCGTGAAGGTGGTGCTCGGTTTCGTCGAGGTGGCGCTGGGCTTCAAGTTCCTGAGCGTCGCCGACCAGACCTACCACTGGGGCCTGCTCGACCGTGAGGTCTATTTGGCCATCTGGATCGTGGTGTTCTTCCTGCTGGGCCTTTACCTGTTGGGCAAGATCCGTTTCGCCTACGATTCGCCGGTCGAACATCTGAGCGTCTTCCGCCTGATCCTCGTCATCGTGGTCTTTACCTTTGTCGTTTATATGATTCCGGGTATGTGGGGTGCGCCGCTGAAGGCCCTCTCGGGCTATCTGCCACCCATCACCACGCAGGACTTCGTGCTTGACCCGAACCAACATGGCGGGGGTGGGACAACCTATGTGGTCGGCCAGACGCCGCAGGAAGACGAGAACGGAATCCCGACTCACCGCAAATACGCCGATTTCCTGCATATGCCCTACGACATTCCCGCCTTCTTCGACTATGAGGAAGCACGCGCCTACGCCGCCAAGGTCGGAAAGCCTGTCCTGCTCGACTTCACCGGCCACGGCTGCGTGAACTGCCGGGAGATGGAGTCGCGCGTCTGGAGCGATCCCCGTGTCCTGAAGATGATGAAGAACGACTACGTGGTCTGTTCGCTCTTTGGCGATGACAAGAAGGTGCTCGACGAGAAAGACTGGGTCACGACCGAGGACGGCAAGGTGCTCAAGAGCCTGGGCAAGATCAACTCGTACTTCATGATGAAGCGCTATCACGTGAATGCCCAGCCTTACTATGTGATTCTCGACCCGGTTACCGAGAAGAACAAAGTGCCGGCCCGCAGCTACAATCTCGACGTGGACGAATATGTGACCTTCCTGGAGAAGGGATTGGAATAATATTTGCTTGACAACTATTCCGTTATGAAGAAAATATTCCTTTGCTGCCTCTTGCTCGCCGGACTCTCCTGCGCCGGCTTCGCCCAGGACATCCGTGCCGGTGTCCAGGCTCCCGATTTCACCGCCCAGAAAGTGGATGGTACGAACTTCACCCTTTCCTCGCTCCAGGGAAAATACGTGGTGCTTGATTTCTGGGGCAGCTGGTGCAAGTGGTGCATCAAGGGTTTCCCCGATATGAAGGAGGCGTATGCCAAGCACAAGGCCAAGGTGGAATTCGTCGGCATCGCCTGCCGTGATACGGAAGAAAAGTGGAAGGCCGCTACGGCGAAATATGAACTTCCCTGGATCAGTGTCCTGAACCCGGCCGCCAACGACCTGGTCAGGGTCTATGACGTACAGGGTTTCCCCACGAAGATTGTCATCGATCCCCAGGGCAAGATTGTCAAGATCGTGCTGGGAGAAGATCCCGCCTTCTATGATTATTTGAATACCGTTCTGAAATAGACGATAGATTAAAAAGTTATTTGGTTATTAGGAAGGTCCGGGCCGGCTGGGAAGTCGGCCCGGACTTTTTGATAACGAGTCATTGGATAAGTGGACGGAATTTCGTTAATTTGTCTTCCGATGGACAGATTCTCCCGATTCCTGATACTGGCAGGCGGTGTGGCGGCGACGACCACTGCATGCACGCCGCACGCGGTCGAACAGACACGGTTGCCGAACATCGTCTTCATTCTGGCAGATGATTTGGGTTGGGGCGACCTGGGTTGTTACGGACAGCAGCGTTTCCAGACACCGAACATCGATTCCCTGGCGTTGAGGGGGCTTCGATTCACACAGTGCTATTCAGGAACGACAGTGAGCGCACCATCCCGTTCGTGCCTGATTACGGGAACCCATAGCGGCCACACGCCGGTCCGCGGGAATCTCGAGTTGGCCCCGGAGGGTCAGTTTCCCCTGCCGGAAGGGGCCTCTACGCTCTTCCATGACTTGAAATCCGCCGGCTATATTACCGGGGCTTTCGGAAAATGGGGATTGGGGTACGTCGGGACTTCGGGCGATCCGCTCAAACAAGGTGTGGACCGTTTCTATGGTTTCAACTGCCAGCTGCTGGCGCACAGTTATTATCCGGATCACTTGTGGGATAACGATGTCCGGGTAGAACTCCCGGACAACACCGACAGTATCCCCTATGGGCAGGGAACGTATGCACCCGACCTGATTCATCAGCAGGCTTTGGCTTTCCTGGATTCGTCTGCAGCTACCGGCAAACCGTTCTTCCTATGGTATCCGACGACCATTCCCCATGCTGAACTCATTGTACCCGAGGACAGTATCATGATCGGCCTGCGAGGCAGATACCCGGAATCTCCTTATCGTGGCATCGACGACGGCCCTTTTTTCCGCAAAGGCGGCTATTGTTCGCAGGCATATCCCCATGCCGCTTTCGCGGCAATGGTCACCCGGCTGGATTATTACGTGGGTGACCTGGTACGCCGATTGAAGGAACTGGGCATTTACGACAACACGATCCTCATTTTCAGCAGCGATAACGGCCCGCACCGCGAAGGAGGTGCCGATCCGGATTTCTTCGACTCCAACGGTCCTTGGCGAGGCTACAAGCGCGATGTCTATGAAGGTGGCATCCGTGTTCCGATGATCGTGAGTTGGCCCGGTCATGTCAAACCCGGGACGGAAACGGATTTCATGTGTTCGTTCTGGGATCTGATGCCGACTTTTCGGGATCTCACGGGATCGGCATCCCCTGAGGGAATGGACGGCGTGAGCCTGCTCCCCCTGCTGGAAGGGCGTAAAGGGCAGCGAGAACACGACTTCTTGTATTTCGAGTTTCAGGAACTGGATGGCCGGCAAGCCGTCCGGAAGGGCGATTGGAAGCTGGTGCACCTGGATATCCGCAGCGAAGCTCCGCGCTATGAGCTCTACAACCTGGCACGTGATCCGGGGGAAACCCAAGACGTGTCCGCTTTTTATCCCGACATCGTGGCTCGTCTCCTGGCCATCATGGCCAGTGCACATCTCCCCAACCCGGATTTTCCTGTCCTGAAAGGAGAGTAAGCATCGCGTTTTTTTTGAGGGGAGGGGGCGGTTTAACTGTATTATGGATAGGAAATCTATTTTTAACCTAATACAGTTTTCTACCTATGTCAGTCAAACACTTCCTCAAGATGATGTCGCTGGCGCTGGTGCTGCTGTTCGGTTCCACGCAGCTGGCCTCCGCACAGAACATCACGCTGAACTTCGACAGGACGCCCTTGAAGACCGTCCTGAACGAGATCCAGAAGCAGGTGGACTACACGTTTGTCTACAACGACCAGCAGGTCGGTGCCGACAAACCGGTCACCATCCACGTCCAGAACGCCGGCCTGACCGCCGTTCTCGACCAGATGCTCAAACCGTTGAACATCAACTACAAGATTCTTGACAAACAGATCGCCCTCTCGCCGGCCGCCACGACGGCCCAGCAGCAGGGTCAGTCCGGTCGCGGGGCCGTGATGCTCAAAGGCCGCATCACCGACCAGGACGGCATGCCGGTCGCCGGCGCCGCCATCCAGAACCTGACCGAAAAGACCTACGCCATCACCGACGTCAACGGCAATTACACCCTGGCCGTCAAGGATCCGCGCAACAGCACCATCGAGGTGACTTTCCTCGGTATGGACACGGTGACCGAACCGCTTAACGGCCGCAGCACCTTCGACGTGCAGATGAGCTACAGCCGCATGTTCATCGAGGGCGCGGTGGTTACCGGTTATCAGGAAATCCAGCAGAAGAAAGTGACCGGCGCCATCGCCACGGTCAACTCCAAGACCATCGAAGAGCGCTACACCCCGAGTCTGATGCAGAACCTTGAAGGCCGCGTGGCCGGTCTGTCGACCTACGGCGGCAAACTCACCATCCGTGGCGTCAGCTCGATGTACGCCGAGGCCAACCCGCTTCTCGTGGTGGACGGCCTGCCGATGGAAGGCTCCATCGATGACCTGAACCCCTACGACATCGAGAGCATCAACGTCCTGAAAGACGCGGCCGCCGCGGCTATCTACGGTGCCCGCGCTTCCAACGGTATCATCGTCATCACGACCAAGAGCGCCCGCGAAAAGGGCAAGATCGACGTGGACTTCTCCTCCAACGTCACGATTTTCTCCAAGCACGACATGGACTATGCGCGCAACTTCTATATGAATGCCGAGCAGCAGATTGCGCTGGAGAAAAACTACTACGACTACTACTACTTCCACAATGAAGGCGAGGTTACCAATCCGGGCCAGTCGATGGAACAGAACCTGCTGGCCGGAAGCGGCTATGTTTCGCCCATCGATTACGCCTACTACCGGATGTTCATCGGCGAAGGCACCCAGGCTGAGATCGACCAGCTCTGCAACCAGCTCTCGAAAAACAATTTCGCGCAGCAGTATGCCGACGCGGTTTATCGCCGTCAACTGCTGCAGCAGTACAACCTGGCCCTGCGCAGCCGTTCAGATCGCTTCCAGAGCAATTTCGTCGTGAACTGGCGCAACGACAATGCCGGTGTCATCAATACGTTCGACCGGCAGATGCAGATCAGCTACAAAGGTTCCTATGATGTCACCAAATGGCTGACCGCTACCGTGGCCGTCAACGGCATCTACGGCAATCAGCGGGCGAAAGGCTATACCTACAACGGCTTCGACAGCCCGTGGAGCTACCCGGCCTACGAGAGCCTCTACAACAACGACGGCTCCGCCAAACTGCTCTATACCTGGTTTAACGGCAACCAGTACCGCGACAATACGGAAGGCGGTTACTTCAAGGAAACCGGCATCAACCTGGTGGACGAGTACTACAACAACGTGATCAATACCAAGCGCCAGTATATGCGCTATCACGGCGACCTCCTTTTCAAGATTGTCAAAGGCCTGACGGCCAATGCGCAGTTCGTTTATGAAACTGATCACCGCACGGCCGACTGGTACGCTACGCAGGAAAGCCAGGCTGCCAAGACGATCTACAATGCCTATACCGAAATCGACCCTTACGGCAATGTGACGCACATCACGCCTGCTGCCGGCGGTTTCCGCGCCGCCCAGAACGTGGACGGCCGTTACTGGACCGCCCGCGGCCAGCTCAACTATGCCGGCACGTTCGGCAAGCACGAGATCGTGGCCCTGGCCGGTATGGAATTCCGCGAGACGCTGTATTCCGGCACCAGCGCCCTGATGCTCGGCTATGACGACCAGCTGCAGAACGCCTCGACGCAGACCATCGACTTCGCCACCATCAGCCAGATGCGTTACAGCAACAGCTATATGGCACTTGGCGGCGGCTTCCCGGCCAGCCAGTTCGCCTATCAACCGTATATTGCCGATAATATGAGCCCGGTGGTCGAGGACCATCACCGCTATGCTTCCGGTTATGCGAACTTCACCTATACGTACGACGAAAAGTACAATGTCTTCGGCTCCGTCCGTAAGGACTACGCCGATGTGTACGGCCTGAACGTGAAACTCCGCGGCCGTCCGCTCTGGTCGGCCGGTGTGGCCTGGAACATCAACAACGAAAGCTTCCTGCGCGGCGTCAATTGGATCAACGCCCTCAAGCTTCGTCTCAGCTATGGTGTCACCGGTAACATCTACCAAGGTGCCACCAGTTATATGACGGCAACCAGCACGGGCCTGAACTACTATACCAACGAACCGTTCGGCGTCATCCAGAGCCCGGCCAACCCGAACCTCAAATGGGAGCGGACCCTGACCGGCAACGTCGGTCTCGACTTCTCGTTCGTGGAGAACCGGTTCCGCGGTTCCCTCGACTATTACCGCAAGGTCGGCAAGGACCTCTTCTCCTACAAGACCCTCGACCCGACCACCGGTTTCACCTCGATGTTCATGAACGTGGCCGATATGGTCAACAACGGTGTGGAACTCACCTTCACGGGCGACTGGGTCCGTGAACGCCGCCGCAGCGACTTCGGCTGGAGCAGCACCCTGACCTTCGCCGTCAACAAGAACAAGATCACCAATGTGGAGAACGCCTCGACCCGTGCCTACGAGCTGATCTCCAATCCGTACCGGGTCGGCTATCCGACCAGCGCCCTGTGGAGCTGGCGTTTTGCCGGTATCAGCGAAGCCGATGGCGAAAAAGGTCAGACCCTCTGGTATTCCGACAACGACCGTAAGACGCACAGCGCCCAAAGCGGCAGCGTTGAAACGATGGCATATTCCGGGCAGGCAGAGCCTGTCGTGATTGCCGGCCTCGATAACCGCTTCACCTGGAACGGTTTGAGCCTGAGCATCCTGATGGCCTACTACGGCGGCCATGTGATGCGGGCGCTGAATGAGAATGAGACTTTCGGCGTGGCACAGGGGCATGCGGTTCCCAGCTACTTCCTCAATGCCTGGACTCCCGAGCACAAGACCGACACCCCGGGTATCGGCCGGTATTCCTCAAGCTCCATCGGCTCCGAGTGCAAATACAGCGATATCTCCGTCCGTAACGCGGCCTTCCTGAAGATCCGCAACATCGTGCTGGGTTATGAACTGCCCGAAAACTGGGCCCGCAAGATCGGCGCTTCCCGCGTGAACCTGCAGTTCCAGGTCGACAACATTCCGGCGCTCTGGACGGCTTTCAACCCGGGTCGCGACATCCCGTACTATGAGAAGGGCGTCCGCTTCGATCCCGAGACCCTCGGCATCCCGCAGCGCAGCTCCTATATCTTCGGTCTTCACATCAACTTCTAAGACATCCGCGCCATGAAAAAGATATTTGTTATCCTGACTACCTGCCTGCTGCTGGCCTCCTGCGCCGAGTTCACCGAACTGCAGCCCAAAGGCAAGAACCTGCTTTCGACCACCGAAGAGCTGGAACTCCTGCTCAACGCCGAGTTTGAAGGTCCCACTATGGACATGAAACGGATGTGCGGCGATATGATCAGCTATGCCAACATCCCCAACGAACTGGCTTCGCCGACCCCGTCGCGCTATACCATCATGCTGACCTGGGACGAGTCGAAGATCGAGACCTTCAACGACCTGACCGCCAGCGACGGCGACTATTCCACGATGTACGGCTTCATCGGCCGGGTCTGCAACCCGATTCTGAACCGTGTGGCCGATGCGGCCGGAGACGAGGCCAAAAAGAATCAGCTCAAGGCGGAGGCCTATACCATCCGCGCCTGGGCCCAGTACATCCTGGTCAACAAGTTCGCGGCCGCCTACAATCCGGCTACCGCCGCCAACACGCCGGGCATCCCCATCCTGCTGGAAGACTGGGACATCTCCGAGCCCACTGAAATCTGGACGGTCGCCGCGGTCTACGACCAGATCATCGCCGACTGCGACGCCGCCATCGCGCTGAACGCCCTCCCGCTGAACAATGTCAACCGGATGCGTATGAGCAAAGCCTGCCCGTACGCCGTCAAGGCGCTTGCGCTGATGGCCATGCAGAAGTTCGATGAGGCCGAAACCGTCGCCAAGCAGGCGCTCGACATCAACAGCACTGTTTCCGATTATCTGGATGCCGCACATACCACCATTACGACGGGTTACATCATCGGCGGACAGTATCCTTCCCTGTATCTGGCCAAACTCGAACAGGAGGAAGACTATTTTCACACCTACGACATCATTCTCTACGAAGCTGTCAGCCAGGAAGGCGTCGCCCGCTTCGAGCCCGGATATGCCACCTATTCCCGTATGTCGAGCATGGATATGATGTACGACTATATACGGGGCACAAAACGAAATGTAAAATTGTCTGGTACTGGGACTACACGTGCAACGTGCTGAAAGTAGAGTAGTTGCGAGTATCCGGAGCGAGAAAGCGCCTCAAAACGAAATGTGGAAAAAGTTTACATTGGTTTACATTTGCTTTACATCAAGGGCTGGTTTTGATCCTCGAAGTTGGCGATTGGTTTACATCGGGGCACTGAGGGGTTGATTTTTGGTTCGGGCGGCGAGTTTTCGACCGCTTTTTTTGTGTCCGGGCGGCTGGGCTGCTGGTGCCGGGCAGGTCAATGTCTCTGGCCCTTGCCGGGCATATTCCTGATGCCACGAAAATGATGCTGGGCGCGTTCTGGGCGCATTTTTGACTGTCGGCGGGCTTTCTTCTACGTCGGCCGGCGAGCTTGTATTTGGCCCGTTTTTAGCCCTTTCTGGCGCTCTTTCACACGCGAACAAAGCAAGCAGCTGCCAAGCCCCTTCGGAAGCTCAAAAGAGGCCCCATTCGAAGGCCGGTCAGAGGGTATTCAAAGGGGGTTCAACCGGTGGTCGGCTGGTGTTCGACAACAAACGAAATCAAGGATGGTGTTACACTTGCAGTTACAGTTGGAGTTACAAACCACCACCACGAAACACCCGATTCGCCCCCCCCGACGGGCCTAAAAACGGCAAAAATTGCGGGTTTTTAGTGGATTCGATACCCCCGTTTACACCGTTTGAAAGGTCGGAAGTATTTGATTATTGGAGGTTTAGGGCTATATTTGCGATGAATTTAGGATTAATCATAGGGTTTTAGGTTTCATTGAACACACCTCCGCCCCGCCTGGTCTGCTTTTAATGAACTGGCCGCCCCAGGCGGGGTTTTTCTTCTATGTTGATCAAAGACTTAATTGCTAAGATACGGGACAGGCGCGATAAGCGCTTCCTTCGCCGACTTGAAAGGGTTTTGAGTACAAATATCCTTCAGGCTGATATCCTATTCAGAGGGAGCATTGGGGCACAATACAACATTATTAAAGAGGACGAACTTCGCAGATATGATTTATCAAAAGGTTTTCGATCGTATCCTGATCTGCCTTTTCCAGCGTCTCAAGTTCGAGCAAACGACAAAGATCCCGGCCGACGAATGAAAGCTCTAGATTATATATGATTAGGCCGAGTGAAAAAGGTCGTACTCTCTTGAATAATCCCAAGTTCTGTAAATGCACCATGGCCATGAATAACTCTGCGATATTTGAATCTTCACATTCATAAGCACGGTGCTCAATTCTGGAATAGTCTTTGGCTTGATACTTATTCAACACGGCAATCAGACATAGCTCATAGTATGACAATTGCTCTGCTGTTTTTAGAAGCAGATAGGCTTGAGTATCATCGTAACGGGATTGAAAGGCAAGATTACCTATCAAGGTTCCATATACTTTCGCCTTCACTGTCTGGGCATCATTAATAGCAGCCTTGAAGACAGCCTCAATCACTTCTTCTGTCTTTGAGTAACCATCCTTTCCGTCATGAGGATCATGCATGATTACATCGAGCCCCTTTTCCCTATTCCGCTTTACGGTCGCAGCTATCTCGGAATAACATATTCCAAGCCTAACGCTTTCCATTCGCGCGAAACTCTTCTTTTCGAAAAGCCCCAGAACTCTGTTGATGCTTCTATCCAGAATTGGGGCACATGACGATAGAACTGTTAGAGCATCAGGGGATAATGGCAAACCGAATGCGGCGGCAAGAGAGAGCGCAGAAGTGAGTAAGGCGCTCAGGTCTGAACGTTCAATAGACTTCATGTCAGAAGATCTTCTTGGCGCAGCCGAGGACCTGGTAGAGGGCGACGACTGAGGAGACGGGGATGTCTTGGGCGTCGTAGTCAGGATTCTCCGGTACCAGGCGGATCCATCCTTCGCGGTCGGACTTGCGGATCCGCTTGACGGTGCGGTACTGCTCGGTAACCAGGGCGTACACTTCCCCATAGAGGATATTGGTCTGCCAGTCCTCTACATGCTTGATGGCGATGACGTCACCCGGGTCGATAAGCGGCGACATGCTCTTCCCGGAGATATCGACCCATGCCTGGGCGCCTCGGATGTGCGGGAAACTGATGAAGCCGTCAGGCACGACGGTCTGGTCGTTGATGACCAGGTCGAAGCCAGCGAGGAAGTCCACGGCGTAGTATGGCACACCGCCGGTTGAATAGTCTTTGACCGCCGCTTGATCGGGCTTTAGCATTTCCCCTTCGCCGGTAAGGAGCCAACCTGTGTTTAATTCAGGGAATTTCTCTGAAATTTTAAGAACCTTATCCGGTTGGATCGAAACGCTAATATTGCTGACATATCTCGCAGAGAGACCACAAATTCTTTCAAAGCGATTCTTACTCAATCTCTTATACTCGATAAACCGGAGTAGTCTATCTTTTACCGTTTCCTCCGACATAAGTCAATCATTTTTGGATTAAGAAAAAATTTCTCATAATTTTCTTGATATCAAGAAAATTTCTCTTATCTTTGCGGTGTGGTTAACAGATTAACCCCGCATCAAAGTTAGAAAAAATCAAGAACAGAAGCAAGTTATGAAGCAGATCATCACCCGCATCGGAGAAGGGAAAACGTTGGCCAAGATGTTCGGCGTGTGTCAGAAGACCGTGATAGAGGCGTTGAAGTTCCGCTCGGACTCCGAGTTGGCGCGGCGGATCCGCCGGACTGCCATCGAGCGAGGGGGCAAAGAAACAGAATATATGAACTAATACCGATAGACCTATGAAGCAATCTACTCTAAAGGATCCAATGACTTCAAGTCCTTGCAATTCGTCCGCTCGTTGTGATATTCGACATGGTAATCCGGGAGCGCATCCACAAAAGTCCAATAGTAAACATCGAAGACCGAAAGAATATCTTGAGATCTTCTATCCCCCGCGGAGCAAACAGCCATCACGAAACACTGTCTCTCTGTTCTACCTTTCCTCTTGTCGGGACGGAAAAACGTTACTGCGGGAGCATCAGAGTGGCAAAATAGTCTGCAAACTGGACACAGACAAGAAGCCACTTTCTCAATGTCTTCTCGAAAACGCCATGCGGGGACTTTGGCCGGCGCGGAAATAACGGCAAGGAAAACACAAGTATACATAGGATGTCGAACATTAAACATACAAAGTTATGAAAAAGATACTGAGACTATTTGTTCTGTGTGTTGGTGCCGGGGCGCTGGTGTGGATGCTGGCGGCGGAGGGGACCGGGTTGCTGGGGTTGGTTGCGGCGGCGGCACTGATCTTCGTGGCGGACCGGGCGCTCGCCAAGCTCGACCCGTCCTATCCCGACGCAGACCGGGCATAGTCTGCAGGCCGTCCTCCGGCGGGCATCCCACTTCTGCCATATCGTATATACCGGGATGTGCGGGTTCGAGTCCCGCGGCGGCCACCAAGAAAAAGAGTAAGACAATGGAATACATCAACGGCAGACCGGCAGCGACGCAGGATGACCTCAATGGGATCATTTCCGCGAACGCACTCAAGCTGATGATCTATCGGGGTAATGCTGAGCGTGCCCGTCGCGGCTGTTATGAACGCCCGGCCCTCTACTACGTGGACACGCTGCCTGCCAAGTACAAGCCGGCGGTTTATCATCGATTCCCTGATCTGCAGGGTCAGAAGGAGGCCGTGACGCTCATGGAGCTGCTGGAGGTGGACCACGAGGCCGCGCAGTTCTATGCCGACATCCTGGTAGGGCCGGGCGAGCATCTGCCTGCCGCCAAGCAGGAGGAGCTGACCAACAACGCCTCGATCCTGAATGCCCTTGCACTGCGCCTGCAGCGCAGCGATGAGGAGAGCATCCGCCACGCCAAGCCAAAGATCCGCCGCGGCGAATTCTTCCGCAAGGCGGCCGACGTGCTGCCGCGCCTTGCGGACCAGTGGCCGCACAGCCTTCCGGGCAACCCCGCCCGCCTGCAGGAGAAACTCAACCAGTACCTAAACGACGGGTATGCGTGCCTGATCAGCGGCAAGTTCGGCAACCAGGCAGCATCGAAGCTCCGCTCCGAGGATCAGCGCTCAATGATGCTGAGCCTCTGCAAGGCCGGTAACAACCTCGACAACGCCCAGGTGACCCTGGCCTACAACCAGGCCGCCAAGCTCAACGGCTGGCCGCGGATCACGTCCGGTACCGTGGCCAACTTCCGTGCGAAGGAGGGCCTGGTGACGTTTGCCGGCAGCCGCGGCGTCCGGGAGTTCAAGAATACGAAGGCCATGCAGGTCAAGCGCAGCCGACCGAGCGCCGCGATGCTCTTCTGGGTACACGACGGCTGGACGGCCGAGTTCTACTACCGCACTCAAGACGGCTTCGCCAACCGCATGAACCTGGAGGTGGTGCTGGATCCCTGCTGCAACTATCCGATCGGCTTCGCCATCAGCACCCACGAGAACGTGAACGTCATCACTGAGGCCCTGGGCAACGCCGTGCGCCACGCCCGGGAGCTCTTCGGCGACCGCTACATGCCCTGGCAGATCCAGAGCGACAACTACGCCAGGAAGGCCACCAAGCCCGTGTACCTGGCCACCTGCACGCACTATATCCCCGCCGCCGTCGGCAATGCCAAGAGCAAGGTCGTAGAGCCATATTTCGAATACCTGAACAAGACCTACGCCCAGTGGATGACTAACTGGAGCGGCTTCGGCGTCAAGAGCCGGAAGGAGGTGCAGCCGAGTCCCGAGTGGCTCAATGCCAACAAGAACAACTTCCCGACGGAGGAGGAGGTCATTGACCAGATCACGAAGATCATCACCTTGGAACGCACTGCCAAGAGAGACCAGTATATGGAGTTCTGGAGCAAGACTGCCGAGCAGTACAAGAAAGTGATGAGCGAAGAGGCCTTCCTGCTGACCTACGGCTGGACCTCCGGCAAGGGCCATGTCCTGGAGGGCTGCGGCCTCCGCGTGACCATCGACGGCGAGCGGATCCAGTACGACAGCTTCGACGTGATGTTCCGCGAGGACGCCGCATCCAAGCGCTGGATCGTACGCTATGATCCGCAGGATCTGAGCCGGGTGCTGGCTGTCAGTACCGACGAAAAGAAGCACTACATCCTCGAGCAGAAATACGTGCAGCCGATGGCCCTGGCCGACCGCAAGGAAGGAGACCACGAGCAACTGCAGCGCGTGTACCGGTTCAACCGCGAGCTGGAGGCCCACGTGGCGGCCAAGGCGTGCAGGGCCGACGAAGTGGCGATGGCCATATTCAGTAAGAACACCGAGCTCGACAACACCCTGGCCAAGACCGTCATCACTGACAGCCGGGGCCAGCACAAGGACCGGGTGAGCCAGAAGCGCCTCGCCGAGGCCAGGGCCGGCGCCCAGGAAGTGGAAGCAGAGCCTGCAGAGGAAGATTTCGATTTCGAGGGTGCGCAGGCCGAGCGCGTGCTGGTACCGCGCCGGGATCCCGAGCAGGACGAAGAATACAACCGATTCAATATCTACTAACGTTCAATACCTATCCTATGACCCCAAAAGAGAAACAGAACATCCAGGCCCGGCTCCAGGAATACGTGGAGCAGAAGGGCTCGCAGAACAAGGCCGCGCGCTCGCTGAACGACGTGAGCGCCGGCACCCTGTCGCAGATCCTCACAGGCAACTGGGAGCTGATCAGCGACGACATGTGGCGCAACGTCGCCCACCAGATCGGCTATGCCCGCCGCATCTGGAACATCGCCCCGACGCGGGGCTACTCCAGGATGACGCAGATCCTGACGGATGCCCAGGACAATGCCCTGGTGCTGGCCGTCGTGGGTGACGCAGCTTGTGGCAAGACCGAGGCCATCCGCCACTACGTGGAAAACAACCGCAACGTGTACCACATCTGTTGCGGCGACTATTGGAACCGCAAGCACTTCCTCACGGAGCTGCTGCGCAGCATGGGCGTCGAGGCCTCCGGCACCATCACCGACATGATGTTCGATGCCGTGCAGCAGCTCAAGAAAAAGGACGCGCCCATGGTAATCCTGGACGAGGCCGACAAACTGAGTGACCAGGTGCTCTATTTCTTCATCACGCTGTACAACCAGCTGGAGGACCATTGCAGCATCCTGGTCTGCGCGACGGACTACCTGGAGAAGAAGATCCTGCGTGGCGTGAAGAACAACCGCAAGGGATATCGCGAGATCTACAGCCGCCTCGGCCGCAAGTTCATCGGTCTGCCGATCCCGAACCGCAGGGACATCACGGCCATCTGCCGGGCCAACGGCGTGGAAGACCGCGACGATATCGCGAAAATCGCGGATGAGGCCGACGGCGACATGCGGCGCGTCAAGCGCCTGGTGTGGTCGCTCAAAACCCAGGAAGGAGAGGAGGCGTAAATGGCAAAGAAGGCCCAGGGACAGGACATCTGGCTGCCGCAGGCGATCGCGAATCGCAACGTGGCCAACGCGCGCTTCGAGGCTGCGCCCTTCGAGGGCGACTGGAAGGCGTGCATCGGGTGTCCGGAACTGCACGGCAGCTGGCTCATCTGGGGCGATTCAGGATCCGGCAAGACCACCTTTGCCCTGATGCTGGCGAAGTACCTGAGCCAATGGACGAAGGTGGCCTACGACTCCCTCGAGCAAGGAATGAGCCTCAGCCTGCAGAAGGCGTGGCTGCGGGTCGGGATGCCCGATGCCGGCAACCAGGTTGTGCTCCTGGACAAGGAGTCCATCGAGAAGCTCCGCTACCGGCTGGACAGGAGGAAGAGCCCGGGCGTGGTGATCATCGACTCGCTGACCGCCCTGCCGGGCTTCAAAAAAAGGGACTTCGTGGATCTGCTGCGGTTCTACCCGACGAAGCTCTTCATCTTCCTGAGCCACGAGAAGCGCGGCGTCCCGGACCCCTCGATTGCCGAAACGGTGCGCAGGCTCAGTGACGTGAAGTTGCACGTTGACACGTTCAAAGCTTTCCCGATCAGCCGCTATGAAGACCGGGATGCCGGCGAGGGCGGCGAGCCGTTCGTAATATGGCCGGAGAAGGCCAATGTGAAGTTTATTGATGAAATGTAAATACCTAATAACCTATGACAGAAAAAACTGTAATCATTACTGGAGGGGGCCGGAAGAGACCGGCGGCAATGAGAGTTGTCGCCCACCTGGAATACAGGAACCCCAGTTTGGCGGGACGCATGTGGAATACCATCTGCTTAGGCCGTTCCAAGGGCGGATATGTCGCCAATTATAATGTTGCAACCAATACCTTCGGCATGAGTTCACCCGCTGATGGGGTGTTTCTCTCCCCTCACGCTGCCGTCTATGACGTCATCAGGCGGATCCGGGAAGCGATACCCGGGAGTGCCAGTGAAGATGACCGCGCTTTCGTCCTGAGGCTTTGTGACCTGGCATACGATGAAATCAACCCGAAACTGTTCTAATACTTACCAGATGAACGCAATGGATGACATCCACAAGAAAGTCCTGAAGAAGTTCCACACGCTGTGCAGCGTGTGCGGTATGACGAAGGACGAGAAGCTGGCCCTGGTCTCCAGCTACGGCGTGGAGAGCTCGGCCGACATCGACACCCACGACCTAATCGACCTGTGCGCCAAGCTCCAGGATCAGGCCGGTCAGCCGGATATGAACCGGCTGCGCAAGCGGGCCATGGCCGCCATCGGCGGATACCTGCGCCTGACGGGGCAGCACGACAACTCCGCCTTGATCCAGGGCATCGCGTGCCGGGCCACCGGCTACGACAAGTTCAACAAGATCCCGGCCGAGCGGCTGCGGAACCTCTATTCCTGCTTCAGCAACAAGCAGAAGGATATTAAGGCCGTGGAAGGCCTCACGAACGAAATGCTGCAGGCGGCCTTCGCCGGCCGGCAGGCAATGGCATAGGAGACATGATTATGAAACAAAAGTGTTACAAAAAGGAGCGGATCCGCCCGCTCAAGACGCCGCGGCAGGTACGGCAGTATATCCGCCGGCAGGCGTGGTACGCCAGCTTCAAAGATCTCGTGATGATGGATTGGGACCGTCCGCTCTGGAAGCGTCTCCGGACGCACTGGGGTTTCGACTGCGCCCTTACCATCAAAGATGCTTTCGACTGGGACAACACTATCCAGGGTCGCAAGCACTGGGAGATTATCGACGAATGTTTCACGGCGTGGTTTGTTAGCAATGCAAAGCAATAAACTCATCCTCGATGCTTGTTGCGGTGGCCGCTCGTTCTACTACGAGAAGGATGATCCCCGTGTCCTCTTCTGCGATATTCGGGAAGAGGATGCGGTGCTATGCGACGGTCGGCATTTGGTTGTGAAGCCCGACATGATGGTGGATTTTCGGAATATGCCGTTCCCGGATGAATCCTTCCATCTTGTCGTTTTTGACCCCCCCCACCTGACAGACGCCGGGCCGGAGAGCTGGCTTGCCAAGCGCTACGGATGCTTGCCGAAGGATGGCTGGCAGGAGTATGTCGCACAGGGACTCATGGAATGCTGGCGGGTCCTCAAGCCCAACGGCACCCTGATTTTCAAGTGGAGCGATGTCCAGGTTAAACTCTCCGATGTGTTGAAGGCTATCCCCATCAAGCCTCTCCTTGGAACCAGGACACAGAGCAAGACACTCTTCCTGACATTTTATAAATCATAATTCAAATACTTTTCTATTCACTATTTATCAACCACAAATCTTTACAACAATGGCAAAGAAAAATGAATTCAAGGCCGCGGCTTACGAGCAGATTAAGAAGCTCGGCGGCAACTCCACGGAATCCATCAAGACCATCGAGACCGGCATCGGCGATGTGGACATCAAAGTTCGGACGGAAATGGACTTCGCCGACATCAAGAAAGTGGGCGGCAACGTGCATGAGCGCCCGTATGTCTACCGCGGCAATCTGGAGGGCGTCCCCGTCCCGGCACAGGTGGCGGAGAAGATCAACGGCAGGGTCTACGAATCGGCGGACGCTGCTTTCAAGGGAACCAAGGAAATCGTGGAGAAGTATGTCGAAGGTCTCAAGGCAGTCGAATCGCTGTGATCCGCCGTGCGTATGAAAAACGTTGACATGACCGCCGAGGAGTTTGCCGCATTCGAGGCCTTCAAGGCGGAACGCGAGAAAAAGGCCCGGGAGCAGAAAGCCCGGGCCTTGAGGAACGACTACAACACGCTCCTGGACGAGGAGGTGGAAGCGGCCATCCCCCAGCTGCTCGAGGTGTCCGACAACATCCAGAAGGCCAAGACGGACCTCATCGACAAGTTCAAGGAACTGCTGGCCATGAAGGACGAGCTCCACACTCTCCGGACGAACAATGACCTGGACGTGAAGTCCCATACCTTCACGACCAGCGACGGCAAGAAGCGCATCGTCATCGGCCAGTACATGAACGACGACTACAAGGCTTCGGCTGAGGTGGGCATCGAAATGATCCGGGACTATCTATCGTCCCTGGCTACCGACGAAAAGAGCCAGTCGCTGGTGAAGATGGTCCTGCAGCTGCTGTCCAAGGACTCAAAGGGGTCGCTGAAAGCACAGCGCATCCTTCGGCTCCGGAAGATGGCCGACGAGTCCGGCGCCGAGCAGTTCATCCAGGGCGTCACCATCATCGAGGAGGCGTATGCGCCGATACCCTCGAAAACTTTTGTACGGGCTTACAGGCGCGACGAAAAGACCGATGCCTGGAAAGCCATTCCCCTTGGTATGACGGAGAGCTAAGCTATGGGACGTAAGCGCAGGAGAAGGGGCATAAGCTACAAGAAACGTGTCGCCGACGTCAACCGGATCTACGACGAGCACGCGGGGTCAGGTCTCTCGAACCGGGAGATCTGGCGCCGCTTCGTCTATCCGGCGTACGGCATCAGCGAGCGGACCTTCTACAATATGCTCAAGGGCGCTTACGATCCCAAGAACAAAATCCCCGATGATATGTTGACCCTGTTCCAATTCGACGAAGATGGCAACGTCAAACAATGAACTGAGCGGCCTAATCAAGAAGATCCTGTCGGACATCCGCGTGGAGGTTACGGAAGAGATAGACCGCAACTTTGAGCGCCAGTCTTTCTTCAACGAGGCGTGGCAGCGCAGGAAGTCCCCGGCCAAGGGAAGCGGCCACCTGTTGGTCGCATCCGGAGGCCTGCGC
>JAEEGH010005043.1_pt1 | contig 33487 bp, 27 predicted proteins | sample 9134181 | NCBI WGS metagenome assembly JAEEGH01 (sample SAMN16246544, study PRJNA631951) | gut metagenome | biome: gut microbiome; feature: rumen; material: DP-attached | host: Bos | place: Iran: Karaj | collected 2018-10
CAATGTATGTTAATGATATAGAAAAGGCTAGAGATTTCTTTGTTAAATATCTTGACGGAAAATCTAATGACGGTTATCACAATGTGAAAACTGACTTTCGCTCTTATTTCATTTCTTTTGACGATGGGGCGAGATTAGAAATAATGAATAGACCTGATATGACTGATGAAGTAAAATCTCTGAATCGTACAGGGCTAATCCATATAGCGTTCTCTGTAGGAAGCAAGGAACGTGTAGATGAATTGACCGAGCGCCTAAATTCAGCGGGTTATGATATTTTAAGTGGTCCAAGAACAACCGGGGACGGCTATTATGAAAGCTGTATTATTGCAATAGAAGGAAATCAGATAGAAATAACGATATAACTCCAGCATAAATATCTCACAGAAAGTTCACACAAATTTACCTATTACACAACAATATAATGGTAAATTATTATTAGATATGTGTGCAAATGATTTTGTGGGTTAAACTATAATGGATGAGAAAGCATTAAATAGTCTGAAACGGACGAGAAAATCCAAAGAGCAAATACATGAGTATTTTGAATCATGTAGAGAGAGCATTGATGAGAGCAATCTCTTTATGCTTAGAAAAGCATGCAAAAATATATCTATTTTGTATCTTATAATGATTGGCATTGCCCTTGCTTTCGTTCCAGGCTTTAGGATTACGCTTCCTCATCTTATAATGCTTCCTTTGATGGTAATGTATTATTTGATTAACCTTAATATCTTAAAAGAAGGGGGCACTCTTGGCACTACAGCTGCTTGTCTTACATGCTATGGCTTTTACTTAGGATTGGCATTGGTATTTATTACAATAGACACAATAACTTATCCTAATATACAGGCCTTCTTTCTGCCAATGCTCTTGCTTGTGTATCCGGCCTTGTTTATCGACAGGATGTGGAAGTATGGTGTAGAGGAATTGATAATATTAGCTATCTTCGTTGCTTTCTCATATGCCAATAAGGAGTGGGCAATTGCTCGAAGAGATGTCTACATGGGCCTTGCTGCTTATTGTGTTTCTATGCTTTTGGCTCAGATAATTTTGGATGTGCGAAGTAGCCAAGGTCTGATCATGAAGGAACTTAGGGGAATTAGCTCACTAGACAAGCTTACCCATGTTCTTAATAAAGGGGCACTTCTTTCAAAAATCGATAACTATTTCTTACAGAAACCAGAAGAAGATTCATGTGCCATGTGCATTATCGACATGGATGATTTTAAGCAGGTTAATGATAACTTAGGCCATGATACTGGTGATAAGCTATTAGAAAAAATAGGCACATTATTGATTGATAGCTTTAGAGCCTATGATATTGTAGGCAGGTATGGTGGTGACGAGTTTGTGGTGCTTATGCCTAAAATGAGTTCACTGGAAATTCTTCAGAGACGTTGCCAAACTGTTCAAGAAGAAATAAGAAAAATAGATTTAGGAAATAGCAAACCATTTTCTGCCAGCATAGGAGCTGTAATATGTTCAGATTTCAGAAGTGGAAAGAGCATTTTTTCAATGGCAGACGACGCCCTTTATAAATCAAAAATAGAGGGGAAAGGAAGCTGCACTATCTGGGTTTATGAACAGTTTGAGCATGATAGACCGTTGTTTATTGCAGTGGGAAGTGATGATTGTCAGCTGACTCAGCATATGAGTAATGACTTTGGAAATAGCTATAAAATAGTTCAAGTGAATAATGATAATGATGCTATACATCAGATAAGCCAGTACAAGAATCTGATAAAGGGTGTTGCCATAGAGGTGGATAGTGTTAGTGGAATTGGCTTAACAGCCCTCAAATATATTAAATCTAGAGAGTGCTTTGCGGCTATTCCTACTATTGCAATAGTTTCAAATGAGCAGGATAGCCTTATATGCAGAAAGCATAAAACAGACGTTGTATTAACATCAGACACTCCGTATATAGAATACAGAGATAGAATCAATAAATTAATAGGTATTTAAAAAGTAACCCTCGGCGGCCAGTATAACTGTGTCGCCTTTTTTTATGCGAAAATCTGAAGTAGGTATAAGTGATTCTCCCTCTCGCATAATAATGGCAGGGCAAAAATGGTCAGGAGTGCCAATTTCAGAAACATTTAAATTTTCCCAACAGTGTCCTTCGGTTATATGAACAGTAAGAGCGTCGACATGTTCATCTCTAGCAAAACGTTCCATTAATTTTACACGAGAATAATGCTCGACGAATCCAGCACTGATGATACCAGTAGGGATAGCAACAACTCCAACTCCAAGAAAGGCAGTGATTATAGCCATTATTCTTCCTGTCGTAGTAATGGGATATATATCACCATATCCAACAGTTAAAAGAGTGGACATTGACCACCAAACACCTGAAAATGCATTTTCAAAGGCATGAGGCTGTACGTCATGCTCTGCATAATAGATTCCTATAGAGCTAGCAAGCATAAGAATTCCAATGATGATAAGTGAAGAAAGAATCTGATTCTTTTTCTCTTTTAATACTGTAAAAATAATAGCAAAGGAATCGTATTGGCTGTTGATTCTGAATAAGTGGAATATACGGATGATTCGCAAAATTCTAAAGGCAACAAATCCAGATAAAAAGAAAAATGGCAATATAGTAAATAAATCTACAATACCATCAAAAGAAAATAGAAATTTAATAATAGCCTTTCGGCGTGGAAGGTCAGGATATAAAAGATCTGCAGTCCAAATTCTAAGACCATATTCTATACAGAAAATGATGATAGTAATTAAAACTATAGTATCTAAAACAGGGAAAAATGGTGATAGGTTGGAGTAGGTCTCCAACACCATCACGATAATATTTATGATGATAACAGCAGCAATAAAGATATCAAAGAAGCGGCTTACAACATCGTCTTTGTTTCCGATTTGAATAATATTAAAAACCTTCTGCTTTTTCACAATAAATATTCCCCCAAAGAAACTTTATTATTTAAGTGTTAATCCGTAATAGTTGGCAATGCCAGTAGCATCAGCTACACCAAGCTCCTGATATTGTTCTGGTGTGCTAAGATGGTTTACTCTGTCAGAGTAGTTAGTGCAAAAAGCATGCTCCACGATAATGCAAGGGAAACCGCTTGTTTTGGCCTTGTTAATCAAAGCATAGTAATCACGCGCTGTACCATCAGGATAAGTGCTTGACTCAGAGTCTCTAGTAACTAGTCCTGTTCCATTAGGACAAAGCTTCCAGTTATTGATGTTTAGACCAGTAGCAACAAGCTCAGTGAGAATTGACTGTCCTAAATCGTGGCCAGTTACATAACAATCCGGTTTGTAGTTTGGATTTGGAATAATGACCTTTGAACCATTCTGAGAGTAATCAGCATCTGGATCGTAATCATTGTGAAGACTAATTAAAACATCAGCATTAACTGATTTTGCATAATTAACTCTAGCTGATAAACAGTCGGCCTTGCTGTCGGCATCTAATCCATATGGACAAGTAAAGCCGGTGCGTGTCATGTAGACAGTAACACCATCATATTTTTCTAACTCCTGCTTGCAGTAGTAAGCAATGTAAAGATTGGCAATGCCTTCTTCAAAGTTCTCATAGTGGCAACCAAAATGAGTTGTATCGTGGCCTGCATCTAAAACAACTATTAGATTATCCTTTTTGGCCTCAGAAACAACGCTTGTATTAACAAAAAGGGAAATAGCAAAAACTAAACATAGAATAACGCTTAAGCATTTTTTAAGATTTGATTTCATGTCATTTACTCCTAAACATATTTTCAATTAATTTTAACATCATAAAAGATTAATAGCAATTTGTAGTTGACATAGGAAAAATGTAGATGTAGTATAAGTGCAACTTAATAAGAGATAGAGGTTGCGAGAAACATTAGTAATCTCATTGATGGGACAGGCCCAGATGATATGAGATAAAAGGGAATTTCGCCGAAAGAGGGCATCGCCTGTAGGTGTCTGTCTTGGGCATACGATTAATAGTCGTATGACTGTCATCCGAAGTTATTTCAGATGGGGAGCTATCATACGTAATGCATATTGCAAAGCTGCTCATCAAATTTGGGCAGCTTTTTTTTATTATGTGAGTCTGTAGCTATCAAGCTCTTGGTGTTGGTGGAGGAGACGTGTTAGTCGACGGAACCAATACTAAGGCTTGAGAGCGTAACAGACTAGGATTAGGAGGAAAAGATGAGTATTTTTACTGGTGCAGCTGTTGCAATTGTTACTCCATTTGCTGGAGATGGTTCTGTGAATTATGAGAAATTAGACAACTTGATTGAGTTTCAAATTAAGAATAATACAGATGCTATTGTTATCTGCGGAACAACAGGCGAAGCTTCAACTCTTTCACATGAGGAGCACATCGATGTTATCAAACACTGTGTTGAGACTGTAAATCACAGAGTTCCTGTTATAGCAGGTACTGGCTCAAATAGCACAGAGACAGCAATTTATTTATCCCAGGAAGCTGAAAAGGCTGGGGCAGATGCAGTTTTACTTGTTACACCTTATTACAATAAGGCTACACAAAATGGACTTTATGTACATTTCAAGGACACAGCAGAAGCTATCAATTTACCATGTATTCTTTACAATGTACCATCTAGAACAGGCTGCAACATAATGCCTGAGACAGCTGTTAGACTTGCAAAGGACGTTAAAAATATTGTTGCTATAAAAGAAGCATCAGGCAATATTAGCCAAATTGCCAAGCTGGCACATTTAGGTGAGGGAATCATTGATATTTATTCTGGAAATGATGACCAAATTGTTCCAATTATGTCCCTTGGTGGACTTGGTGTTATTTCCGTTTTATCAAATGTAGCACCACAACAGACACATGATTTATGCCAGGCATGCTTGGATGGAGATTTCAAAAAGGGAACACAGATGCAATTAGAAGCATTGCCACTTATTGATTCGCTATTTTCAGAAGTTAACCCAATCCCAGTAAAAAAAGCTCTCAATCTTATGGGCTTTGAGGCTGGCCCACTTAGAAAGCCACTCACAGAAATGGAAGAGGCACATGCAAAAATTTTAGAGGAGAACATGAAAGCATATGGAATTTACTAATACAATATGGTCTTTGTTACCACCATTAATCGCAATTATTCTTGCACTTATTACAAAAGAAGTTTACTCTTCATTATTTATTGGAATATTTGCAGGCGGACTACTTTACGCCGGCTTTAATCTTACAGCTGCTATGGAGCACATCTTTGTTGATGGAATGATTGGGCAGCTCTCAGACAGCTGGAATGTAGGTATTCTTGTATTCCTTGTAATTTTAGGAAGCATGGTAATGCTTATGAACCGCGCAGGTGGTTCAGCTGCATTTGGAAAATGGGCAGTTTCTCATGTAAAAACTAAGGCCGGTGCCCAGGTTGCTACAATCGTTCTTGGAATGCTTATTTTCATCGATGATTATTTCAACTGCCTTACAGTAGGCTCGGTTATGAGACCAGTTACAGACAAGCACGGTATCTCAAGAGAAAAGCTGGCATACCTTATCGATGCCACTGCGGCACCAGTTTGTATCATTGCTCCTATTTCTTCATGGGCAGCAGCTGTTACAGGCTTCGTTGATGGGGCAAATGGTCTTTCACTTTTCATTAGAGCCATCCCATACAACTTCTACGCATTACTTACACTTGTAATGATGTTTACTATTACATATATGAAGTTTGATTACGGTTCAATGAATCTTGCAGAGCTCAATCATAGAGCAAAGATGAAGGAACGTAAAAAGAAAGATGCTGCCAGCCTTACAGGTGCTGAGGATCAGCCTCATCCACCAATTTCTGAGCGCGGAAAGGTAATTCACCTTGTACTTCCAATTGCAGCACTTATCATTTGTAATGTAATCGGAATGATTTACACAGGCGGCTTCTTCCAAGGAGAAAGCTTTGTTGATGCATTCTCAAATTCAGATGCATCTGTTGGTCTTGTTTATGGTTCAGTAGTTGCTCTTGTAATTACTATTGTATTCTTCCTTGCTACTAGAGTACTTAGCTTCAACGAGTGTATGAATGCCATCCCAGAAGGCTTCAAGAGTATGGTGCCAGCAATTTTAGTTCTTACTTTTGCATGGACACTTAAGGCTATGACTGATTCCCTTGGAGCAAAGGAATATGTTGCTGGTCTTGTAGCAAATATTGCTGGTAACCACGCACTTATGAGCTTGCTTCCAGCTATCGTATTCCTAGTTGGTATTTTCCTTGCATTTGCCACTGGTACATCATGGGGAACATTTGGTATTCTCATTCCTATCGTTGTAAATGTATTTGGCGGTGATATCAATAACGAGCTTATGATTATCTCAATTTCAGCATGTATGGCTGGAGCTGTTTGCGGTGATCACTGTTCACCTATTTCAGATACAACAATCATGGCTTCTGCTGGAGCAGACTGTGATCATATTAGCCACGTAAGTACACAGCTTCCATACGCATTTACAGTTGCAGCAGTATCCTTTGTTTCGTATGTTATTTCAGGCTTTGTTAGAAACTGGGCAGTGTGCTTGCTCATTGGTATTGTTCTTATGGTAGGCTCATTAGCATGCATCAAAAAGTTACATCGTGAGCCACAGTAATTTTCAATTATACTGACAATGTGGTACAATCTCCTTGGATTTTTCTAAGGAGATTTTTTTATGCAAGATATTAAATATTTAGTTTTAGATGTAGATGGAACATTAACAGATGGCTGTGTTTACATGAGCGACAACGGTGAGCTTTGCAAGGCCTTTAATATTAAGGATGGCTATGCCATGGCTCATATGATTCCTGCTGCTGGGATGGAAATATTAATTATTACAGGACGTACTAGCAAAATTGTTGAGAATCGTTGTAAGGAGCTTGGTATTACTGAGGTACATCAGGGTGTTGCTGATAAATTAACAACACTCGAGTCTATTCTTGAAAAGAATGGCTCATCACTTAAGGACTGTGCATACATGGGCGATGATTTAAATGATTTAGGTGTAATGAATGCAATTCAAGCAGCTGGAGGATTTGTTGGATGTCCAGCTGATGCAGTGGACGAAGTAATCAAGCAGGCTGATTTTGTTTCAAAGAAAGACGGAGGAAGAGGCTGCGTTAGAGAATTTATTGAGTGGCTTATTAAATAGTAGTGAATAAGAATGATTCAAAAATTCAGATTACTGGTAACGGGTTAAAGCTAATAGCCATTGTCACTATGCTTGTAGATCATTTTGCCTATGGGATTTATTACAACATGGCTGTTCAAAATGGTTGGTATATCACTATTTTTGGCATAGAGCTTTATCGATTTATGCGATTGGTAGGACGTATAGCTTTTCCAATATATTGTTTCCTTTTGGTAGAGGGATATTTCAAAACCAGGGACAAAAGGAAGTATGCCTTTAGGCTATTGGCGCTAGCTATTATTTCTGAATATCCATTTGACAAGGCACTTAACTATCACTCATCTTTTTGGGATTACAATAATGTTATTTTTACGTTGTTCGTTGGTTTGCTTGTTATTTGGGCAATTGATGAAATTAGATGGGGGAGAGTGTCCTTTATCAGTGATTATAGACTAAGAAATATTGCTCCAGTCATCCCATTTGCCTTGGGCTGTGGCTTGACTTGGCTTACCCATACAGATTACAAAGCAGTAGGAATTGCAACTATTGTTGTTATGTACTATTTGCATGGCGAAGAAAAAAGATACAGACTTGTAGCTTTTGCAGCAGGAGTTGTGATTTTAATCCTAGGATGTTCTACGAGGGAAGCAACTGCTTTTGTAGCACTGATACCACTATATTTTTATAATGGTAAACGTGGCAGTAATTCTCTTTTACTACGCCATTTTTTCAATTCATTTTATCCGGTTCATTTAGCTGTTATAGCTATTGCAAAATATTTATTATTTTAGAAACAAGTATTTATATCACAATTTTTATAGAGAGCAATTTTTCCACTTGCCGACCTATAGGGATTGTGATAGAATACTGAAAGTTTAAATATCTTTTAATAAAGGGAGGAAATAATGAATAATCACGAACCGATTAAAGACGTGTCCAAGCTAGGCACAACAAAAACGTTGATACTTGGTCTCCAGCATTTATTTGCAATGTTTGGGGCGACTATTTTAGTTCCAATTCTAGTTAACAATTACTTCGACGGTCAAGGTCTTTCAATTCAGGTAACACTATTTTTCGCTGGTCTCGGCACCTTATTCTTTCATTTATGTTCAAAATTTAAAGTTCCAGCTTTTCTTGGTTCCTCATTTGCATTTCTTGGAGGATTTCACACAGTAGCTAATTTAAATACAGGCATGTTCAAGGACATGGCAATGGGCGAGAAGCTTCCATATGCATGTGGAGGTATCGTTGTTGCAGGTTCTTTATATTTGATTCTTGCAATTATTATCAAAATTGTTGGTATTAACAAAGTTATGAAGTTCTTACCACCAGTTGTTACAGGACCAATCATCATTTGTATTGGACTTTCACTTGCACCTTCAGCTATTACAAATGCTTCTTCAAACTGGTTATTAGCATTTATAGCTCTTGCAGTAGTAATTTTCTTCAACATCTGGGGAAAGGGTATGTTTAAAATCCTTCCAATTCTTATGGGTGTTTTAATTTCTTATGGCTGCGCACTCATTTTCAATGCAATGGGTATGACAAACGCAGACGGTTCAGCAATCCTTGACTTTGCTTCTGTTAAGCAGGCTTCATGGGTTGGATTACCAGATTTCTTTATTTGCAAATTTAACATTCAGGCAATTTTAGTAATGGCACCAATCGCAATTGCCACAATGATGGAGCACATTGGTGACATGTCAGCTATTTCAGCTACAGTAGGAGAGGATTTGGTTTCAGATCCAGGTCTTCACCGAACACTTATCGGAGATGGATTTGCTACAGCACTTTCAGCTATGTTTGGTGGCCCTGCAAATACAACTTACGGTGAGAACACAGGAGTACTTGAGCTTTCAAAGGTTCATGATCCAAAGGTAATTAGAATTGCAGCTTATTATGCAATTGTACTTTCATTCATTCCTAAAATGGCAGGTATTATCGGTACAATGCCTAGTGCAATCGTAGGTGGTATAAGCTTCATGCTTTATGGTATGATTAGTGCAATAGGAATTAGAAATGTAGTAGAAAACCATGTGGATTTCACACATTCTAGAAATCTTATTATTGCAGCAGTTATTCTTGTTTGCGGACTTGGCTTCACAGATGGACTTACTTTCACAGTAGGTCAGACAGACATTACACTTACTAGCCTTGCAATTGCTGCAATCGCTGGTGTCGCTCTCAATGCGATTATCCCTGGACGCGATTACAACTATGGTGAGCCAGAGAGATATCGTTTTGATAAAGAAGGTTTCTATGGCAATGTCAATGAAGAGGTTGTTGTAGAAAACGATTCAGAGCTTCAGGAAGAAGCAGAATAATCTACTGACAAATTGATTGGTAGTATTTAGGAGGAAATTAAATGGAAAAACTTGATAATGTAGTAGAACTTACACATCCACTACTTCAGCACAAAATTACAATGCTTAGAGATAAGAACACAGGAACAGCAGAGTTTAGAGCTCTTGTAGAAGAGATTGCTATGCTTGAAGCTTTCGAGGCACTTAACGATTTACAGACAGTAGATATCGAGTGCGAGACTCCAATTGAGAAATGCATGGCTCCAGTTATTGCTGGTCGTAAGATGGCTATTGTACCAATTCTTCGTGCAGGCCTTGGAATGGTTAACGGTATTCAGAGACTTGTTCCTACAGCAAAAATTGGTCATATTGGTATGTACCGTGATGAGGAAACACATATTCCACATGAGTATTACTGCAAACTCCCTAGCCCAATCGAGGAGAGACTTATTGTTGTAACAGATCCAATGCTTGCAACAGGCGGTTCTGCAATTGATGCTATCGACCTTATCAAGCAGCACGGTGGAAAGAGAATCAAATTCATGGCTATTATCGCAGCTCCAGAAGGTGTTCGTGCCCTTCATGAGGCTCATCCTGATGTTCAGATTTATGTTGGACACATTGACCGTGAGCTTAATGCAGATGCATATATTTGCCCAGGTCTTGGTGATGCAGGCGATAGAATATTTGGAACAAAATAATTTTTTTCAGAAAAATGCATACAATATTATAAAAATATAGTATAATGCCATTCGTAAGACTTTTTTCACCAAAAAAGAATGATTGATGAAATATAGGAGGATGGCAATGAAGAAGTTTTTATGTACAATGTTAGCATCTGTTATGATGGTAGCTATGCTTTTCACAGGCTGTGGAAAGAGCTCTATGGCAGGTGTTTACAAAGTAACATCTATGACAGAGGATGGAGAGGATTACACAGAGTTATTAAATGCTATGGGTATGACTATCTATCTTGAATTAGAAGAAGATGGTACTGGTTCTATCAACATGTATGGTGAGACTATGGATGTTGAATGGGATGAGGATGAAATCACAATTGATGGAGAGTCTTCAGAATTCGATTATTCTGATGGCAAAATCACAATGGAAGAAGACGGTACATCACTTGTATTTGAAAAGCTTTCATCTGACGAACTTAAAGATTACGAATAAGAAAACTAATATGTAAAAACTAATGGCTTCCCAAATGGGAAGCCATTTTTTTATGGTAATATTATTTAACATCATAATAAATTCTTGATTCTGGTGGAACTGATTCTGTGATAAATGTTGAGCCACCTATAATTGAATCATGTCCTATTACAGTTTCCCCGCCAAGAACAGAAGCGTTAGAGTAGATGGTAACGTTATCTTCAATAGTAGGGTGACGACGCACACCTCTAAGGTTCTGTCCACCTCTGGTAGAAAGGGCTCCTAATGTAACGCCTTGATAAATCTTAACATTGTTTCCGATTACAGTTGTTTCACCGACTACGATACCAGTGCCGTGGTCAATAAAGAAATATTCGCCAATTGTAGCACCTGGATGAATATCTATTCCAGTATTTGAATGAGCATACTCAGTCATGATACGAGGAATGATTGGAACTCCTAAGAGATAAAGCTCATGTGCTAAACGATAAATAGTTATAGCTAAAATTCCAGGATATGCAAATACGATTTCATCAATGCTAGTTGCAGCAGGGTCACCGTCAAATGCAGCAGAAAGATCAGTATCAAGAAGCGCACGTACCTTTGGTATTCTCTTTAAGAAGGCAAGTGAAAGCTCCTCGGCCTTTGTAGTGCATATTTCTTCGCAGCATCCATCAAAATCAGGACGATAGCACAAGATAAGTGAAATCTGCTTGTTAAGATTATAGACGACATCTTCCATTAGTGTATTAAGATTCGTCTCTACATTGTATACTTTGTAAACATGATCGCGATAATATCCAGGATATACAATTCTCAAAAGCTTCTTTGTGATATCAATAATGCTATCTTTGTTTGGCTGATGATAGGTATCCATCTTATCAATAGCTCTATCTGACTTATAATCCTTTATAAGTTCTTCAGTAATTTCCAGGATTTCCTGTTCAATTTTCTTACCGTCCATAGTTTCCCTCAATCCAATTTCTTTCAGTATTTTTGTATATTGTAGCACATTCGAAAGCATTATAAAAAATTTTTTGAAAAAGTATTGACAATATTTTTGTAAGTAGTAATATACTACTCAGAAAGAGGAACGCAAATACTTAGGCAAATGCATTCCAGGATAAAATAATCAATCATATAAAAAGGGAGAAAAAATCATGAAAAGAAAAAGTTTCTTAGCTCTTGCTATGGTTATGGCTTTAGCCGGAGCTGCAAGCACAGCAACAACAATTACAGCACAGGCAGCTAGCCTTACACAGGCAGTAGCACCTTCACAGGTAACTTATGGTACTGTTACAGCTAGTCAAAAAGAAATGCTACATAAATTGTTTGATGCGCAGTTTTATGCAGAGAACAATCAGGACGTTGTAGACGTTCTTGGAGCAGATTCAGAGGTACTTTTTGAGCACTTCATCAAGTGTGGTATTTGGGAAGGTAGAAAAGGCTGGGCAGATTTTGATCCAGCAGCATACGCAAGCGCTTATCCAGATTTAAGAGCAGCTTTTGGTGATGACATCATTTCTTACTATGTTCACTACATTAATCACGCTGCAGCAGATGGACGTACACTTACAACAGTTGAGGCTTGTATCGAAGCAGGTATCAGCGTAACACCATTCTTCGATGAAAGTGAGCTTTTAACAGCTCAGGTTTATTACGCAGCAAACCTTCTTGGAACTACAGATTATGCAAAGGTTCAGCAGGCAATCAGCACAGCTAGCTCATCAGGCGGATCAGTAGTTGTTAACAATGAGTCATCTGGCGAGTCATATGTTATAGCTCCAAGCTATATTGATAATACTGCAGCTGGTTATGAGAAAATTGGTTCACTTGAGGTTGGAGAGTTAGGTCAGATTTCAATTTATAAAACTACATCTGGTTATGAAGTTGTTGGAAAGAATCAGGAACCTACAGGAACTATTGTTAAGCCTATTGGAGTGATTGTTGTTGGTGTAGAAAGCGTTGCTGAGACTAAAGACGGGATGACAGATGATGAGGAATTTACTGTTGAAGGACTTCCTTCAGAAGGAAATTTTGTTATAACAGATGGATTTGAAATTGACAACACCTATTCAGATGGTGGAGAGAAACATGGCAGTGATCCAGCAGGTACAAATGAGAGTACAGTTACTGTGACACAAGATGGGCAAACAGAAACATACAATCTTGGTAATGATGCAGCTGGTACAGAAGAATCTGAATATGAGTATGGAACTGTTGTAAAAGACAATGATGATGGATCCGTTTCAGTTACAGTTGTTGTAACAAATGATGAGACTGGATTTGTACACAACGAGACATATACATTCAGCGATACAGAAGAATAATTCACTCCTTCATTTTTTTCATTAATTGTCCTTTATATAAGAATGGCACAGAGAATTAATCTCTGTGCCATTTTAGTAATATGTTTTTGATGACAGAACAATGTAATTGTCAGCAAGAATCTATAAAGCTCTACAGATTTCTGCTGTCATTTTAGGTTTGTTCATACAATAAATATGAATGTGACCCATACCGCATTTACGTAGGTCCTTAATTTGGTCAACCGCATATGCGATACCTGCTGAGCGCATATCCTCAGGGGATTCTCCGTAACGAGCACAAATGTCTGCAAGCTTTTTAGGAACGGAAGATCCAGCTAGAGTAACTGTTGAACCTATTTGTTTTGCTGACGTAATAGGCATGATACCGGCAACGATAGGAACTACGATGCCAGCCTTTTCAGCTCTCTCAACAAATCTATAGAAATCAGCATTGTCAAAGAAAAGCTGAGAGATAAACATTTTGGCTCCCATATCCTGTTTCATTTTCATGAAAGCTAAATCCGAATCAATAGAAAGTGCTTCAGGATGTTTTTCTGGATAGCATGATGCAGAAACATCTAAAGATGTGTTACTATTAAGGAAACGAATTAAATCTGTTGCATGAGGAAAGATTCTTTGAGCAAATTGCTCCTCAGACATATCCCTAGGTTTATCGCCACGAAGAGCAAGGACATGGGAAACTCCTTCCTTTTTTAAATCGTTAGCAACAGTTAAAATATCATTTTCATTTGAACCAACGCAGGTCATATGAGCCATTGCATCGATTTTGAGAGTGTTTTGAATATAAGAAGCGATTTCGACTGTCTTCTTTGAACGGCTACCACCAGCACCATAGGTTACACTGATGAAGTCAGGGCTTAGCTCAGAAAGAGAGTCAAGTACCTTGAAGCAGTTGTCAAATTCGTCATCTTTTTTAGGGGGGAAAACTTCAAACGATAATGAAGAATCCTTTTGTAGCATTTCGTTTAACATAAATATCCTTCCTGAGTCGTATTCACACTAATTACACATATTTGAAATAAAAAAATAGTATCATATCTACTAGTTAAATTAAAGGGAAACTGGCTTTTTGAAACAAAAAAGATACAAGGGAGTAGAACTATGAAGCTACAGCGTTTAAAAGAGGTTTTCTTTAGAGAGGGAAAAACAAAATTTCCAGAGCATAGAGCCCTGGTGCGACAGCTTGGTGCTGATGGTATGGTGTTGTTAAAAAACAACGATATGCTGCCGCTTAATAGGGGAAAGATTGCTCTTTTTGGTGCAGGGGCCATAGATACAGTTTACTGTGGGCTCTTCTATAATTTCGTATATACGGATAAAAACATAAGCATTAAAGAAGGTCTTTTGGATAACGGATTTACGTTTTCTACTGACACATGGCTGGCAAAAATGGAGAAGGCCATGCGACAGGGGGATAAGGTAAATAAAAGAGTAGAGGAAGAACGTTTCTATAGTGGACAGCGTCAGAATGTGGAGGAGGTGCCAATTTCTGTTGCTGACATGGCAGAAGCTATTTTAGGAACTGATACCTGCGTATACATTCTAAGACATAGGCCAGCTGAGCGCGCTTTAGACGAGACTGACTACCGTCTCACAGAAACAGAGCTGGAGAATATCAAATTAATATCTAGCTCCTTTAATAAAGTTGTACTTGTAATTAATGGTGGAATGGTTGAGATTGCTTCCATTGCTAGAATGAAGAGCATTAAGGCAATAATATATATGGGCTTGCCTGGTATGGAAGCAGGTAATTCCCTTGCTGATGTTCTTACAGGAATTGCAAATCCTAGCGGCAGGCTATCTGTTAGCTGGGCTAAAAAATACAAGGATTATTCAACCTGCATAAATGTGTCACGCAAAAAGGGCGAGATAGATGAGATAGATTATAAAGAAGGCATTTATGTTGGATACCGTTATTTTGATGCCTTTGATGTGGCACCTCTATATCCTTTTGGCTATGGTCTTAGCTACACTGACTTTGCCATGGAGGCCACCTATTTCGAGGCGAGCTGGATGGGCATCATGCTCAGAGTAAAGGTAACAAACACAGGAAATGCATCTGGCAGACAGGTGGTTCAGCTATATTGCTCCCAGCCTGCAGGCCAAATAGAAAAGCCATATCAGATGCTTGCTAGCTTTGCCAAAACAGGAAAACTAAAACCAGGTGAATCTGAAGAGCTTACTCTTAAGGTCCCTATTATGCCATTGACCCAGTTTGATGAGGATATACCAGCATGGGTTATGGAAAAGGGAGACTATTTATTCAGGATAGGCGTTAATTCAAGAAAAACAGAAGTATGTGCAAAGCTTGTTTTAGATAAAACCACAGTGATAAAAAGAGTCACTGATAGTATTAAACCGACTAAAAAGCTAGAATTTCTTACACCTCCTGATAGAGAAATGGAAGAAACAGGGTATATTTTTGCTGCCCAATTATCTGGCGATGACTACAATTCTGAGAACAAGATTGTAAAGCCTACCAAAAACTTTACAACTTATGTTCCAGAGGGCAGTAGCTATGTGTCCTATGTTAATAGCAATCCGTATGATATTCCTGATAGGGCAAAGGAAGATATTGAGTACATCAGGCCTTGTGGAACAACCACGCTATTTGATGTTATTAAAGGCAATGTTACTATTCAGGAGTTTGTATCATCACTTTCACCAGAAATACTGGCAAGAATCGTAGCAGGCGAGGTTGAGGAAACCAAAATAAAAAGCCCAAGCAGATTTGATTTTGATTTTAGCTTGGATAAAAATAATGTTCAGGTTGCAGCAAGAACAACATCCCAGTTTGCAACCTCACTTGGTATACCAGGTGTTACAATAGCCGATGGCCCATCAGGCTTGCATATTAAAGGAGAGTACTGCACATGCTTTCCATCCCCTATAAATATGGCTCAGACCTGGGACATGAGCGCAATGGTTAGATTGGGCAGAGCCTATGGACGTGAAATGGAATATTACGGCATTGATTATTGCTTAGCTCCTGCCATAAACATTATTAGAAATCCTATGCAGAATCGTATTTATGAATTCTATTCTGAGGATCCAACATTATCTGGAGTACTTGGCTCTGGATTTATAATGGGGGTAAAACGATATGAGGGAAGAAATGTTATTGTTAAAAACCTTCCAACCTTCAATCAGGAAACAGAAAAAGAAGATATTAATATAAATATATCATCTAAAGCTTTTGGAGAATTATATCTGAGACCATTCTCAGCCTGCATGTTTACCGCTTCACCAGCTGGCTTTATCAATACCAGCAATAGGATAAATGGCGTGTACGCTACAGCTATGCGAGGCTTAAATACAGATATTGTTAGAAATGACTGGGGCTTCAAAGGTTTTGTATTATCTGACTGGGGGTCAATTTCTGAGAAAGCAAATGATTTGCGAGCAGGCTGTGATTTAATCATGCCAGGCTATGATCCGGACAAAATATTAGAGGCAATGATGGAAGTCGAGCCTACCTTTACAGCTGATGGCTATGTTCAGGTGGTTGAAAAAGCATTTTTATATGGTAAACCAATGATTAGCTATGAAAAATGGGGCTCATTTCTTCTAGATAAGGACGGGCAGGACACAGTTGTAACCCACGTTCAGCCTGATGTTCAGCTTAATCCAATAGTTCTTGAAAAACAAAAACAGGGCTTATGTTTGGTTGAAAACGGAGCTGATGGAAGCAAAACAATCACTTATAAGGGAATTAATCGAGGCGCATATTTTGCCCTTGGAGAGTTGCAAAATGCAGTAATTAACATTCTATCCGAAATTAAGAATTCTGCTTCCATGAAAAAGTTGATGGACAAAGCCAACATTTAGAGGAAAATGTATATTATACAAACAAACTAGTGAAAATGTTTATTTTATAATTTGACTCCCTCGTATACAATGTATTAAACGTAATTGTATATGGAGGGGGTTTTTATGTTAGCGGAAGTATTTGCTGTAGTAATATTTGTCGCAATGTTTGGGTTTATAGTTTGGGATAGATTTCCTAAACATATTGTGACCCTTAGCTGCGGTGCACTCACTAGTGTTCTTGTATTTGGGGTAGGAATGCGAAGTGCAAAGGCTTTTTGGAATACTATAGCTATTAGTGGAATTATAAAAAAGGAATTCTGGTATACTGCCGGCGAAGCTGCCGAGCAAACATCTGGAATTAATTGGGCTACCATTATTTTCCTATGGGGAATGATGATAATGGTTGAGGGAATGGCTGAAGCTGGTTTCTTTGATTGGCTTTGCCTAAAAATTGCAAAAATGGCAAAATATGAGCCGGTTCGAATCTTTGTATCTTTTATGATTTTGTCGGCATTTCTTGCCATGTTTATTGATTCAATTACAGTAATTCTATTTCTTGCAGCAGTTACTATAAGACTTGCAAGAACTCTAAAATTCAATCCAGTTCCAGTTATTATGGCAGAAGTGTTCTGTGCCAACCTTGGAGGCAGCGCAACAATGTGCGGTGATCCACCTAATATCATTATTGGAACCTCCCTTGGATATTCATTTGCAGACTTTGTCATGAATACAGGTGTAATAGGTGCAGCTTCACTATTAATTATTATTTTGTATTTTTATTTTACAATGCGAAATAGATTGCAAGACCCTTCTGACAAAGTAGACGTTTCAAAAATTAATGTAGAGGTAAAAATTGACAATAAGGTTGAGTTTATAAGAAGCACAGTAATATTTGTTTTGGCGGTGATTATGTTAATTACCCATGCAATGACTGGGCTAACAGTTTCATTTATCGGTGTGTTTATCGCCATAATTACTTTGATTGCATCTAGACGTAAAGCATTAATGCTTTTAAAAAGAGTAGATTATTACACGTTGCTTTTCTTTATTGGACTATTTGTAGTAGTAGGCGGCTTGGAGCAGACAGGAGTTCTAGAAGAGATAGCTGGCGTTATAGCTAAGGTTTCTGGCGGTAACCCTTACATTATGATTGCAATCATTTTATGGGTAAGTGCAATAGCATCAGCATTTATTGATAACATTCCATTTTCTGCAACAATGATTCCTGTTATCAGCGCCCTTGCAGCTCAGACACCAGGAGTGGATTTACATACAATGGCATGGACCCTGGCAATAGGTACTGATATTGGTGGAAGCATGACACCTATTGGCGCTAGCGCAAATGTTGTTGGTATTTCTACAGCAGGTAAAGAAGGTTATCCAATTAGTTGGTCAACCTATTGTAAAGAAATGGTTCCAGGAACAATGATTGTTCTGGTGGTATCAATGTTAAACATTTACTTTAGATATTTGTAATTGTGGAATATTTCGATTAGAATAAATATAGGTAGATACTGAAAGGGGGAGCGTATGGGGCAGTTTATTATTTCAGTAGGTAGAGAGTACGGAAGTGGTGGACATGAGATTGCCACTATCTTAGCGGACAAATTTGATGTGCCAATGTATGATCGCAATATGCTTGATCAGATGGCTGAGAAAAATGGTATAGATGCAGAGGATTTACACAAACATGAGGAGATGAAGCACAAGGGGCTTGTGCGAACAGTCAGAGGACATTCTTCATCAATGCAAGATACCATTGCCAAGCTACAGTTTGATTTTATCAGGAAAAAAGCTGAGAGCGGTGAGAGCTTTGTTGTGGTTGGCCGTTGTGCAGAAAATGTTTTGAGAGAGAATCCTGCATTGATTTCTATATTTGTCAGAGGAGATGAAGCTGCAAAGGTAGAAAGAATTTGTCGTTTATATAAGCTTAACAAGCTTGAGGCAAAGGCGAAAATGCTTCGCCATGACAAAAAGCGAAAGGCTTATCACAACTACTACTCAAAAATGAAATGGGGCGATAGTCGCGGCTATGACTTCTGCGTAAACAGCTCGCTTATGGGGGTTGAAAAAACAGCTAACGCTCTATATGAGATGCTTTCTGAGTATCTAAAAAACAAGTAATAAAGGTATTGGGGATTTTGGAGAATAATGTATAGTGTTTTTTTAGTTGAGGATGAAATTGTTATCCGCGACGGTCTTAAGGCTAGCTTCCCATGGGAGCAATACGGCTTTTCTTATGTAGGTGATGCTGCTGATGGAGAGGTTGCGTTGCCACTTATCAGGCAAACTAAGCCAGATGTTTTGATTACTGATATTAGGATGCCCTTCATGGATGGAATATCTCTTTCTAAAATGATTAAAAAAGAGCTTCCTAACACACGTGTAATCATCATCAGCGGCTTCGATGATTTTTCTTATGCCCAGGAGGCTATAAGCATTGGTGTTGATAATTATCTTTTAAAGCCTATCACAAAGGATAAGCTTGGTGAGGTGATGTCAGAAGCCAAAAGTAAACTGGATAAGGAAAATGAAAGAGATAATTACCTAGAGCAATTCAAAGCTGAAAGTCAGGAATATGAACAGTTCTCACGTGTACGATTTTTTAATCAATTGGTAGGGGGAACTTTGTCTGTCTCTCAGGTCTATGAAAAATCCGAGGAACTTGGATTATCATTTGATACCACAAATTACAATTTAGTGTTGTTGGATTTTACACCTATGACAGGTGCAGCCACAGCTCTCGCCTATTCAAAGCAAAGAGCAAAGCTCTCTGAGCAGCTTATGCAGTATTTAAAATGTTGCCCAGAGTATTTAGTGTTCCATTGGAGCATGGATACCTACGCAATTATCGTAAAAGGCGACGAGGACTCAATAGACGCTAATACTACTAATTTGATAAATAACATTCAGCGAAGATGCATGATGTATGATGAGGATATTCACTGGTACTTGGCTCAAAGTGGAGTAATAAATCGTATATCCGAATTCGCAAAGGCTTGTCAGGTGGCAAACAAGAGATTGAGCTGTCGCTATATCAAGCCAAACGGTCATATTTTCACAGATGAGGATATAAATGATATCCAAAAATATGATGAAAATAGTAATGCTACAGTTGACCAGAGATTAGTGCTTTTGTTTTTGGAGAATGCTGAAGAATCAGAAATCGAAGGCTTCTTAGATAACATTGTAAATCGCCAAAAGAAAAATGCACTGAAGTCTAGCATTTTCTGTAAATATTTTGCAATGACAATGTATATGTGTGTTTGCGATTATCTAAAGAAGCTTGGGGCAGATCCAGACCAGATTCTCGACTCAAGTGTAAGAACCTCTATTGAGAGTGTCACTGATCAAACAGTGCTTGAGTTTGTAGGAAAAATGTTTGAGGCTGCTATCGCAAAGAGGAAAAGCGAGTTTGGAAAGCAATCTCGTTCCCAGCTTACAGAGGCAATGAGATACGTGGATGCTCATTATACTGACCCAGGTTTAAGCTTAAATGAAGTGGCTCAAGAGGTTAATATTTCACCGAGCTACTTGTCAGCAATGTTCTCTAGAGAAAACAAGACTACCTTTGTCGAATACATTACATCAAAGAGAATGGAGCAGGCAAAAAAGCTTTTGCTTACTTCTAGTGAAAAAACGCAGGTGATTGCTGAACAGGTTGGATATAAGGACTCCCACTATTTTAGCTACATATTCAAAAAGACCTATGGTCTCAGTCCGAAGGAGTATCGCACAAAGGGGCAGGGAGCATGATAGATAGCACATTGTCATTAAAATCAAAAACAACAATGAAGAAGCTACTCCGTAGACTTATTACGGTTATATTGGTACCTATGATTATCGTAATTGCGATACTCATAGGTATCTTATGTTGGAATTCTTTTCAATACAGAACTATTCTACAGAATGTTACAGCGGCATCTGCTTTTAACCAAAATTTCAAGGATGATATAGACCTTAAGATGTTCTATTACGTTAGTGATAGTGCTTATGCCGAGGGAAAGCCTATTGAAGAGGTTGAGCGCGCTAGAAAGCTTGCCGAGACATTGCTGGAACAGACTACAGAAAAGGATAGTATAGACAGCATTGAGTCAGTTAGAGATCTATGCCAAACTCTAGAGCTTAGAATGAACGAGATTGATGACGCGGAAAGCTATGATGAGGGCATGGAGCAGCTGGAGAATAATATTTATATTCTTACAGATTTGATTCAAACCTATATGTATGATTATCTTTACCATGAGTCGGTTTATCTTAGCGAGATTCAAGATGAAATTGAGCAGCAGGTAAAGCTGGTTATATTTATGATACTAGCCTTGATTATTGTGGTTGGTATATTTGTAGTCATTTATGTTTCTAGGCTTACCGAGGCCATAACAGCACCCCTTACTAAGCTTACAGGTCGTGTTGAGGAAATCAGTAACGGAGATTTTGAACCGAAGGAGCCGGTGGATGCAGCAGAGATTGAAATTCAAAAACTATCAAATGTTTTTGAAGAGATGGTTGGAAAGCTCAACTATTTGATTCAAGAAAATAAAAAGGTTGAGCGAAGAAAACGTCACGCTGAGCTTGAGCTTTTGCAGGCTCAGATCAACCCACACTTTTTGTACAATACATTGGATACTATCATTTGGCTAATCGAGGCAGATAAAAAGCAAGAAAGTATCAGCATGGTTAGCTCGCTTTCTGATTTCTTTAGATTTTGTCTAAGCAGAGGCAAAGATATAATCACCTTAGAGGAAGAGGAAAAACACGTCCTTAGTTATCTTGCTATTCAAAAAACCAGATATCAGGACCGAATGGATTACGAGGTAAATATTCCAAAAAGCTTATATCAATTTGCGGTGCCAAAGCTAACGCTTCAGCCACTAGTTGAAAATAGTATTTATCACGGAATAAAGCTACAACGTGAGAAGGGACATATTCGTGTCCAAGCCACTGATATTGGCAATAAAATAGAGCTTTCCGTTACAGATAATGGTGCAGGAATGACAGCTGAACGATTATCTGAGATGCGCCAGGCGATAGAAACAGGTGAGAGAATAGGCTTTGGCCTAAGAACTGTTCATGAGAGAGTGCAATTATTCTTTGGGGAAGAATATGGACTCACCATTACTAGCGCAGATGGCGTTGGCACAACTATTACAGTGGTTATTCCAAAGCAAAAGCAGGATGAAGAGGTGTTGGTGGATGTTTAAATTCAAAAAAGCTTTGTGTATAATGCTTTCTTTATGTATGGTTTGGATGGCATTTGCATGTGGCAAAGATAAAACAGATGATAGCCAAAGCAAAAAAACGGACGATTTGATTGTTATAGGCTTTTCCCAGCCAGGAGCAGAGTCTGCATGGCGAGTGGCGTTAACTGATTCTGTGAAGGAGTCTTTTACAGAAGAAAATGGATATAAATTGATATATAAGGATGGTCGTTCGAAACAGGATAATCAAATAAAAGATATTCGAACCTTTATCCAGCAGGGCGTGGACTATATTATACTGAGCCCCATAGTAGAAACTGGTTGGGATACTGTTTTGTCAGAGGCAAAAGAAGCGGGCATTCCGGTGATAATCTGTGATAGAAATGTAGTTGTAAATAATCAGTCATTATATACAGCCTACGTTGGTTCCAATTTTTTATCAGAAGGGGAACGAGCCATTGAATACATAGAAAATCTATATCAGCCTGGTGCTGATGGGGCGGAGCCAGAAGTAAATATAGTTCATATTCAAGGAACTATTGATTCTTCCGCACAGCTTGGTCGTTCAAAGGCTTTGGAAAGAGCTCTTTTGGAGCATGAAAATTGGCATATTATCGCAGAGGAATGCGGTGAATTTACAAAGGCGAGATCCAAAGAAATTATGAAGCAAACATTGACAGAGGTGGATAGCTCTGAAATCAATGTGCTTTACTGTGAAAATGATGAGGAAGCAATGGGGGCGATTGCAGCCTTAAATGAAGCTGGAATAAAATGTGGTGTGGGAACATCAATTGCAGTAATTTCATTTGATGCCACAAAGAGTGCTCTAGAATTATGCATGAACGGTCAAATTAACATGGTGGCAGAATGTAATCCTATTCAAGGCCCTTATTTATACGACATAATTGAGGCCCTTAATAAAGGTGAAAATGTTTCGAAAATAACATACATTGACGAAACATCCTTCACCGGAGATTCTCTGACAGAAGATTTTATAGCCAGCAGAAAATATTGATTATTTATATGGGATGGTGACTGATTTACAGTCGCCATTCTTTTTTATTGTGATTAAAGCGATGGCACATTCCTTTCCAATGGATTTGGCAGGTGTGAGAGTTGATGTGAAAACAGGGAATGTTCCATCTAAAGAAATGGAATTATCATCTAGATAAACTGCCGAAACAATTGAAAGGGCGTTTTTCATAAATCTATTGATGGAAGCATTATTTCCCGCATGGCTCCATAGAAAGCATTCGTCAAAAATGTTTAAATCTGCATCACGAATGGCATCAACAAATCCGGAAAAAGCATTTGATGAAGCTTTGTCATTTACAGTAAAAATACCACCAAGCTTTTTATAACCGCTGTTTATAAGCCTTCTTGCCATTTGGTATCCACGGTTGTAGTCGTCTAACGAAACGACTGTTGGATTATAGATTCCAGCTGGAGCGGACTCTATAAAAACAATAGGAGTTTGACGTTTTAGAAGCAATTGTATTAAATCCACATTTGTTGATGGAAGATTTGAATTGCACATATCAATAATTAGCCCTGCGTATATTTCTCCAAGCAATAGATTGAGATATGAACGCTCAAGATGGTAGCGATTATCTGTTATATGGATTTCTGTTTGGAAGCCATTTTTAAGCAATTGAGAAACCAAATCAGAGTAGTATTCCTCTGAACTGCATATAGCCTCTTCCTTCAAAATGAGCATAACAGTTTTTGATTTAGAGCTGTCACTTTTGGTGATTACGGTATTGCCACTTCCCCATTTTTTCTCAATAATACCCTGATCAACTAAAATACCAAGAGCTTGTCGTACAGTGGAACGACTTACATTGTATATTTCAGATAGCTCCACCTCTGTTGGCAGCTTTGTACCTATAGGATAAACATCTTTTAGAATATCTTGGTTTATTTTTTCTTTAAGCAAAATATACTTAGGTGTCATAAATTATTTACCCCTAATCTAAAAAAATTACACATTATTTAATAAAATACTAACATAAGTCCATTAAAATTGGTATAAAAATTATCAAATATTAAAGCGTACCAATCATAAATATTTCACATTTATATATAAAAGAATTTAACCAAAAAACGAAAAAGTGGGGAAATATTTAAAATTGGTATGTATAATTTGTGAAAAAACAAAATTGGTACTATTGGATAATTAGAAACAGACTTAATTGATTGAGTAATATTGTTGGAGAAAAATATACGTGTTAGATTAATTACAGAAAAAAACAAGACCGCCAGGAATAAGGGGCCTGGCTAAGGAGAAGGAAGGAGAAAACCTTATGAAAAAAAGAATAGTAGCAGGAATGCTCACAGCTCTCATGGCTGTATCAATGGTAGGATGCGGTGGCGCTAGCAGCGACACAGCTGACAGCGGAAATGCTGGATCAGATGCTGGAGCAGACGCAGGAACAGAAGCAGCAGCTGACGGTGATGTAATCACAGTTGGTTTTGCACAGGTTGGCCACGAGTCTGATTGGCGTACAGCTTCTACAAAGTCAGTTCAGGATGCTTTCTCAGCTGACAAGGGATATGATTTACAGTTTGTTGACTGCGATAATGATTCAGCAGCTCAGATCGAAGCAGTTAGACAGTTTATTCAGGATGATGTTGATTACATCGTAATCGATCCTATCGTATCAACAGGTTGGGACACAGTTCTTACAGAGTGCGAGGATGCTGGTATTCCAGTAATCGTTATCGATAGAACAATTGATGATTCAGACAAGTATGTTTCATGGGTTGGTTCAGAGTTCATGAACGAAGGTCTTGCAGCTGGTACATGGTTAAAGGATTATGCTGAGGCTAAGGGCATCTCAGACCTTAACATCCTTGTAATCGAAGGCTCAAATGGTTCTTCTGCACAGATTGGACGTACAGATGGATTTAAGAAGATTGCAGATGCTGAGGGATGGACAATCCTTGATTCTCAGGATGGTAACTTCACTCAGGATGGTGGACAGCAGGTTATGGAGTCATACTGCAAGTCTTATGAAGGACAGTTCAATGTAGTTGTTTGCCAGAATGATAATGAAGCATTTGGTGCTATGGATGCTATGACAGCAGCTGGTGTTTCATATGGTGTTGACAAGGACGTAATCCTTATCTCATTCGATGCTTGCAAGTCTGGTCTTGAGTTCGTACAGTCAGGTGACATCAATGCAGACTTCATGTGCTACCCACTTCAGGGTGAGTATTGTGCAGATATCGTTCAGAAGCTCGAAGCTGGTGAGACAGTTGACAAGCAGACATTCATGACAGAGCCATGGTATGTTGCTGAAGATATTCTTCCAAGCATTACTTACACAAACAACGCTGGTGAGGAAGTTACAGAAGAACTCGTAGTTGTTACAGATGCAGCTTCACAGGCTAGCTACTAAAATTCGTCTAAACGAATTGTAATAAGGGGAGGTTATCCTCCCCTTTAATAATAAGTAAGCCAGTAGCTATCAAGCTCTAGGTGCTGCTGAAGGAGACATTTCAGTCGACGAAAGCAGTATCCTAGGCTTGAGAGCGTAACTGGCGAAGTATATAGAAAAAGCGGAGAAAAGATTATGGATGAAAATTTATTGATTACAATGCGTGACATATCCAAATCCTTTCCAGGTGTAAGGGCTTTGAGCCATGCCCAGTTTACTCTCAGAAAGGGCGAAATCCATGCGCTCATGGGAGAAAATGGTGCTGGTAAATCTACACTTATTAAGGTTTTGACAGGTGTTTACTCTCTTGATGCAGGAGAGATTCATGTAGCTGGTTTTGATGGACCAGTAGTTAATCACTCTACTCTAGAGGCACAAGAAAAAGGAATTGCTACAGTTTATCAGGAAGTTAACCTTTGTCCTAATTTGACTGTTGCTGAAAACTTGTTTATTGGTCGTGAACCAAAAACAAAAATTGGTACCATCGATTGGCGCGAAATGAATAAACGTGCAAAGGATATAATGGATGGTCTAGACATAAAAATTGATGTAACTATTGCGCTTGAAAATTATTCTCTTGCAATTCAGCAGATGATAGCTATTGCAAGAGCTGTAGATATGGATTGTAAGGTGCTTATTCTTGATGAGCCAACATCATCATTGGATGATAACGAAGTAGAAAAGCTCTTCAAAGTAATGAGAGACCTAAAAGCTAAGGGAGTTGGAATTATATTTGTAACTCATTTCCTTGAGCAGGTGTATGCAGTATGCGATACAATTACCGTTCTTAGAAATGGTGAGTTCGCAGGTGAGTATACTGTTGAGGAAATGCCTCGTGTCAAGCTTGTGGCGGCAATGCTTGGCAAGGACTTTGATGATTTGGCATCTATTAAGAAAGAGGGAGCAGGCCATGTTTCTGACGAAGTAGTAATTGATGCCAAAAATCTTAGTCATAAAGGTAAAATCAAACCATTTGATTTCCAGATTAGAAAAGGCGAAGTTGTTGGCGTTACCGGCCTGTTAGGATCTGGACGTTCTGAAATGGTTCGATGCATTTACGGAGCTGATAGAGCTCAAAGCGGTACTCTTCAGGTTAAGGGCAAAACTGTAAATGTTAAAGAGCCAATCGATGCTATTAAGGCGGGTATGGGTTACTTGCCAGATGATAGAAAAGCTGATGGTTGTATTGGTGATTTGTCAGTTAGAGAAAATATTATTCTTGCACTTCAGGCAAGAAACGGTTTGTTTAAGAAAATTCCAGCGGCTAAACAAAATGAGATAGCTGACAAATTTATTGATATGCTTCAGATAAAAACAGCATCTCGCGAAACACCAATCAATCAGCTTTCAGGTGGTAATCAACAAAAAGTTATTCTTGCTAGGTGGTTATGCACACATCCGGACTTCTTAATTTTGGATGAGCCTACAAGAGGTATTGATATCGGTACAAAAACTGAATTCCAAAAGCTTGCTCTTAAGTTTGCAGAGGAAGAGGGCATGAGTATCGTATTTATCTCATCTGAAATTGAAGAGATGCTTCGTACATGCACAAGAATGTACGTAATGCGTGATGGTGCCCAGGTAGGGGAGATATCTGGTGAAATGACTCAGGAGACAGTCATGGCAGCCATTGCAGGAGGTGGAGAATAATGGAGAATTTTAAGAAGCTTACTAAAAAGCCACTGTTCTTACCAATTTTCTGTTTGATATTGGTTTTGTTAATTAATTTGATTAAATCACCAGATTTTTTTGCAATCAAAATTAGCAACGGTGTTTTATTTGGTAGAGTAATTGATATTTTAAATAGAGGTTCTGAAATTGCAATTCTTGCAGTTGGACAGACCTTAGTAGTTGCAGTTTCAGCGGGAACTGATATTTCAGTTGGATCAGTTATGTCACTATCAGCTTGTAGCTGCTGTATGTTGTTGGCAGGTTACGGTAATACAAATGTTTCAGCTCTTGTTATGCCTATTGCAGTTGGAATGATTGCAGGTGTATTAATGGGCGGTGTTTGTGGAGCTTTCAATGGTGCGTTAGTTTCAAAACTTAAAATCCAACCAATGGTTGCAACGTTGATTTTGTTCACGGCAGCCAGAGCTATAGGACTTCTTCTTTGTAACAACCAGATTACATATATTCGTGTTGAGGAATACAAATACTTAGGTAACTTTATCCCTGGATGCCCTATTCCAACACCAGTATTTGTAGCTATTGCAGTTATTCTTGTTGTAGCTATTTTCCTTAGAAAAACAGCACTTGGACTTTATATTCAGTCAGTTGGTATTAATGGTAGAGCAGCAAGAATTTCTGGTATTAACTCAGATGTAATTTGCTTTATCTGCTACGTAATCTGCGGTTTATGTGCAGGTATAGCAGGTATTGTTGCTTCGTCTAGAATTTATTCAGCTGATTCAAATAATATCGGTTTAAACTACGAGTTGGATGCCATCCTTGCAGTTGCACTTGGTGGTAACTCACTTGGCGGTGGTAAATTTAACCTAGCAGGTTCAATAATTGGTGCCTATACAATCCAAGCAATAACAACAACCCTTCTTGCTATGGGTGTATCAACAGATGTTGCACCAGTATTCAAAGCTATCATAGTAATAATAATTGTAGTTGTGCAGGCTCCTGCATTCAAAGCCTATATGGCAGCACGTAAAGCCCAGAAGGCTCATGTAAAGGAGGCAGCATAATGAAAACAAAAAAGAAACTTGATTCAAACACAGTATTAATTATTATCACAATCTGCTTATTTGTTTTTATGTATGCTGTAGGTTGTGCAATTTATCAGAATAAGGGCTTTGGAAACCTTCAGACTTTCCTAAACATCCTTATTAATAATGCAGGTCTTATCTGTGTAACCTGTGGTATGACTTGCGTAATGTTAACAGGTGGAATCGATATTTCAGTTGGTTCTGTAATCGCCATGGATTGTATGCTTTTGGTATATGGCATGACAGAGTGGCATATGGGAGCAGTTCCAATGGTACTTTTAGTACTTCTTATCGGTTTGGTATTTGGCCTTGTACAAGGATTTTTAGTTGGATATTTACAAATCCAGCCATTCATCGTAACAATGGCAGGTATGTTCTTTGGACGAGGAATGACAGCCGTTATTTGTTCTGGACAAATTTCTATTACCGAAGCAGACAACCCTACTTTTTACGCTTGGGCTAATACAAAAATCAATTTACCAGAATTCTTAGGTCAGGTTAATAAGCATGGAAAGGTAGTTGTACCTTACATGAGACCAACAGTTTTAATAGCCATTATAGTTTTAGTAATAATCTTCCTTATGCTTAAATATACAAAGTTTGGTCGTAACCTTTATGCTGTAGGTGGTAACCAAACATCAGCAACAATGATGGGACTTAATGTTAAGAAAACAAAAATGCTTTCTCATGTACTTTCATCATTCCTTTGCTCAATTGGTGGAATCTTATATTGCTTAAATACAATGTCAGGTTCAGTTAACCAGGCAAGAGGACTTGAGATGGATGCAATTGCATCAGCCGTTATTGGTGGTACATTGCTTACCGGTGGTGTTGGTAATGTCATTGGTTCCTTCTTTGGCGTACTTATTAACGGTACTATTACAGTATTAGTAAACACAAATGGAAAGCTTCTTTCTAGTTGGGCTAACATTGCAACAGCAGCTCTCTTATGTGTGTTTATAATCCTTCAATCGGTGTTTGCACTTGTTAAGGCACGCCGAAATAAGTAACTTTCTTTTTCAATAATCCCTCGGATGTGGGCAGATGCATTAGCATCTGCCCTAATTCGTTTTCTATAACACTGAATTTATAAGAAATAATCTATATTTGTTCACCATAAAAACATTAATATTGCAAAAAGAAGATGTATTATACAATAGGATTAATCTAAAATAGCAGGAGGTCTTATGGCGGATAAGAAGTTAAAAAATAGCTTAAAAAATCAAATGCTTAAAATGACACTTATACCTCTTATTCTTATGACAATTGCGATTGTGGCTGTAAGTGGACACGTTGTTCAAAAAACAATAACCGACAAAATAGAAGAAGAGCTAATTCGAGATGCAGAAGTGGTTGGGTTTATTTTTGATGAATTTTATGTAGGAGAATATAGAGTAGAAGAGTCAGAGGATGCTAATGAATTAAAAATATATAAAGGTGATCAGCTGATAAATAGTAATGATAGCCTTATGAATCTATTCTCCGAAAAACTAGACGTAGATGTTTCAATCTTTTATAAAGATGTTCGAATTATTTCCACATTAGCAGACGACGATGGTAATAGTGCAATAGGTACGCAAGCTTCTTCTATAGTAACAAAGGAAGTAATAGATAGTGGACAATCGGCTTTTTATGATAATGTAATGGTTTACGACCGAAGGAGTTATGCCTATTACACACCTTTAAAAAATGATAAAGACGAAGTTATAGGAATGATTGCTGTTTGTCGTGCTAGTGGTGATGTTATAAATGAAGTAATTAGGTATGAGCTTCCTGTTGTAGGAATATGCGTCGTGGTAGCTTTATTCTTTGGTATAATCATGATTCGCTACAACAGACATCTTGCAAACAGAATTTTCAAAATGGATAAATACATGAATTCGTTGGCTAACGGTGATTTCGATAAAGAAATGCCTAGAGAGCTTATGCAGCTTGATGATGAGCTTCGTCATTTGGCCAATGATGGTAAACGCATGGCTCGTTCTATAAAAACCTTGGTAGAGTTTGATGCCCTAACAGAGCTTAATAATAGACGCTCTGCTGATAAAAAGCTCGATGAAATCAGGGTTCGTTCTGTGGAGCAGGGCATTAAATATTGCGTTTGCATTAGTGATATTGATTTCTTCAAAAAGGTCAATGATACATACGGCCATGAAATGGGTGATGAAGTATTGAAGATGGTATCCGCTAAGCTTAAATCTGGCATGGTGGGAAAAGGCTTCGTTGCTAGATGGGGCGGAGAGGAATTCTTGATTATTTTTGAAAATAGAGAGCTTGATATAGCTCGTAGAGAGTTAGAGATAATCATGGATGATATAAGAACCATCTGGGTTCCTGATTCAGATCGTCAAATCACTATGAGCTTTGGATTAACCTTTATGTCACCAGAAGAATCAATTGATGAAACATTGAAAAGAGCAGACGACAATTTGTATGAAGCTAAGGAAACTGGACGTAATCAAATTGTGTGTAAATAATAGTACATCTAAATTAGAACAGGTGCCACCTTATGGTGACACCTGTTTTTGATTTATTTAGCATATTTAAATTCAGGATGAGAAAACTCCATACGAACTAGTATCAAGCAAATTGTGAATGAAAGAACATCCGCAATTGGTCCTGCATAGAGAACTCCATTGAATCCAAAAATCATTGGAAGGAAAATAATAAGTGGTGCAAGGAATAGTACTTGTCTTGTAAGAGACATAAAAATTCCTTTATATGGTTTTCCAATTGATGTAAAGAAGTTTGATGATATTGGCTGTAAAAAAGCACTACATATACCAAATAAGAAAATTCTAAAGTACTTCTCACAGAACTGGAAGTATAGCTCGTCCCCAGAACCAAATATAGAAACGATTTGTCGTGGGAATAGCTGGAAGCAAGCCCAACTAGCAAATGTAATACAAGCTGCTATTTTTAAAGCAAGGAGTAATGCATCCTTAACTCGCTTATACTGCTTGGCTCCATAGTTAAAACTGATAATTGGCTGTAAACCTTGTGAAATACCAATTACAAATGAGAAGCAAATACCATTAACCTTTGAGATGATGCCTGCGCATGTAATTGGAATATCTGAACCATAAATTGATTGTGCTCCATAATGTCCCATAACACGATTCATTGTGATTTGTACAATCATCATCGCAATTTGATTGATGAAAGGTGCTGTTCCTAAGGATGCAATTGATGCAATAATGTGGGCCTGTGGAATAAAGTGCTTTATTGATAATTTTACAGTTTTAAAACGAGTAAGATATACGATTACCATTATACCAGCAATGTATTGTCCGATGATTGTGGCAACAGCAGCTCCGGTCATTCCCCAGTTGAACACAGCAACAAAGAAGAAGTCTAATATCGTATTTACGATGGCACCAACTAAGTTGATGGCCATAGTTACATTTGGGCTACCGTCTGCTCTAACTAAATGACTACCACCTGCTGATAAAATGAAAAGTGGATATCCTAAAGCACAGACTCTTGAATACTCAACAGCGTATGGAAGAATATTCTCTGTTGCACCACATGCTAAAAGTATAGGCTCCAAGAAAAGCTCAGTTATGATTGTTAGGATAAGGCCACCTAAAAACATTATTGTTACGGCGTTTCCAATATAATATCCGGCTTTCTTTGTCTCGCCGCGACCCATTGACAAATTGAATGTAGATGCGGCGCCAATTCCGCATAACAATGCAATTGATACATTTAGAATAGAAAGTGGAAATTGAATATTTGTTGCACCATTTCCAAGAGCACCAACGAAATTTCCAATAAAGAGTTGGTCAACCATATTGTAGAGAGAGCCTACAAGCATGGCGATGATACTTGGTATAGCAAATTTACGTAACAATGGTCCGATTTGTTCGGTTCCCAATGGATTTGATGTAGTAGTCATATGTTTGTGTTCCTTCTATAATATAGTAATAATTATTGAGCTATTGTCTTGTCCATCTTCCGCTGGCGCCGCATGGAAGAACAAGTCCTGATTCTGTTACTGGAAGACCAATTTCATCGGCGGTAACTGTTCCAGGATGATTCTTTAACAATGCGGTACTAATCATATAATTAAGTACAGCAGGCTGTAGACCAGTTGTATATGAGTTAACCAAGAAGAATAAAGCGCCTTCTGATAGAATCTGCTCACAAAGCTCTATAAATGGGAAAATATCATCTTCGATTTTCCATACTTCGTTTTTGGAGCCTCTTCCATAGGAAGGAGGATCCATGATAATACCGTCGTATTTATTACCGCGTCTAATTTCACGTTCAACAAATTTACGGCAGTCATCTACAAGCCATCTAATTGGAGCATCAGCAAGTCCAGATGAGACAGCATTTTCTTTTGCCCACTGAACCATTCCTTTTGAAGCATCCACATGTGTAACTTGTGCACCAGCAGCTGCAGCTGCCAAAGTAGCACCACCAGTATAGGCAAAAAGGTTTAATACTTTTACTGGACGGTTCTTTTCTTTTATTTCCTTATTAATAATAGAAGAAAACCAATCCCAGTTAACAGCCTGCTCAGGAAAAAGACCTGTGTGCTTGAAAGCAAATGGCTTAAGATTGAAATGAAGATCATGACCGCAAACAGGATAACTAATGGTCCACTGTTCAGGCAAATCAAAGAATTCCCATTCACCACCACCTTTATTTGATCGATGATAGTGTGCGTTAAGCTTCTTATAATAAGAAGACTTTTTTGGGGTATTCCAGATAACCTGTGGGTCTGGACGAAGGAGTATATAATCACCCCAACGTTCAAGCTTTTCTCCAGAAGAACAATCGATTATCTCATAGTCCTTCCAATTTTTTGCTGAATCCATATGTTTCACTAATGCCATAATAAAAAGCTACTATAATATGTGAAGTAACAAATATTGATGGCAATCCTTTCTATATAAATATGTAGGTATATTTCTTTACATAATGAATTACTTCATATATTATATGAAAGAAATTCATCGTGCTTTGAATATTATACTTAAAGATTATCAATGTTCAATGTTTTATAGTTACAAAATTTTAAGAAAACCACTAGATTTTGTACCTCTCTATATTGTTCTTAAAAAAATACAATTATTTTATTCTTTTTGTTGCGTCTATCTATATTCTCGTGTATATTATTACTTGCTGTGACATGATAGCTATGAAGCGTGAGGTTGCAACCTTTAACGGTTGGTTTTCCGTGGAGCGAATGTCAAGTTAGGAAACTGACGACAAGTCACTGTACAACAGAAAACCGTCCGCGTTTGCGGAGACGACGTGTGAGAACTTGGTTCGAACTTTGAGTTTTAAACCATGATACACACGGGTAAGTGTACAGTCGCCACTTGTTCGATTTTTCTCAGAAATCAGAAAAACGAAAAAGGAGGAGACTTTTTTTATGGCAAATCAAGTTATGAGAATCACACTCAAGGCTTATGATCATGAGTTAGTAGATTCAT
>JAEEGH010005044.1_pt1 | contig 33481 bp, 23 predicted proteins | sample 9134181 | NCBI WGS metagenome assembly JAEEGH01 (sample SAMN16246544, study PRJNA631951) | gut metagenome | biome: gut microbiome; feature: rumen; material: DP-attached | host: Bos | place: Iran: Karaj | collected 2018-10
TTTATTTATCGCCTTGCATACTTTCAATTCAGCGTAAAGTTTATCGAGCAAAGCATTGAATCTTTTATTTTTCTCTTCAAAAGAAGCAACATTATTTTTCAAAGATTGATTTTCACTTAACAATACCTGGTTCTTGTTTCTGAGATCAGTCAGTTCCTTATTAAGAGCATCATTTGTTTGATCGTTTTGCGAATTTATTTTTAACTTGTTTTTCAAAGATTGATTTTCATCCACAAGTGACTGATTAGTGTTTTTCAGTTCAGAAATTTCAGTTTCCAAAGCTTCCACAGATTTATCGCCGAGCTTGCACACTGCTGCTGTCAGCAATGATGTAACCAGAACTATCGATAACACAGTTATAAGCGTTCTAACTGTAAGCTTCATTTCAGTAAGCTTCATATTTCACCTCTTTAAAATTTATTTACACAATTCTTTAAATTCATATTACAAGACTGCATCAAAAATCAACGATCAATCAATAATCATAATTTCGTTCGTTTGTTGAACATTATGTTTAACACTGCATTCAGTTTTTCTACTCAGACGATCTTTTTTATCCTTAATCTTACTGATAATATCCTCATTGGAAAAACTTTTATCGCTAGGGCCAAAATATTTTTCTATTAAATCAAAATCATGCAAACCATTAAGACACTGGCACGCAAAGGCAACATCGAAAGCAGAACAGTTACCAGAATTCAAAACATATGAAGCATACAGTTTTAAATAATCTCTGCTGAAACCCGAACCTCCGCAGTAACTGAATAACACATAATTCTGATTAAGATGGTTGTGAGGAACTTTACCTTTATTATTAACAACGTCATCTAATTTTTGAATTTTAAAAATTTTAGCTCCAGTGTCTTTAGAACACCTGAACAATTCAAACATTTCAGTAGTTTTGTTCTCATCACGAATTTCGCCCTCACTGTTAGTATGGATTGTAAGTTTTATGTTAAAGTTCACGCCTGAATCAGTTTTTTTTCTTTCCGGTTCAAGATAGACAATATTATTTTTTTCATCAAAGAGATTAATACTAAGCTTGTTTTCACTGACATAAACTTTATCGTTATGCTTGTATATTCCGGGAGATACAATAACTGTCTGAGTCGAATCCTCAACGCTTAGTTCAAACCCGGAAATTATTCCATCTCCAAACTCCGAAAAATAAACATCTAAAATTTTTCTGGGAAAATCTCTCAGCGCTTCAAGCATTTGCTGCTTAAGGATAGTCCCATCATCAAATGAAGGTTTCAGCATAACAAACTCCTTATTTGTTTCCATCAAAGAATGATTCCATCAGTAGATCTATTTCAAATGAGCAGAATTTCTCATCTCCGCGATAAATTTCATTTCCTTTACGGTATACAGGAAGAATGCTAAATCCCCATTTTTCTTTATTGAGATATACAAAGACATATTTTTTATCATCAATCAGATGATCCAGATCTGCCACCTTTTTAGTATCAAACTCATCGGTATGTATGCCTGTCTGGTTGTAACTCTGTTGTATCATTCCATTGGAAATTTCGTCAATTTCCTTCGGTGTTGTTTTCTGCCATGTAATATTCTCACAACTATATATGTATGTTTCACCGCTCACCATTTCAGAGGACTTCATAATAAAAGTAATTTGTTTCGCAGCTGGTGTCAGCCTGATTCTCTGCGGTAACTGGTCCCATTGTGCTCCATGCTTAATTAACTCTTCGTCTTTTCCTTCCGGATTCAACTTATACACAGAAATAGGAATATTATTGGTTTCGTTATCAAACTTTCCTTCTATCGACGAATTTTCAAGAGAGTGAACATACATAATGGCACCCTTTATACACATAAGCTTAAGCTCTTCGGCACCTTTCTCTTTTGAACTGCTGCGACCGATCTTTTTTCCTGGCAGAAATTCTTTCAGGCAACCCATAAAGATATTAATTTTAGAAGTTTGACCAGACAGTTTGATCTGATTATAAGACTGAAGACTCTCGCTTTCGTATAGATCATTAAGAAATTTTCTAACAAGATTATAAATATCAGCTCTGATCAGTTTATCAATTTCCTTAGCATTAAACGTTACATTCGGAAGACATTGATCTTCTTTATAAGTCGATTTATCGTAACTTGTACAATGATATAACTTCCAGAACGGTTCTTTATAAACACAAAGATCCACATCTTTATTCTTCTCATTTGCAAAGGTATAGCGGGAAATAGAATTAGTTCTGTAAAACTCCTTTTTCATTTCCTCTGCAAGTTTCCACAAAAAGTAAAAATTATTTTTAACCCGGTTATACTCCGCCGCCGTACTGTTCTCATACTGAATAAACCTGGTAGGTATTACAGTTTCAGCCTTTCTGTATTCCTCATCTAGCCTGCTATAGATGCTTTCATATTTTTTAGCAAACGTTTCTCCAATCTCAATGTTTTCCATGTAAGAAAAAATGGATTCGCTATCTGGTTCAATGAGAGAATCTATAGTTATCCGTTCTTTACCGCAATATACTCCTGCATAGACAATCTTCATAAACTGCATTATGCGGTATGTTATATTATTACCTCCGAAGTTTATATCACCGTTAACATACTCGGTTTTAACATCATAGTTGATAATACCGTCCTCATCTTTGCTTATACTGTATTTACAAGAAGCAAGATCCGAAGTTCCTCCACCGCAGTCAATAATAAGAACTTTGCGTTCCCATTTATTATTTTCTGCACCATTTACTTTTTCATATTTTTTTTCTTTTATATCCCTGTCAATAATACTGTACAGAACAGAAATTGCTTCATCGATCGCATGCTCTTTTTCAAGTTTATAGCCGATACAGGAAAGAATACTGTCATAGAGAGCAAGCGTATGCTTTTTCAGTTTGACAGGGGTAGTCATATGGATATGTTTAAATTTGCATTTGAACTGATTCTCTGCCTCTCTGATGATAAAGCTGAAATACTTCGCCACTATTGATCTGCGGCTAATTTTTATTTTATTTCCATCGGGATCATGAATTTCTTCTATTTTATCAATATCTGTTATCCATCTTTTGATCTCCATAAAGCAACTTGCCTTAGGACAGTAACCGTCATTATTGATCAGCTTCATTGCCTCATAACCAAAAGCAAAAACGACAGAATCAGGATCATCATGATTTTTAACTTGTTTCACATAAAGAACTGTCGGAGACAACTCATTAAAGGAGAGATTACTGTCTGAAAAAGTATTAAAAGTTACCAAATTTTCACTATCAGGTTTAACCAGTCTGTTTAGCACTGCAAGATTGGAAATTTTTTCCACATAGTGTGAGTCAAGGAAAGCACCTGCTGTTGAATTGGATGTCCCGAAGTCAATGCATAAATGTGTGCCGGTGGTTTCTGTATCCCTGAAGTCAACCTCAACGGCAGACTTTACATATTCAATTTTATTACTTTTATTTCTAGGAAAAACAAAATAATTATTTGAATACTTGATATCGTTGAAAGAAATATTATCGGCCGAAGCAACAAGAAAATATTCAGCAGTCCCGTTTTTCAAAGTTTTCATCAACGAAAAAAAACCAACTACAACGTTATCCTTGTTAGAAGAATCACTGTTAACCAGCATTACATTGCAAAAATCAGAACTGAAATCACGCGAGCAGTTCAAATCTCTGATACAGAAAAGCTTTGGATTAACATTCTTTACATAAACATTGTCCTTTTCAGTTACGTCCAAGCCTGAATACAGTTCAATCTTGTTAGGAAGTTCAAGTTCACTGGTCTCAACAAGCTTTATTGGTATTTCTCTGATTGTGTGTGTGTGTTCTGCTGCATTCTCGGCTACCTGCTCATCATTGTTATTGTTTACAACAGCCCTCTCTTCAATTATTTTAGCTATTTGCGGATTTTTAAAAGCAAGAGGGTCAATTTTTAATGTAATTAAATCAGATGTTACATGCTCACCCTCAACACATGTATCTTTTTTTCTAAAGAGGGAGAATATATTAAAATCCAACAGTCCTTGACTCTGCTTGTTTGAATTACCTTGTGATAAAGGATTATTTTGATCCATATTTTCGCTCATTCTCAGTTATCCTCTCTGCTTATAATTTCACCTACAATCTGTATATTGCCGATCAGCATTGTTCTGTTATTTCCTATAATGCCGTAGTGATATTCCCAATATGTTCGCAACTTCAGATTTCTATCCCAAAACATTAACTTCAATAATTCATACTTGGTTGAGTTATAATCAGTTTTCCGTTCTCCTATATATAGGAAATATGTTGAGGTTGATTCTTCAAACTTCAGCAAATGAGTTGAAAACAGCCGCTCAACAGCCTCATTAAAATAGCTTTGATCCTGCTTCAACAGTTTTGAAGCAACAAGATAAAGAAATATATTCTGTTCTTTTATACTAAGTTGTTCATTTATACCAGGTTGTTTAAGATCTTTATATAACGAACACACCTTTTCACCGAAATAGTTATTCTCAACTTCCAGTCTAACCTTCTCAATTAACATTTGCCTATAGTTCAGGCCGAAAGATTTATCGAGCATTGCCAGATAATTGAAAATTACGCGGTAAAAAGTTTTTTGATAGCAACTCGACGTATCCAGCTCATTACCTTCGTTCAACTCATCAGCTGGGTGATTACCGGTAAAAATCTGATCAAGAGCATTAAAAATTTCTGAGAATCTCAAAAGCGGATTAACTGATATTTCTTCCGGATTATCCGAGAATACTTCAACATAGGGACAAAAACTCTTTTTGACAACAAAATTTGCCAAGTTATTATTCTCTTTTAAAAATTCCCAGATATAGGACATTATTTTTCCCCCGCCCATTCAATTTCAGGATAAAACCACTCCAAATACTGAAGAACATAATTTATGTAATCATCTGCAAAATTTAACGCGGATTTTGAATTGAATTTTAAATGTACTGTATCGGTTTTCTTAAAGATCCGTTTTCCTTTCAAATCAGGACGGAACTGCGCTGAATAGCGTTTTACAATGTGTTCATGTTCGCAGCCACTAGATATTTCCGCATTCAACCAGGTTTCATTTCTCCTGTATGGAGCAATTGCATGTTCAATATCAGCATCAGAAATAATTCTTTTATTTCTAAAACCGCTGAATGTTTCATCAAGAGAATTGCAAAAGACCTTTCTTACTTTAACATCTTCATCAAAAAAGCTTTTATCTATAGACGCATATTCGAGCACTCTGAAACAGCAGGTACCACTACTTATAGAAATTTCAACACTGTCACAGTTAACCCTGATATCATAAATCAATACATCCTTATCAATTGGTAACGGCAGGCAGTAATGACCATGTCTGTTTTTTTCAAACACGTAGGTATATTTCACATCATTCCCGTATGGAATTTTCGTATCATAAGTTTTTTCTTCGGTCTCCCTTATCATAAAATTCCAATACATTTCATAATTATCAGCAATTACATCAATGCCGTTCTTGCTGAAACAGAAATCCAGATTTTCATCAGCAAGAGATTTTGGATAGACAATCAAGAAAGATTTATAGCTGTACGGGGAAAAAACTACGGGATTAACAAAATCATAATAACTCGCATACTGATACAGAAGTTCATGTTTTTCCACAAAAGTTCTGTCAAAAACAAGATGGTAGGTAAAAGTATGTTCTGCACCGTTAGTACTGTACTTTCCGGTATATTTTCTTAATTCAGCAGCATCATTCTGAAAATTTTTAAGTTTGTCATATTCAGCATTTACAAATATTCTCCGGTAAAGATATTGCGATTCTGAAATAGGCGGTAAATGAAAATCGTTCGCCGGTTCATCTATATCTGCCATTGGTGACATTCCGGCATTTTTATACTGTTTGAGTTTCATTTCATCATTCTTATCGACTAACGAGACATAAACCGCACCGATCATATGTGAAGAATCATTGGATACACACTTATCTATAATTGATTTATTTACATCCTCACTGTATTGGCAAAGTTCATCAAACAAAGATTTGAAGGATTGCTGGATTTCATAATTAATTTTATCCTGCTCAGAATATTTTAATTTATCTATACACTGATGTAATTCTTTCTTATTGATCTCGTACATACTAATCTATTCCTACTCCAGAGTTGCCCTTGATATTGACCTTACCACCTTTTATTTCAACTTTTTCACCTTCAATGGAAACTTTTGATTTTCCTTTTGCTACAACATTTTCGGAATTAAAGACTAAAAATTCATCTTTAAGTTGAAGAGTTGAATCAAAAACTTTTGCATTCAATTCATTCAGGTCTATCTTTACAGTGATCTTATCACCGCTTTTTACAATAATATCTTCGTCGTGAATCTCGATTCTGTTCTTGCCTTTCTGAAGCACAATTCCTTTATTTCTGCCGGAACTGTCATTATCAAACTTAATATATCTTGTATCATCGAAGACCAGGTACTGATTGTCAGCTCCTTTCACAATCTGATTAAAAGCATCAGTCCTCAGACTTCCTGATACCACCGCCCTACCGTTATAAATCCTCACTAGCACCTGATCTTTTTTGGCAGGAATAAACACAGCTCCGTAATCCCTGGTTGCAAAAAAGCTTTCTGATTCAATCCAGCATGGTCGATCCTGCATCGGATCTTCAAAAGGTTCATGCTCAAATGACAGTTGCAAACGCCCCAAATTTTTTTCATCTCTGTTGTTAATTACAGAAGCATAGAGAGTCAGATTATTTATAACAGCAATCTCAGATTCAGGATCTTTTACTTCATACAATTCGTATTCATAAAAATAAGAGCAATGTTCCAGGAAAAATCTTTTTTTGCGTATAAATAACTGTGAGCCCTTAAATGTAACAGTATCACCAAGATCAAAATTTTTTAGCATTCTGCAGATTAAACGAGCACCTTCAGGTGTTTTACCATAACGGAAGGAAACTAAATCATTTTCATCAAGGGTACCTTTGTCTTTTCCTTTATTGGAAATAAAAGTATCCTCCCCGGGAAAAACAAATTCCCCTGCCGAAGTGGCAAGTTCGATTGCAAATTTCCAGTCGGTAATTCTGTTCTGTACCAGAATTCCAGGAATTTCAGCTTCACCTGAAACTCTGTTATGAACATTTTTCATACTGGAAAGAAGTTTAAGCATATCAGAAATTTTTTTGTCCGGATCTTGAAAAACTCTGCATTTCGATTCTCTGTCGTATTCACGGGATAACCCCTCAGCAGTAACCATCAGTACAGAACCACTGATATCCTTTGTAAATGAGATATCAACAATACAACCCTTGAATTTAAAGTCACCATCTGCAAAAGAGCATTCGGTATCTACTTTATTCATCAGATTATCCAAATCATTCTCAGCAACCGAGCAGGAAAAATGACACTGTTCATGTTGATTAACTTCACTTAGATATTCAAATTCATCTATACTGATGATTTTTTCAAAACCGGAAATTTCCACAATTCAAACACTACGCTATTCAACTTTAATCGTATCTATCTCACCTTTTCTCTGCTTCATTTTCAGACAGAAAGTACCTATAGCACCAGAGTTCTCTTTGTCGGTATGTTCAAGAAACTTCTCATAATACGAAGAACAGAACATAAATTTGAAAAAATAATCCCTGATAGGCTCTGAATCTTTTGGACTTTCATATACCGTAATATCTACTTTTTTGTAAATATTAGCTTTATCAGTTTTTCTAGCCCATTCACTGATTGCCTTCGTTTCATTTTTGGATTTATCATTCAAAACCCCGCAAACCGTTACATCAGCAAATAACTGATCTGATCTGTCATTGGCAAGCTTATCATTCTGATAAAGATTAAATTCAACATTCTGAATTACTGTATGATCTGTTATTTCAATCTTCTCACCACTGTCGCCTTCAATGAATAATTTATAGTACATAATTAATTACCTCCATTGTTATCTTCTGTCTGTTCAGTAAATACGATATCTTCATATCGTTGAGGTTCACCGTTAAATGTGATTTGGAGATAAAGTTTGTTGGCTGAATCTTTATCTTCATCGGTAGTTACTGTTTCACCGTCAAGGAGGATTCGGTTATCAAACCTCTTGCTATCATCCTTACCATCTCGTTTCCAGGAATCCACATACTCTCTTTGAAAAATATTAAAAGTTTTGCGGCTTAAGTTATCATCAATAGAACGGAGCATCTGATCTATAGTATTTTTTACCAAAGTCCAGCAAACAGGTTTATAAATACCATTAGTGTCACGTTTGAGAGTTCGCTCATTAATGACATAACTATTATTGAGAATTTTATCTTTGTAGATAATTCGGTTATCAGCAAAAGCAAAGCCGAATCGATATTCTGACATAGCAGCTTTGGTTTCCTTAAGCATTTCAGTGGTTGTTTCGCGATTAAGATTGGTGGTTATGATCTTGCTGTGTTCTTCATCTTCAAGACTGAAACGGACACAAGGTAATCTACTGTCAACGTTGAAACCTTTACTTTTCAAGAATTCGTAATTCTGAATACCAACCACCATACCGCAAGCAACGTAGGAACTGTCCAGGTACACTCCCGGAAGCACACAATATTCATCCGATTTAGAATTATATTCATCAAGCTTATAACCAATTTTTACAGCAGTTTTTTCTTCGGGCAGAATGGTAAAGTTAGGATAACAGAACACTGCATATTCACTATTCACATTCCACAGATCCTCATCATATTTCCTGACTTTATCTGCATTTATGCTCACAAAACCTGTATCCTTTCCGGCTTTATCATTTGTAAAGGCCATAATTTTAGCGTCACTAAGAAGAGACAGCATTTCCTTAAGACTATCAAGCTGACTACCACTATCGTCAATCTTCTTCACTTTATCTGAAGATGGATTTATCTCGCCAAAAGCACCTCCAGAACAGGTGTTATCGACAGATGAATCAGATCCACAATCGTCAAATCTGACAGAAGGGACAATACCAAACCAAATTCTGTTAACATCCTTTTCATTGCTGAAAGCATTAAAATAGAACTTAAATCGCTCCTTTGCTACGTCGTCTGCAAGTAATTTATTATATTTACAGTTAGCCACTATTAATTTAATGTTTCGTCCAAGTTTTCCTTTATAGGCAGCATGATCAAAAAAACTCTTTACCCCGATAAACCTCTGAACAATATCAATAACAGCTTTGGCAAAACTTTCCTGAGAGTCCTTATAAATATCTTGAAGTTCAGCTTTTTCTTCTTCAATTTTAATAAGATCTGTGGAAATTACTGTTTTACCCCCACCGCCAGTATAGGCGTCGGCTATCATTCCTGCGACAAAATTATTATCCTTATATTCTGCAGGCGCATAAGTTTTAAAATCATTTTTAAGAACTCCGGCAACAGTCTCCAGGTACGTTTGCTCCTTACTTTCAGCAGGAACTTCTACCTTATTAGCTTCATCTTTATCTTCATATTTTTTATATCCTATATTTCCTTTTTCCGTGAATACCGGCGTACAACGGATTACTTTAGTTTCTGATCCAAGAGATCCGGAGACCGTATTCTGTTGCTCGTTAAAAAAATCAATCTGCCTCTGTTTATCAGCAATTAGGATTGGTAGCAAATTTAAAGGACTTTTGTTATCGTATTTATCTATTATTTTTTTTCGGATCTCTACAATGTTTTTTTCAAGTCTTTTAATTTCAACACTGGGTATACCGGATTCAATAAGTTCATTATACTGCTTAGTATTAACAAGGAGTCTTTTACGAATTTTTTTGCACTCTTCTATGCTTTCTTTGGGTGATAACGCCTTTTTAAACTCATCGTAATTAAAATCAAGGTTTGCGTTATCTGAATGAGACTTTCCATCTAATATATTTTTAATCATTTTATAAAAGGCATGATCTTTAAGATTTATTTTTGTAAAATCTCCATGCTTAGGTTTGTCAAGTTTATATACAAATTTTGCTTTACCATTAGCTAATACCATGGTTTCATATATAATTGGAGAAAATTTTTCCTCAAATTCACTGAATGACTTGACTACCAGCTCCGAATTTTCTCCCATTATCAGATTTCTAAATTTTTCGATAGGAAGCTTCTCATCATCTTTAGTAAGTAAAGTTATTAGATCCATCTTGTTGTCAGCGGAATCAAATTCTTCGAAAATAATAGTCGTTCCTGTCTGTTTAACTATATCCATCGGGCTTAAACTCATAGCATCATTCCTCATCATCAACACTGTAAATATAAAAACCTGTAAAATTACTATCACGTAACGCAGTAGCAATTCTTTCCGAAATTATTATTTCCGGGTTCACAACTCCGGCTAGTTTAAAAATCTCATATCTGCCTGTTTTATCTTCTTCAATCTTTATACTTTTAGCTTTGCGTCTGGCATTGATTTCACTGTTCTCCTTATCAAGACAGTCAATTCGTTCCGGAACCGTTAACCAGTAATCTTCTTCTCTACCGATGTTTTTCTTTGTTAATAAAACTTTTTTATAGAACAAATAATCAATACCAAGTGAATCAAACAAATTCTTTAGTCTGTCAGATATCAACAGAACGCCGGACAAATAAACAAAATCCTGAAATATTTCACCGCTATCTTCATCAACCTCAACGGATATAATGCTATGATCCAGATATTGGAATTCAGATTTAAGGCAGGCCAACCAATTGAATTCATCCAGACTGAATTCAATTTTTATGTAATCATCTCTACTGAGAACAGAATCAATAACAAAAAATTTATTCATAGCACCACTCTTGATGAGCTAATCGTTACTTACAGTTCCATCACTCGCCAAATCGAGATCCAATTTGAATTTTTCAAGTACATCTCGGTATGCATAATAAATGGCAAGTTTTGAAACAAAAAAATACTGTCCTGCATTTCGGTTCCTTTTCCTACTGATATCAATAAGTTCGGGCCTAATTTCATCTGCCATACCATCCATGATCTGTTGAAAAAAATTTTTATTTTCGTTTTTTTTCTGGAGAATACAGCATTTAACCTTTTCTTTACTAAAATCAAGAAAACCATGTTCATCATCAGTAACGAGCACTTCATTAATCAAATCCTTAACCATTCGTTCATAAGGTTTAACAGAATTAAGTAAATCTCTAGCTTTTTCCATCTGTTTCTTAAGCTCAAATATCTGATCTTTCAGGCCCTTGATTTGGTCAAGACGGTAATCATCATCTTTTAGCGATTGACAGGTAGAACGGATTAATTCAGTCAGATAGACGAAAGACTTGAGCTCCTCCAATATAGTCCGTGTATCTTCCAATTGTTTAATTACTTGCTCTTTTGGTGATATTTTTTCTTCTTTTGTTTGAGCGTGCTCCAATTTGGATACAGCCCTATCCAATTGTTCAATTACGGAGTCTTTTGATGATTTTTTTTCTTTAAATGTCGCAGCGTGCTCTAATTCAGAATCTGTTGTTTCATTACTAGATTCCAACCTTTCCAATGCTTTATCTAGCTTTTGCAATGCTTTGGTGAATTGATAATTATGATGACCTAAATGGAACTGAGCTTTGGTTTTGTTCATCATGTCAACTGCTACATCGATTATATTTTCGGCGGAAAGATCTTCGAACATAACAAAAGTCGGAAGCCTGACAAGATTACCTGAAGAATTTATATCGTAATCAAAAAAATTTGCAACCCGCCGCAATATAATATTTGGTGTCTTAATATCTCTTTTGTTAAACCCCTGATTTATAGAAATTACATGATGAATTGCGTCTGTAGTGTTAATGTTACTGCTGTTATACGCATCGATTTTTTCATTTCTACTACAGTTTTTCTCCAACGTAGATCTCAGCTTCCTCACTTGTTCAACATCAGAAGTCTTTAAAAAAGCACATCCGTCACATTCCTTTCTTGTACCGCATTTTGCACAAAAATCATTATTTTGTTCTTCTTCTTTTTTCTCATCACCAGAAACAACCGCATGTGTATTCTGGCTGTTTTTTACCTGCACCTGATTGTCAATTTTGGAACTATCAGATGATCCAACTGAATCTTGCTTTGATACACTTTCCCTGTTTTCCGGTTCTGTTGATTTAAAATTACCTATATCAGATATCCCAGAAATTCTAGCATCTGTGTTTATCTTCAAAAGCGAAACAAAAGAAGGGGAAAACGGACTCAATTTTCCACCTCTTTGCTTACACGTAATTGAACAATCGCGAACTAAAGCATTACCGCTTGGCAGCTTTAAATTTGATTTATTGATCCAACTACCTGATATTGTATAACATTGACAGGGACCGGGAGTTCCATTTGGCAACGGATTAAGTATGCACTGACCAGGAACAGGTGGCACAGCCAGACGAAGTTTTGTACCGGTTGTAAGGATAGGACTGCCTTGAATTTTTAAATGAGGATCGCCTCCAACTGGTTCAAATATAACATTATTGCCAATGGCGCAAGCAAACTTAACACGTTCATTCAAATAACATGGTTCCATAGCAAATCACAATCCTAGCCAAAGGTTATTACCTACTGAAAAAAGTTTACCGCTGTTTTTTTTTTGAACAATCAGGTTCTCTAATTCTGATTAAAATTTGTGATCGATTTTAAATAATGTATCAGAACGTTGATTAATGTCATGTTTTAAAGTTTTTTTTTGAAGTATTTCACAATTGTGTACTGAAAAATATGAACTTTTGAAGGGATGTATATGCATAACGAAATCAATCTAAAATTACGAAAATTCCTTTTAAAATTCTGCATTTCTTTGAAATCAAGGTAACAGCATTTATATTAACGGATACAGCGGGTAACCAACCATACAAATTTCTGAAAATCAGCTGGTAACACCGCTACATTATTCTGACATATCAGCAGGTAATTAAACCTGCTTTCCGATCCAGCAGTCTAGATCTGAGAGACAAAACCAAGTTACTCAAATAAAAAAATTGTATCGTAATCGGAGGAAACAGAATTTTTCAATGTGATCTTTAAAACCCTTAAGGTTTATCATCGACCTTTGTGATTTCCAGGATAAAGATGCAAAAAAGGCGATAGATATCAAGTTAGGCTAAACCAAGGCAACAATCTGGTTCAAAGAAAACCTTAAAGCAAAATTTCCAAAACCTTATGAAGATCATGATCAAGCTCGTGAATATTCCAATGTGAAGTTTACAGAACACAGTGAAACATTAATAATTAGGAAAGATAGATAGGAAAGATAGAAGGATCTTACAGCAGGAATAATTATGGACGAAATGGAACCATATGCCATACTGATGATTATTTTTTCCGGAGCACTGATGCTGTACGCCGCATGCCTGTACATATCCGGGGATCATCACATGATTGTCCGCAACTATGCGGTAAAAATGAAAAATAAAAAAATCTACGCCCGCCAGATGGGAAAGGTTATCGGTCTGGTCGCCCTGGCGCCGCTGTTAGGCGGACTGACCTCTCTGGTGGCCGGGGGGATCTATCCGGTTCTGGTTATGATAGTAAGTTTCATCATTTTTATCCGGCTGGGGATCAGGATGATGCGGGGGCTGTACTAAAAAAGTACAGCATGAGTTCCTTTGAATGCAAGTATTAGTGTAGATTGGAGTGTTTAATCGAGTTTTTCAATCAGACACTGATGTTCCTTCGTTTTAGGATCGTAGTTAATGCCTATAAGCAGTACATCGTTCGGATAATCGCCGTCCCGGTATCTGCTGAAATATTCCTTTTCCTTGATCTGTTTCATGGCTTCTTCAGCGTTCAGACCGTATTTGAACTCTATGAGCAGGATCGGAAGATTCATGTTTCTCTTAGGGGCATAAATCAGATCTGCACTTCCTTTACCGGACTGCAGTTCACGGAAGCATTCGTATTCACGCTCGGTGCGCCACATAAGACCGGATATAAGGCAGAACACCATTGATTCTTCACGATTGTAATTAAGCAGTGATACATTAGGAGAATTGTGGATCTCGGTAATAATCTGCGCTGTTTTATTGCCGTCGAGAGAGGTTATGGCATTAAAAAGCATCTCTGAACGCTCAATAATCGGCATAGAGTTAAACCACGGCTGAGATTTTACCAAAGCGGCAAGAGCTGTTTTAATTTCCTTGTTTGGAACGTAGGCTGTGCGATCATCACCGCCGTCATCCACGCACCCGAGATAACCAAGACATACCAGCAGTGAGAAAATATCGTCTTTATTCTCAATTGATACCATATCATTCTGGAAGGTTCTGCAATTGAACTGTATAGTACTGCCTTCAACAAGATGGATGATATCGTCCTTGATTCCGTCAAAATTCATGTTTATCAGATGCACAACTTCTTCATTGGATGACGTTCCACTCCAATAGCTTTTGCACTTACCGTCATTAACAGCAGAAACTACTGAGTTGGGATTATAAATATCGATGCCGTTAAGCTTATAGCCTTCATACCATTCTTTAAGTTCTTGTGAAGATATGGCACATGACGGACTCTTAACAATTTCTGCAACTTCATCTTCAGTGAAACCGAAATATTTCTCGAACGGCTCAGGAGAAAGCATATTGTATTCTTTAAATCCGTTTAATGCGGATTGAGAGTTGTATTTTTTGATAGGAAGAATACCGGTGAGATAGGCTAAAGCAAAGCATGCCTGTCCTTTTTTGGTTTTAAACAGGCCTCTCAAAAAATCAATATAGGATTCTTGTAGTTCAGTATCATGACGATAATCCCTATAGATCAAATCCCACTCATCCATAATGAAAATAAATTTTTCTTTAGTATGATCACATATTACCTTTAATGCAGATGACAGATTTTTTTTGCCTACTTTCCTGCTATTACTGAGTAATTCTGCATAGCTTTTATTTTCTTTAAGTTCTTCGATTACTGAGTACTGCAGATAATCAACAATCGTGGTAACACCTTTTATCTGCAAATCTTCATCCTCAGTATAGGCAATATAATCATCTCTGATGGAGTTCATATCGATGTATATTACATCATACTTGTTAAGGTGTTTTTCGTAAGTGCCTTTGTATTCCTTTTCTGTTATTTTGAGCTTATCAAAAATATTCTGACCGGCATAAGCTTTTGAGTAATAAGCCAAAAGCATGTCAGCTGTTACGGTTTTTCCGAATCTGCGGGGACGGGTGACAGCAAACTGACGCTTATTTTTATTGATATTTTCAGACATTTTGGCAATAAAATCAGTCTTATCTACAAAAATATCCTCGTCTTTGAAAGCGACCAGATCAACAAAGGAATTGCCTTCAACAGGATTCAGAATATTGCCCATAAAACTCAACCTCCCCGAACTTCATGACATCCTCATTTTAGCACAGCACTAAATTTTGATCCGTGATATGCAATTAAACTTAAAAGGAGCAGATGTCAAAACCTTACTTTCTGCCATCTAATTTAGCGGCTATACGCGGATTATTCAACATTTATCTGACGTTTATCCGCAAAGTATTAAACCGATATGCATTTCATGCCATCGATTTTTTTCCTCAGGATCATCATCATTCTCTTAAACTGCCAGTTCCTCCAGTAGGAACATACCGGCACGTGACCTTTCATGCGGTTCGCTCGCAGTACAACTTCTGAAAATACACCGCGACATTAGACTATTATGCTGGTTCAAATTCATGAATTCTTTCTACCGGCATAATGTAAAACAGCAACCGCCCGAAAATGATTAAGAAAACTCCTATGTTCATTGATGTGTACTTCCAAAATTTATTTCAGATCACATTTTTCGCCGATTTGTGATCGTCATATTGAATTTGCGAAGACAAAGTCATATAATTCAAATAGTTTGAATCAGGAGTAAATAAATCATGTTAACCAATTCCGCATTAATTTTCTGGTGGTGGCGTACTTGCATGTAGCGGGTGCGAAGGTTATCTATTGCATGATTTGTTAAGATTTACTTGAGACCCGCAATTTTTGCGGGTTTTTGTTTTTGAAAAATCGGATTCAGTAAAAAATGCAGGATCATTCAAAAACAAAAACCGGACAGGCGGCATCTTAAAAAGGACGACCGGAAGGTTCCGGTAAAAAAATAAAAAAAAAGAAAAGGAAAAAATCATGTGCGAGATCCAGGTGTTCCGATGGCGCGGACATAACAGCAGACCTTAAAGAAAGTGCACCGCAGCACAGGCTGAACGGTGCGGAAGATTTAAAACAATACAGGTTACAAGAATTATGTCCGACAATATTAAAATTGATGATTTTATAACATATTCAGATTACGTTAATGATCCCCAGGAACTGTTCGAACAGCTGACATCCCGCTTTGACAACACACTGCTGCTCGAATCTGCGGAAATCGACACCAAGGCCGGAACCAAATCAGTACTGATTACCGGATCAGCCAACCGCATCACCTGCTTCGGCCGTACAGTTTTCTCCCAGGCTCTCACCCCTAACGGTTTCAATGTAAACGATCAGCTTTACGAAATTTTAAAACAGAACAGCGAACTTGAAGTTTCACTGAACGGCAATGTGCTGACCGTGGAATACCCTCCTCTGCCGTCAGATCTGGACGAGGATTCAAGACTGAAGGCCACCACCGTGCTCGATTCTCTGCGCGCAGTGCTGAAGAGCGTCAAATGCGACCAGGGTTCCAAATACATTTTCCTCGGCGGCTGTTTCTCCTATGATCTGATTTCAGCTTTTGAAAACCTGCCGCAGGTTAAAGTCAGCCCGAATGACTGTCCTGACTTCTGCTTCTATCTTGCAGAAACACTGATCCGCATTAATCACATTACCCAGGAGACCAAAATCTACGGCATGACCTTCAGCGGCCGTAACAACTGCACCGAATATGTTAAAAACAAGGTGCAGAGTATCAAGGAGCACTGTGATGCTTTCAAACCGGCGGAACATGAAAAGCCGGCACCACTGACCGGAAAGGTTGAGGTGGATCTTCCTGATGAGGTATTCTGCGACATCGTGGAACAGCTCAAGGAGAATATCCGCAAAGGAGATATTTTCCAGGTGGTTCCGTCCCGCACCTTTGCCGTTAAATGTCCGTCAACCATGGCCGCATACCGTCAGCTCAAAAAGGCAAATCCGAGCCCGTACATGTTCGTTCTCAATGACGAGCAGTTCACCATATTCGGAGCATCTCCGGAAAGTTCGGTTAAATACACCACTGAAACCAATGAAGTGGAAATGTATCCGATCGCAGGAACCCGCAAACGCGGCTTTAAAGCGAACGGTGCAATCGATCCGGATCTGGACGGCCGCATAGAACTGTTCATGCGCAACGATAAGAAAGAGGTTGCCGAACATCTGATGCTGGTGGATCTGGCACGAAACGATCTTGCCCGCATCTCTCAGCCGGGAACCCGCTATGTCAAAGATCTGCTTAAGGTTGACCGCTACAGCCAGGTTATGCATCTTGTTTCCCACGTGGTCGGACAGCTTCGTCCTGATCTGGATGCAATCCACGCCTACCAGGCCTGCATGAACATGGGAACCCTCACCGGAGCTCCGAAAATCAGAGCCACCGAACTTATCCGCGGGGTTGAAAAGAAGCGTCGCGGCAGCTACGGCGGAGCAATCGGCTGGATCAGCGGCAGCGGTGACATGGACACCTGTATTGTCATCCGTTCCGCCTTTGTAAAAAATTCAGTGGCATACGTTCAGGCCGGCGCCGGAATCGTATACGACTCCGTACCGCAGAGCGAGGCAGACGAAACCTTCAACAAGGCCAAGGCTGTACTCAGCGCCATCGCCACCGCCCACGGAACCACCATCAAGGAGATTATTTAATGAACAAAATGGTTTATCTTCTCGACAATTACGATTCATTTACCTACAACCTGGTTGATCAGTTCCGCAGCATGGGCATACCGGTAAAAATCTACCGCAACAGTATTGATGAAAAGGTTATTTTTGAAGAAATGCAGCAGTGCACATCCCAGCCGGTTCTGGTTCTCTCCCCTGGTCCGGGCACTCCGTCAGAAGCAGGCTGTATGAAGAAACTCATAGATCTGTGCCACGGCAGATTCCCGATCCTGGGAATATGCCTCGGTCACCAGGCCATCTGTGAATACTACGGCGGCACTGTAGATCGCGCCGGTCAGATTGTACACGGCAAAATCTCCCTGATTAATCACAGCGATGACGAGCTGTTCAGAGATCTTCCAAACCCGATGCCGGTGGCAAGATATCACTCGCTGGTGGCTACAAAAGTTCCTGAATGTCTCGAGGTGATTGCAGACTATGAAGGTCTGGTAATGGCGGTACTGCACCGCACCGACCGCGTGCTGGGTTTCCAGTTCCATCCGGAGTCAATCATGACCGCCGACGGAGCCAGACTGCTCAATCAAAGCCTCGAATTTATTACAGAAAAGAATTAATCCAAAGGAGAATTTTATGGACTTTCATGATATCTGTGAAAAGGTTTATTCCGGACAGTATTTAAACTTTGACGAGGCAAAATTCGCCTTTGATACCATTCTGACCGGTGAAATCAATGATATTGTAATTTCATCATTTCTGACCGCCCTGAGAGTTCGCGGCCACCAGCTTGATGAAATCTACGGCGCAGCTTCAGCACTGCTTGACGTGGCAAGACCGTTCCCTACCCCGTACTACGACTTCTGTGATATTGTCGGTACCGGCGGTGACGGTTTCAAGACCATCAACATCTCCACTATTTCAGCCTTCGTGGCGGCAGCACTCGGCCTCAAGGTGGCAAAACACGGCAACCGTTCCATCTCATCCAAGACCGGTGCCGCAGATCTGCTGGTTGAACTCGGGATCAACCTGGATCAGACCCCGGAAAGAGCCCGCAAATCACTTGATGAAAACAATCTGTGCTTCCTCTTTGCACCTTACTATCACTCCGCCATGAAGACAGTAATGAATGTGAGAAGAACCCTGGCAACCAGAACCGTGTTCAACGTGCTCGGTCCGCTGATCAATCCGGCACACAACACCTTCCAGCTGCTTGGTGTATACAGTGTTGACATGCTTCAGCCGATTGCCGAGGTATGCAGAAAACTCAACAAGAAAAGAGTCATGCTGGTAAACGGTCAGGGTATGGATGAAATCACCGTAACCGGAACCACCAACGTATGCGAACTTGACAACGGCATTATCCGCTCCTATCAGCTCAATCCGAGCGATTTCGGTCTGAAGACCTATGAGGTTAAAGATCTGGTGGGCGGAGAACCGAAGGAGAACAAACAGATTGCTCTCAACATTCTGTCCGGCAAGGGTACCGATGCGCACAATGCCGCCATCGCCGCCAATACCGCCGCACTGCTCTATATGGATCACAAGGCTCCTAATCTTGCAGTAGGCGCCGAGATGGTGCTCGACTGTCTCAAAGATGGCCGCGCCATGAAGACCCTGGCGAAAATGGTTGAATTTGCACAACACGACAACGAAGAAAACGCTGCATAAGGACTGCTGAATGTTACCGCTTAATGAATCCTCAATCAGTCAGAATGTTCTGGGAAAAATAATTGAAAAGAAAAAAATCTGGCTTGAGAAACGAATGAAGGAAGAGCCGCTGGAGACCTTCAAAGACGGTCTGCAGCCGTCTGACCGCAGTCTTGAGAAGGCCATGCGTACCAATAAAACCAATTTTATTCTGGAATGCAAAAAGGCCTCTCCATCAAAAGGACTGATCCGTCCGGATTTCAATGTCAGGGAAATCGCCTCCGTATACGAAAACTATGCCCAGGCTGTTTCAGTGCTGGCAGAAGAGGATTTCTTCCAGGGGAATGTAAAATTCATCGCCGAGGCCCGTGAATGTTTCTCCGGACCGGTAATCTGCAAGGATTTCATCATCGATCCGTACCAGATCTACCTTGCCCGCCGCTACGGTGCCGACGCGGTTCTGCTGATGCTGTCAGTACTGCCGGACGAATCATACCGTCAGCTTGCAGATCTGGCCTCGTCACTGAACCTGGATGTGCTTACTGAAGCGTCCAACAGCGAGGAGATTGACCGCGCCATCGCCCTCAATGCAAGGATCATCGGGATCAACAACAGGGATCTGCGCAACCTGACGGTAGATCTGTCACGTACAGAAAAGCTGGCCGGCCTTATTCCTGACGATCGTGTTAAAATCTGCGAATCCGGGATCTACACCCATCAGGATGTACTGCGTCTCGCCCCTCATGTAAACGGTTTCCTGGTAGGCTCATCACTGACCTCCAAACCGGATATAACCATGGCCTGCAGAGCTCTGATCTACGGTAATAACAAAGTGTGCGGTCTGACCAGACATTCAGATGCAGCAGTTCTTTCAGACTGCGGCGGTTCCTACGGCGGACTTATTTTCGTGCCGGGAACCCCGAGATGCGTAACCCTGGATCAGGCGGAACAGATCATGAAGGATACACATCTTAAGTACGTGGGTGTCTTTATGAACGCGACCAATCAGGAAATGATTGCCGCCGCCCGCAGACTCAATCTGTTTGCACTGCAGCTTCACGGATCTGAAAGCGTTGAACAGATCAAGGAACTGAAGGTATTTCTGACCCGCACCAAAATCTGGAAGGCGGTTCCGGTTCAGAGTGATCTCAGCCTGACCCAGGAAATGCTCAGAAAGTACATTACCTGTGTCGACAAAATTGTACTTGATACCAAAATCGGTGCTAAATGCGGCGGTACCGGTGTAACCTTTGACTGGACTGTAATTACCCAGCTTAAACAGGAAATTGAAAAATATCTGATTGAGCTTAACAAATCAACCGCCCTGGTGGCACCGCAGAAGATTGACAACAGCGAATCCTATGCCCAGAAGGCGGCCAATATGCTGATCCTTGCCGGCGGACTTAATCTGCAGAACGCCTCAGCAGCGGTTGAACAGCATACCTTCGGTCTGGATTTCAACTCCGGACTTGAATCAGCCCCGGGACAGAAAGATCCGCAGATGATCAAAGATTTATTTAAAATTTTAAGAAATTATTAATTATTGAACATTGTAAGGAATAATATATATGACTATATTGAATCCGTTTTTCGGTGAATTCGGCGGTCAGTACGTTCCACAGCTTCTTATTCCGGTTCTTGATCAGCTGGAAAAAGCCTATGTGGACGCAATGAACGATCCTGAATTTAAAAAGGAACTCAACGATCTGCTGGTTAACTATGTAGGACGTCCTACCCCGATTACCCTCTGTCAGAATCTGACCAAAGGCACTAAAACCAAGATTTATCTGAAACGCGAAGATCTGCTCCACGGCGGTGCCCACAAGACCAACCAGGTTATGGGTCAGGCTCTTCTGGCCAAACGCATGGGTAAAACCAGAATCATCGCAGAAACCGGTGCCGGCCAGCACGGTGTGGCAACAGCTATCGCCTGCGCTCTGTTCGGTTTCAAATGCCGCATCTACATGGGTGCCACCGACGTTGAACGCCAGAAGCCTAATGTTGTAAGAATGAGACTGATGGGTGCCGAGGTTGTTCCTGTAACCACCGGGATCGCCACTTTGAAGGAGGCCTGCAACGAGGCTCTCAAAGACTGGGCGGAAAATTTTGAAACCACCCACTACATGCTGGGTACAGCCGCAGGTCCGCATCCGTTCCCAACCATCGTTAAGAATTTCCAGAAAATCATCGGTGAAGAGGCAAAGAAGCAGATCCTTGAAGCTGAACACAGACTTCCTGATGCAATCATCGCGGCTGTAGGCGGCGGTTCCAACGCAATCGGTCTGTTCACAGACTTCATCAAAGAGAAGGATGTCAAGATCTACGGTGTTGAACCAGGCGGATGCGGTATCGAAACCGGCAAGCACGGTGCTCCGCTCGGTCACGGCACACCTGGTATTTTCTTCGGTGCCAAATCCTACAACATGCAGGATGAATACGGTCAGATCAAGGAATCCCACTCTATTTCCGCCGGTCTTGACTTCCCTTCAGTTGGTCCGGAACACGCCTACCTTAAGTCCATCGGCCGCGTTGATTATGTAAACGTTACCGATGAAGAGGCACTCAATGCATTCAGAGAGCTGTCCAGACACGAAGGGATCATTCCTGCACTGGAATCATCCCATGCGGTGGCATATGCAATCAAACTGGCCCGTGCAAATCCTGACAAGGAGCAGACTCTGCTGGTTAATCTGTCAGGACGCGGTGACAAGGATATTTTCACCGTTACCAAGATCCTGGAAGAAAGGGGGGAAATTTAATTATGTCCAGATATCAGAAACTATTTGAAACACTGAAAGCTAAAAATGAAGGTGCTTTCGTACCGTTTGCAGTATTAGGCGAACCTACCCTCGAAGACAGTTTCGATGTTATCGATACCATGGTTCAGAACGGCGCAGATGCTCTTGAACTGGGAATTCCTTTCTCAGATCCTGGTGCCGACGGTCCGGTGATCATGACCGCAGACAGACGCGCTCTGCAGAACGGTGCCAATACTCCGAAATGCTTTGAAATTGTAAAAAGAATCAGAGATAAATATCCGGATCTACCGATCGGTCTTCTCATGTATATCAACCTGGTATATGCACCAGGCATTGAAAACTTTTTCAAAATGGCGGCTGATGCCGGCGTTGACTCCGTGCTCATTGCCGATGTTCCGGTTGAAATGTTTGAATCCGACGGTCTGCCATGGAAGAGTGCTGCTGAAGCAAACGGGATCGATCTGATTTTCATCGCTCCGCCTAACGCAACCGATGAGGCTCTTGCCAAAATTGCCAAATACTCCAGAGGCTACATCTATCTGGTAAGCAGATCAGGTGTTACCGGTGCCGGCAACAAGGCTGGTCATCCGATTGCCCATGTGGTTAAATTCCTTGAAGATCATAATGCGGTTCCTACTCTGCTCGGCTTCGGCATCAGCACCGAGGAGCAGGTTCGTGATGCAATCAGAAACGGAACCTCCGGTGCCATTACCGGCTCTGCTCTGGTAAACATCGTTGAGGAAAACCTGGACAACAAGGCGGTAATGCTTGAAAAGATCGCACAGAAGGTTCGTGAACTGAAGGCCGGAACCAGAGGCAACTGATTTTAAAAAATAAATCATTGTAAGCTCATAAAGATCGTCATTTAATATGGCGATCTTTTTTTTTGAGTAAAAAAAGATTATGTCCTTGGCTTTACCGGTAGTCAAAAACGTAGGAGCGGTACGGTCTGCCGCTGCGCAGTGCTGAAGCATACTCATCCACCTGATAAAGCAGCAGTTCCACCAGATTTCTCACCGGATGCTCATCTGTGTTTAGCGGATTGTGGGTATATTCCTTATGGAGGTTGCTGTCCCAAATCTCAAAGAAACTGCTGATCATATTTTTTTTGAATCGTACACCTCCGGTTGCCCCGTCGTCACAGAACATCTCCGCTGAGAATTTACGAAGATTGCAGTTTTTGATAATAAGCCTGTCAATTACCGGAGCTCTGAACTGCTCCACCAGATCCAGCGCCAGTGATTCTCTGCCCGCCTGAGCGGCATGAAGCGTTCCCAGCCCTGCCTCCAGCCCTCTGCTGATAATGAAGCCGGTCAGGATATTGGTAAGCATGGTATACCCGAGTGACAGCAGACAGTTTACCGGATCCGGTGACGGATGATGTTTCCTCGTCGAGAACTTAAGTTCACCGGTGAAGTAACTGCCAAGCACCGAGAAGTATTCCCGCGACGCATAACCTTCTGCACCGAGAACTTTCTGATAATCTGTCATCTTTCCAACCTGCGCAAGCGTTCTCTCCAGCGATGCTGTTACCATGTTATACCTTTCCTGATCCTGAAGCAGACTGCCGCTGTTGCGGTTCAGATATCTGAGAGTACTGAGCTGATTACTGATTTTTCCGGCCACCAGGTTTCTGGCTGTTACAACCCTTTGTTCCGGATCAGCATAATTGCGGTACTGCATCAGTTTGAGATCAAGTCCTTTGAAATTACCGGCCATTGCAGTTCCTATATATTTGTAGCTGCGGTTGAAATAATTAATATCCACTCCGTTGCTCATACATAATTTCTGTGCATCTGTTGTCACTGTAACCTGACCGAACACGTAAATGACTTCAAGCTGGCTTACAGGTTTTTGAGCAATCACCTCCTCATTACCCTCAGGATCAACCCTGCAGAAGCAAAGGTGGGATGATTTTTTTCTAATGATAGTACCAGGGTGAACCGCATAAATAACTGTCACAGCACACCTCCTCAGTTTGAATAACTACTACTGATATTCTTCTGCTCAGTCTGATCCGGTAATAACTTCACAGATCTGGAATTGATAAAACAACAAAACAAAGAAAAACCGGCAGAAGCTCCCGGTCAGCTCTTTAACTGAAGTGTAACGAATATCCTGCACGTATAATTTGAAACAGGTCACAACTGCATTGTTTATATCCGGCAACTGAAACAGCTCTTCCGGCAGGAGCCTGAGCCGTACATTACCCTTTAATAAAAACTGCTCCGCGTTGTATTTTTCAAAATAATACATGAGATTAATCAAAAAACGCATTGTAAATTAAAAAATTCTATTTGCAGAAACGAAAGAAACTGTTAGCATAGATCGTAGTTTTTTTAACTGAGTTCATTAACAAGTTCAGTATTTATTGTATATGAAGTAATAGTCTTTTTTCCGAGCTTATTTCCGGAATATTCAGACAGCACTGCTGACGGGTTTTCGAAGTTGGTCGTGTATTACTGTTCATGACAGATATAATTTATAAGTAGAGGTGATTTTGTTTGTATTTATGTCACCGTTATATCTGATACCGCGTTGATAGAAAATGGTATATCCTGTGGAATTTAATTAATAGATAGATACATACATGCAGGGATTTCTGTTTTATTTTTTTGAATATCATTCTGCAAGGGATTGGTGTTTTTGTAAAACAGATATTTGCATCCAATAGTTTGTATTTTCTAAAAAACATTCTGCAAATGTAAGGTGATACTGTTTTTTTCTCCTGCAAGGCTGAATTTGATCTTTATATGTCTTTTAGCATAGTATTTTCCTGAAGATTTGACCAAAGATCCTTTTGATTGAAGTCTTTTCATATTTGGTTAATTAAAATCCTAGTGGTCCGTCGTTTTGTTAAAATTATGCATTTTGTTTTAACAGGACAATTATTTTTAATTTTAAACATTATTTTTAATTTTTGTTATTATAACGACATAAATAGACATGATCTTAATCCATAAAAAACGCAAAAATCGAAGGAGGTTCCGCCACTTGATTTTTGAGATTGTAACATATTGATTTAGCGTATATTTTTTAAAAAATAGAAAATTTTTTGATTAAATTTTATACAAATTACTGTATAAATTTTAATCATTTTTCTGTTAAAAAAATAGGTTCCGCCATTCAGCCTCTGAGAACCGCGCCACGACTAGCTTCCCAGAGGTAGCTGTCGGGATTGATCTGCATGAATTGATACGATTGAAACTTTGTGATATCGGTATCTCTTTGGATTCCATGAATTTAGTCGGGATTGATCTGCATGAATTGATACGATTGAAACTACATGAAAGATATCCACTAGGATGATCTCCATAATCATCGTCGGGATTGATCTGCATGAATTGATACGATTGAAACTTTTATTTTTAGGTGCATTAAAGTAATCATATTTAACATGTCGGGATTGATCTGCATGAATTGATACGATTGAAACAACAGCTATGCCTCCCAACCATAGCATGTTTCATAAGTCGGGATTGATCTGCATGAATTGATACGATTGAAACAATGGCAACCGCTTCTATTAATTTGTATTTCCTTGGTGTCGGGATTGATCTGCATGAATTGATACGATTGAAACAAAAGAAAAAGGAGAGCATTAAGCCCCCCAAAACAAAGTCGGGATTGATCTGCATGAATTGATACGATTGAAACCATCCTGAGGACGAGATTCTACTTCAAACCATTTTAGTCGGGATTGATCTGCATGAATTGATACGATTGAAACTTCTTCTATCCATCTCGGCATAACACCGAGTAAGGATGTCGGGATTGATCTGCATGAATTGATACGATTGAAACTTGACCACTGATAAGTGCGTTCAGCTTGCACATGTACTCGTCGGGATTGATCTGCATGAATTGATACGATTGAAACTATGTTAAAGAGATTTCCTCTTCGCAGTCAGGATCATGTCGGGATTGATCTGCATGAATTGATACGATTGAAACTTGAGCATAAGGTTCATTACTTTTGTAATCTATGCATGTCGGGATTGATCTGCATGAATTGATACGATTGAAACCAAAGCTCCCCTAAAAGAATTAAAATGGCAGATCATCGTCGGGATTGATCTGCATGAATTGATACGATTGAAACGTAGTCAGTATACACATGAGCTGTGTATCCTTCCTCAGGTCGGGATTGATCTGCATGAATTGATACGATTGAAACTAAATATAGAAAAGTGGATAAAAAAAGAGCCACTGAGTCGGGATTGATCTGCATGAATTGATACGATTGAAACGCAGTATCTGTATCAAGGGAATAATCAGCACATGTTGTCGGGATTGATCTGCATGAATTGATACGATTGAAACAAAAATAGGCACAGCGAGCTTGCGAGCTGTGCCTCCCTAGTCGGGATTGATCTGCATGAATTGATACGATTGAAACTTTTACTGTAAAGCCCATGACACTTTTGCACGTAGTGTCGGGATTGATCTGCATGAATTGATACGATTGAAACAAAAAACAATTAGTGAGCAGTTTAACGTCATGCTCTGGTCGGGATTAATCTGCATGAATTGATACGATTGAAACATTATGTAAGATTTGCCATATAGAAGGTGCTACTAAAGCTAGTCGGGATTGATCTGCATGAATTGATACGATTGAAACAAAGTATACTTCATTGGAAGAACAATTCTAAAACGGTCGTCGGGATTGATCTGCATGAATTGATACGATTGAAACGTTAGAAGCAATGTGAGATAAAATAATGTCAGTAAGTGATGTCGGGATTGATCTGCATGAATTGATACGATTGAAACTAGAACACCTAAGTTCTCTGCTAGGATGATCACCATAGTCGGGATTGATCTGCATGAATTGATACGATTGAAACCTCTGGACGATTGGATTACAAAGTACGTGGTACTCTGTGTCGGGATTGATCTGCATGAATTGATACGATTGAAACGTTTCTTTAGATTGCATACTTGAAATGTAGAAACAATCGTCGGGATTGATCTGCATGAATTGATACGATTGAAACCGGAAAAGGCAAAAAAGAACCTGATGAAACTAAATCAGTAGTCGGGATTGATCTGCATGAATTGATACGATTGAAACACCGGCGATCAGGGCCGCTATCACAAAGGCGGGATCGTCGGGATTGATCTGCATGAATTGATACGATTGAAACGCGGTATTCTTCGGCAACCACCGGCAGATCATCGTTATGTCGGGATTGATCTGCATGAATTGATACGATTGAAACACAATAAAATCAATCAATGCCTCAAGAAGTTTCTTAGGTCGGGATTGATCTGCATGAATTGATACGATTGAAACAAGGTATTCTCCTCTTCAATCAACCACGTTGAAGTGTCGTCAGTCGGGATTGATCTGCATGAATTGATACGATTGAAACGAACTTATTAGATTTGTAAGCGGTAAAAGTATAACCATGTCGGGATTGATCTGCATGAATTGATACGATTGAAACCCTTCTACAACTGCAGCATTATGGTAACTGCCAAAAACCTGTCGGGATTGATCTGCATGAATTGATACGATTGAAACCTCAAATCCATTGAGATTAATAAACTCAGCACTTCTTTGTCGGGATTGATCTGCATGAATTGATACGATTGAAACCTGTTGCACAATCTTCAATATACAACTGAATGTTGTTGTCGGGATTGATCTGCATGAATTGATACGATTGAAACCCAACTGTGGTTTATCAGATGGTTGCCAACCATTCTCCCAGGTCGGGATTGATCTGCATGAATTGATACGATTGAAACTTGTTTATTATGATTCAGTTTTGTTGAGTCCTTAACCCAGTCGGGATTGATCTGCATGAATTGATACGATTGAAACTTGTTTATTATGATTCAGTTTTGTTGAGTCCTTAACCCAGTCGGGATTGATCTGCATGAATTGATACGATTGAAACGTGTTCTAAGGCATTAGTTAGAGTAGTAAGAAAATTAAACATGTCGGGATTGATCTGCATGAATTGATACGATTGAAACATGTAAAGTATCTTTGCATAGTGCTGCATTCACATAGTTAAGTCGGGATTGATCTGCATGAATTGATACGATTGAAACTTCTGCTTCATCCATTGTAATATCAAGATCCATACAGAGTCGGGATTGATCTGCATGAATTGATACGATTGAAACAAGTCAGATGGAGTAAGATAATCAATTACCTCCTCTTCTGTCGGGATTGATCTGCATGAATTGATACGATTGAAACTGTTTACTTTGATTTTAACAAAGTACTTACCGTCCATTTTGTCGGGATTGATCTGCATGAATTGATACGATTGAAACCAGTCTATTGGGGGTGAAGAAGGAATTACACAATCTCAAGTCGGGATTGATCTGCATGAATTGATACGATTGAAACGTTCCACTGATAACCTCTTTGCTGTGCAACCGGAGCTGTCGGGATTGATCTGCATGAATTGATACGATTGAAACCTCTTCAGTCATTTTATTTGACTTTTTGAGCTTACCATTGTCGGGATTGATCTGCATGAATTGATACGATTGAAACCTTAAATTCCTTTTCCGCCGGTTGCATTATTTTGCAGAGTCGGGATTGATCTGCATGAATTGATACGATTGAAACTCCGTTCCGACAGAAGATGTTGACGATGGCACTCCTCGTCGGGATTGATCTGCATGAATTGATACGATTGAAACTCTTGTTTGGAAAGATTCTTTATCTAAGCCCAAGCAGTGTCGGGATTGATCTGCCTGAATTGATACGATTGAAACGTTTATCAGATGGTTGCCAACCACCTACCCAGTGATACCGTCGGGATTGATCTGCCTGAATTGATACGATTGAAACACGATATGGGTTTGGGCAAAACTTTCACCGGTTCTGAAGTCGGGATTGATCTGCCTGAATTGATACGATTGAAACACAAGGAACTATTCCTATGTATTCCTTTTTACTGTTGTCGGGATTGATCTGCCTGAATTGATACGATTGAAACTTTACCACTGTCTGGGTGCACTGTTTCAATCTTGAAGTCGGGATTGATCTGCCTGAATTGATACGATTGAAACGTGATAGACTATTGTTTGTATATTGCTACCATCGCATGTCGGGATTGATCTGCCTGAATTGATACGATTGAAACCACAGGTTACTCCTAAAGTAGAAGCTAATAATGTTTATGTCGGGATTGATCTGCCTGAATTGATACGATTGAAACCTTTGGATAATTCACAATAGACCTTGAACCGATACACGCGTCGGGATTGATCTGCCTGAATTGTTCAAAAGAAAGGCCTTAGTAATGACGGAATAACCTAAGATAACGCCCGCAAATTCATCAATCAGATTGCAAAGGCATTAAGGGCTAAATGGTTATATGCTGCTAGTATAAAATTTTGAGAGTTTTGGTTAAAATTCTCACAACAATGGTTATCCGCTGTTTCCGCCGCTTCCATTATCATCTTACACTACCTGCTGTTTTTCTTAATTAACTGTCCTATAGTTCCTTATCCAACCTCTAAACATGAAATAAGTCAAAAAAGATGACATAAAATGTAAATTTTCATTTACATTAGATCAATAACCAATTAATATGATTTTATATATGTTTATTAACATCTTTGTTCATTATTAAACCAAGTGTTTGTTGTATATAAAGTAAAATTTTTTCATTTCCAGTAATTATTCAAACCCGTTATGATTGCCGGAAAGGAAACTGATGCAAAATTGAGATCACAGCAAGCTTACAGCATTACCTATTTTTCTTTATGTTGAAATACAGGATCAGAATTGTTATGCCTGGATTCATACTACTGAAATTAACTACACCTTAAGACATCATAGGATAAGGGGTTTTAATATGAAAAGTGAAACACGCCTGGAAAAATCTTTACAAAGCTTAATGAAACATTTAGAGGACGGGGATGCAGTTCTAATTATAAGCGGTTGCCGAAACGGTAATTCATGCGATATTAACTATGATGATACGAATGACATTCGTGTAAATGCGTTAAAACATGAATTCACATATCATAGGGTAAAAGTAGTCGGTAAGGAAGATGATAACAATCCGGTATATGAGGAATCCACTATAATTTATGCTCCTAAGGAATGGGAGGATGAATTATATTCTTATGGTAAACGCTGGGGTGCACACTGCGAACAGGAATCCATATTCTTTATTCATTCCAACGGCAGTTCTGAACTGTTGTACACCAAAGATTGTGAAGATGAAGCCGGTGAAAAGCACAAACAATTTGAATCAGTCATGATGGATCAATTTCAACCGCAACAATTAGACTGTTATCTGGTGCAGATTAGAGGAAAGCGGTTTTCTTTACTAGATCTTCTAGTAAATGAAGAGTTCTATATAATGCCGAAAGAATACACTGAAGCTGATGTACTACCATCTACTCGTATGGCATACAACTGGCACAACAGAAAAAAACACGATCCTGTTTAATTCCAGGCACTGCAATTTTTAATTAAAAACTTTAAGCACTTTAACAACAGATTTTAAACAGCACTAATGAATTGAACCCGGTTTCTCAAATGAGATCTTTGAGCTTTGTTTATTTGCACCAGCGGAGGGGCATTATCTTTACCTTACGGAGATCCTGACATGAGAGTTGAATACTGCAAAGAAGCCTATGAAGATTACGAATATGAAGATTATGAAGATTTGTCTGAAATGGCAAACGTCACCACAGTTGACAGCGGATTACCTTTTCCTGTATGGATTATCTATAATGGAGCCTTAAAATTTACTGAACCGGATCGTCCCCTTGTTAAAGTCGAAATTAACGACTGCAGAATTCCCTGTTTAATAGACAGCCGATGCCCTGAATTTACAGATAACAGTCATGCAGAAATTATTGAAAAGCTAAATCCGGAGGACATTGAACTTTTAAACAGATGGATCATGAAAAATTATCCGACATTGATAAATCACTGGAACGGACTGATAACAGATAAGCAGGCCTTGAATACTTTACGTTCCGTTTAGTAAGGGACAATATAACTGAAAAATCCGCCACTGCTCTATAACGTCAGTGTCAGATCCGCCAAACTCAATTCCAGCCGCCGGTTATACTCTCCGCATCTTTACTGCGCAGATGCGCCTCGTGATTTGCAAGTACCGTCCTTTTTCCCGCATTGGCATAACAGTAGACGCACAGATGTCTGCAGGTATTGTACTGTCCGATATCCTTGCTTCTGATACAGCCGCAACATATTAGCAGCTTACAATACGTAATATTTTTGTGTAAGTTTTTCCATTTTTACCTAATCATAAATTATCATTGTAGCGGTTAATATTTTCAACCAAACGAATAAGTTTTTCATGGAAGAATCAAATCATATTTTGTAAATTTCAATGTTCGAATTATCTATATGGTCGGAACAAACTCATGACGAACCGGTGAAATCAAAACACTGTCTGAATAAGCGGGAAAACAGAAAAGTATCAGATAATTATCACCACTTCATTCTTCGGTAGGACATAGTACGGTACTCCGTTACGGATAATTTTCTGCTTGATGTTCAATTCTTATTCATAGATTAGAATACAGTCCTGCTCATGATCAAATATCCAATTTTGTCTTCTTCTATTCAAGCATACTAACATTGAACAGCATTTCCAAAACGGGAAACTTATCCTGTAAGTTGTAATCTTCAAGACTCTTAAACAACGATGGCGTCTATCATCTGTAACATCATAGCAGAAAAGATATTTATAAAGATGTTATTGGCGTTGTAGTAATAACGACATGGCAAATTCTCCTTTTTTGTATTAAACATCATTGATACAGCAAGAGGAAATGTATGATTAACCATTCAATCCGAGAAATGATTTATGCAACGCTTTAAGAAAAAGTCGTTGAATCTCGCGATATTTCCTATAGCGCAGCCTAGTTTAAAACCATTTACCGATACATTCCATTCTCACATTTCTTCCGGTAAGTTTTCAAAAGAGTTTAAGAGACTTTACCTTACGTTCGGTCACTTTATCCTCAGGTTCTGAATTTCCCACTAGAAACGGAGAATTTGGATCATGTCTTTTAAAGAAAGTATCGACACTCTTTTGATTGAAATTGGCATAACAATACTTGCAGCCGTGGCGACAAGTATTGTACTGACCAATATCAATACTTTCAACGCATCCACATTCCTCTCTTTGATTAGCATCTTTCTTTGCAGAAAGTTTTCTGCCCACTAAATCTGTTATTAACCTACTACTAACACAACAGCTATGCGTAATTCCGTATTCTTGAAGTTCTACTTTCTCAGCACATGTCGATATTCTAAAATTATTTTCCCTACTGATCGCAGAAAATGCTATGGCTATTTTCTTTATATCATTCTCAGAAAAATCTTGAACATTTAACCCCTTAAGATTTTTTAATACCTTACTGTATAAATCAACAAAACTTATTACGCAATCGCTTACAGTTCCTTTTAATCTATTAGCTAAAGCTGAAAATTTGGATATATGCCAGTCAACAGTATACTTTTCATTCAAAACAATAGGATCATATCTCCAAATAATGCGTTTACTACCATATTTTTCTGCCAAAAACATGAAATTTTCAATTCGTCGTTCCAAGGCTCCTATTCCCATTTCTAATTCTTTATCATATGAATTTAAAGTATACTGAAAATAAAACTGATAATTTTCGCTAATCTCGTCCAGATACTGAGTAATCGACAACGCATTCTTGGTCCAGAAAACAATGCAATCTACCACATCCGGACTAATACGTACCTTACTAACCTGATGGTAATTCATAGGATTCCTGACGAAGACAAATCCCTCTCTCACTCTATTAATAAACCATGTGGAATAAAACGCAGGAATATCGGTCCTACGGCTAACACTAAGAATCATATATATGTTACCTCTTTTTTTGTCAATACAGTCCAACGAAACCAATGACGATCCTCACTTAAAGGGTTTCTGATTGATTTTCGGCATAACTCCATATATAAAGAACTATCTGACAGATCAACAAAATCTGTTTTCAATGGTAAGGCAGAAAATTGATTTCCTGAATTAGCAAGTTCAACGAGTAAATTTAAAAATTTTGATGTTTCATTATCACCAGGTTCAATTAAAATTACTTTTCCCCGACAGTTTAATGAATCATACAAATTCTTAAGCAATTGACTGAATTTATTATCATCAATATGTTCATTATGATTTAGCATATTACTTTCAAGTATTAAACACAATCATTGAGAAATCTGTACCTATGAAAAGCTCCTTTATTTCTGAAAGGTAGCAATATTCCGTCGCTCAAAATCCTTATCTCTACATTTCCCGTGATAGCACGATCTTATTTTTTTATTTTATTGCTTTTTGTTCAAAAAATAATCATTTATCACTATTAATCGAAGTCTATTTATGTTAAAATGTACATATGTATTTATATCGATACACATATGTT
>JAEEGH010005047.1_pt1 | contig 33478 bp, 33 predicted proteins | sample 9134181 | NCBI WGS metagenome assembly JAEEGH01 (sample SAMN16246544, study PRJNA631951) | gut metagenome | biome: gut microbiome; feature: rumen; material: DP-attached | host: Bos | place: Iran: Karaj | collected 2018-10
ACCCTACTCCCTGTTCCAGGACAGCGAGAAACTGGCTGCCCAGGAGAAGTATTCGCAGGACAAGATGCGCTGGCTGGAGTTCTGGAAGATCAAGTTCTCGACCAAGACCTTCACCCCCATCACCGGCAATACCCGCACGCTCGTGTTCCACACCCGTTCGGACTTCGGCTTCCTGGGCCACTACAACCCCAACAAGCTCTCGCCCTTCAATAGCTACTATATGGGCGGTGACGGCAACTCGTACTACTCGTCGAGCTACATTACAGAGTACATCCCATTGCGTGGCTACGAGAACGGTTCGCTCACCTCGAACTACAGATATACCAACGATGTGGCCACGTGCTACGCCCGTCTGGTAGCCGAACTGCGCTATCCGTTCATGCTCGAGTCGTCCTCGACCATCTACGGCCTCGTATTTGCCGAAGCCGGCAATGCCTGGACCGACATCAAGTACTTCAACCCCTTCTCGCTGAAGCGTTCGTTGGGTGCCGGTGTCCGCATCTTCCTCCCGATGATCGGTATGCTGGGCATCGACTGGGGCTATGGCTTCGACAACACCTTCGGCTCGTCGAGCAACTCGGGCTCCAACTTCCACTTCGTCATTGGCCAGGAGTTCTAATTGCCCACACCCCTTGCGGAAAGATTTAAACTTCACCTTTTTCGCAAAGTCTTATAAGCAAAATATAACCCTTAAATACCTTTTGCTCTATGAAGAAAATCATCATCGCATGCGTTTTTGCCCTGCTGGGCAGCATGAATGCCTTCGCCCAGAAGTATGCTCTTATCGACATGGATTATATCCTGAAGCAGATTCCGCAGTATGAGATGGCCAACGAGCAGCTCAACCAGATCAGCAAGCGCTGGCAGGCCGAGGTTGAGACATTGGCTTCGGAGGCAGAACAGATGTACAAGCAATACGAAGCCGACATGGTCTATCTGACCCAGGAACAGAAAATCCAGCGCGAAAACGACATCCTTGCCAAGGAGAAGGAGGTGCAGGACCTGCGCCTCAAGTACTTCGGCCCCGAGGGCGAACTCTACCAGAAGCGCAACAGCCTGGTGGGTCATATCCAGGATGACATCTACAACGCCGTGAAGGAAATCGCCGAGAAGAACAGCTTCTCGATGGTCATCGACCGTGCTTCGGCCGAAAGCATCATCTATGCAAGCCCCAAGGTCGATATCTCGAAGGAGGTGCTGCAGAAAATGGGATACTAAGGGAAGGTTCGAATGGTTCGAAAGGTTTGAATGGTTCGAATTCGTATCTTAGAAAAAACTTCGACAAATAAAAACAAACAATAGAAATCAAATAAATCAAACAAAACAAACGCAAAAAAACTATGTTCAAAAAACTCTTTGTAGCAGCCATCATTGCTATCGCAAGCATTACTTCGTATGCACAGACCATCAAGATTGGTACCGTCAACCTCGATGAGGTCATGCAGGCTATGCCCGAGACATCGGTTCTCGAGAAGGAATTGGCTGATCGCACAACCAAGTTCCAGACGCAGGCCAAGAGCATGCAGGATGAGTTCCAGACCAAGTACCAAGCTTACGTTGAGCAGGCTGACTCACTCGATGAACTGACCCGTGGCGTCCGTGAGGACGAACTCCGTTCACTTCAGCAGCGCGCTGAGCAGTACCAGCAGAGCGCTTACCAACAGATTACCCAGTATCGTGAGCAGCAGCTTGGCATGATCCAGGAGAAGCTCTTCAAGGCTGTCAAGGCTGTTGGCGACCGCGAGAAGTTCCTCGCTGTGTTCCCAACCAACGAAGCTACCTATTTCTCGGCATCCCAGACCACCGATGTGACCGGTCTCGTCAAGTCGGAGCTCGGAATAAAATAATAGATCTTCCAAATACCCCCTATGAAGCACTTCCTTGCAACCTGTCTTCTATCCTTTCTCCTCGCCTTCGGACTGAATGCACAATCCGAACCTACGGTTCCCAAGTTTGGCAACATCGATATGGCCCAACTCTTCAAGCTACTGCCCGAAAGCAGGACTATCGAGAATGAGCTGGCACAAATCAAGGCTGCCTACGACAACGAGATCCAGAAGATGGGCGAAGACTACCAGATCAAGGTGAGTGACTTCGTAGCTGTTCAGCAGACACTCGACCCCAACATTGCCGAGGCAAGGGCACAGGAAATCGAACAGCTGCAGCAACGCATCCAGCAGTTCCGCGAGAAGGCTGCACAGAGCCTGCGTGAAAAGCGCGAGGCTTTGACTGCCCCCCTCATCGAGCGTGTGTCGCAGGCTATCCAGACTGTAGGCGACAAATATGGCTACACCTATATCTTCGACCTCAAACAGGCTGGAATCATGTACTTCTCACCCCAGCAGTGCGATGATGTTTTCCCGCTTGTCAAGGCAGAATTGGGTTTCTGAATCCAGACAAGACTAACGAAAGAGGGTGCGGCGATTGCCGCACCCTCTTTCATATATTGTACATCTCCTTTTATTCCTCCTCATTCTTTTCGTTTCCTCGGAGCTTCATGTCTTCGGTGACGCCACTCTTCACTTCGATGTAGAGTCCATCGCTCAGTCCCACTTCGACGGGGATACGTTCAAAGGTCTGTGGCCTAGCCGTCTCGCTCGACGTGAGGCGATAGACGAAGGTGGAATCTCCCTCGAACTCGATGGAGGTCTCCTGCACGGTGAGCGCCTGATCGCGACGTTCGAACTCAATCTTTGCATTGGCGCTGTATCCAGCACGCACCACAACCGAGTCGGGTATCTGTGCAGCGGCCTTAATCTCGAAGAGGATGGCACCATTGCTCTCGGTTCCCTTTGGCGAAACATATTCGAGCGTAGCGGGCAATGTCACACCTTGAATGGCTCCAATGGTAAGATCAATGTGCATACCCTGGCGCAGACGGCCCACTTCGGTCTCGTCGATATTGCCACGGAAGATGATGTTGCCCATATCGGCTACCGTAGCCACTGTCGTACCCTCGTTGAACGAGTTTGCATTGATGACCGACGTACCGATCTTGACAGGAACTTCGAGGACTGTACCCGAAATGGTGCTTCGCACAATGGTCGTATTGATCTTGCCCGAACGCTTGCTGATGCCATCGGTCACGATGTCGAGCTGGTCCTGCGCTGCTTGATGTGCCTCGATAGCCTTGTCGAGCGCATTCTGACTTTTCTCGAACTCTTCGTGCGAAACGAGGCCCTTTTCGTGCAGGGTCTTCAGACGAGAGTGCTCGCGTTGCGTCTCCTCGAGGGTGAGCTGAGCGGTTCGCACATTGCTCTGTGCATTGTTGAGCTGTGCCATGTCGGGGATTACGGCGACCTTCGCAATGGGATCGTTCTGCTTCACCTTGTTGCCAGCCTCTACATAAAGCTCCGTGATGATACCCTGGATCTGCGGCTTGATGTTCACCTCGTCACGCGGCTCCACCTTGCCACTGGCCACGCTTGTCTTCACGATGTCACGCTTTTCGGGTGCAAGCACTTCATAGACCTTCACCTTGGGCTGGGCCTGCTGATAGAGGTAATAGAAGGTGTAGAGGACAAACAGTCCAATCACGCACCAGATTGCAATGTTGATGTACTTCTTCATATTGTATAGTGTTTTTATTTTATCCTAAAAAATAGAATTTCTAGAACATCTAGATTATCTAGAATATCTAGATTCGCCTATCGGCGCTATCACTCCTCCCTGAGGGCCTCAATCGCCTTAATCTTCATCGCGCGCTTAGCGGGCATCCATCCAGCCAGCAGACCACCGATGACGATGACGAACGTCGCAGCCAAAGCCACTGAAAAACTAATCTGAGGATTGCCCAAAGGATAATCCTCCAAGGGGTTTGCCTCGATAATCTTTCCAGCCAGGCGAAGGAGCCAAATGCCTGACATCAGTCCGACGAGGCCCGCTGAAGCAGTCAGCACAAGGCTTTCGGCAAGAATCTGGCGTACGATGGTCTGCGGCTTGGCTCCCAAAGCCCTACGGATGCCGATTTCCTGTGTACGTTCCTTGACAGTCACCAGCATAATGTTAGAGATGCCAATCAGTCCTGCCAGCAGCGAGCCACAGCCTACAATCCATAGCAGAATGTCCAGTCCACGGAACAACAACGAGAACGCCATAACCAAATCGGACAGATTGATGGTAAAGAACGCACTCTTGTCATCGGGATGCACATAGTGGTGTTCCTTCATAATGCTGAGTATCGGTTCCTGCCATTCGCTGACGGGATAGCGGTCCTTCAGCGTGAAGACACACAAGTCAATCTGCGAACCTTCGTTGTACATCAGCTGTTCGGTGTTGATGGGCAGGAGCAGCGAGCGGTCCAGGTCGGTACCTATCGAAATCAGTTCGGACAGCTTCTTGGCAACGCCCACGATGGTGTAGGAGATGCTTCCCACCTGCACCATCTGTCCGCAAGGGTCTCCACCCCCCGGGAAAAGCGTTTCGTAGGCCTGTCGTCCGATGACACACACCTTGCGGCGCTCCCGCTGATCGACCTCGTTCAAATAGCGTCCATAGATCATCTGCGTCGGTAGCACGTGATAGTAGCTCGGTGTCGTGCCTACTACCGAGGCATCGTAGTTGAACTCCCCGACATTTGCATTCTTGGTACCCGCAAAGTTGATGGGTGTGATGTATCGGATCTCATCGGTCATCTCGTTCCGCACGAGCTGCATATCGATGTTATCGACAGAGATTCGGCGGTCACGACCAAAGCCTTTGTACGAAATCGTGGTGCGCGACCCCATTACAAAGATGCTATTACTTGGGACACTCTTGATACTATCCAGAAGTCCACCTGTGATGCTTGCTCCAAAGCCCAGCAGCAGAATCAGCATCAGCAGCCCCCAGAAAACTCCGAAGGCCGTCATCAGCGAACGCCACTTGTTGCGGCTGATAGTCTGCCATATCTCTTGCCAAAGTTCTTCCATACTAATTTGCAGCCAGAGCTTCCACAGGTTTGATACTTACAGCCCGCTTGGCGGGGATATATCCGGCTATCATGCCGGCAATGACCATCACAAGGGTAGCCATCAGGACGGTCTTGAAATCCACCGTCGGGTCCTTGAACATTTGTGCGCCATCGCCACCACTCAATTTGAGCATGGTATCGACAATCTTGGTCAGGAGGGTACCAAACAGCATGCCTATGTACCCGAACACAAGCGCGATGGCAACCGACTCAAGCAAAACCAGCGAAACGATCTGACGAGGTCGTGCTCCCAAAGCCTTGCGAATGCCGAACTCGCGTGTCCTTTCGCGCACAGTGATCAGCATGATGTTTGAGATGCCCGTCACGCCCGCAATCAATGTAGCGATGCCGATGAGCCAGATAAAAAGCGTGATGTAGCGCAGAATTCTCATCGTCTGCAGGTAATCTTCATACGAGTTCCATACCCAATAGGCATTCCTGTCCTGCGGATCATACCGCTTGGAACTTGCCATTGCCATCTTCAGAGCCTTGTTGAACTCCTCATTAGCCTCGGGGGTCTCCAGGTTCTTCACCACAAAGGTAATCCTCGAAAAGTGTCCGTTGGGCTTATAGATAGCGCCCACGGTTGTGATGGGCGACAAGATGTCGGTCTCGCCCTCTCGGCGCGCCTTGTAGATGCCTACAATCTGAAACGGGATGTCATAGAGGTTGATCCATTCGCCTAAGTGTGGCTCTTCGTCTCCAAAAAGTTCTTCTATCGTCTTGGCCGTGACCATGCACACCTTGCGGTTGTCACGGAGATCCATCTCGTTGATGCTGCGTCCCTCCACCACCTTGTAGCCATTCGAAGGAACATACTCGGGATAGACGCCCATCAGCGATGTCGTCGTATAGAGCAAGCCACTCGAAGCGCGCACCGAAGCCTCGTAAGTCGGTTGTGCATCAGCAATCTGGTGGGGGAATCTATTACGCAATAGCTGCAAATCCTCGCTGTCAAGGTACATTTCACGATACCTGCGCAATCCCTCGAAACTTTGCGATGTCCAGCCCGGGCTAAGCGTCACTGTGTTGATGGTCTGCGAAGCAAAAGCATCCTCCATACCATGCAGCAGGCCGTTGCCGGCACCCAGCAGCACGATGAGCATGAAGATGCCCCAGGCGATGCTGAATCCCGTCAGTGCGATGCGCAGCTTGTTGCGGCTCATCGAGACGTATATCTCTTCGATTTGATCTGTGATCATTGATTTATGAAAGATTGCCTCCTCTCGGCAGGAACAACAGTTGTGGGGGTATTATTCCGTTCTCACATCGCTCGAAATCTGCCCGTCCTTGATATGGATGATGCGGTCGGTTGCATTAGCGATATCGCGTTCGTGAGTAACGATGATGACGGTCTTTCCTTCCTCACGGTTCACTTGCTTCAATAGGTCCATCACTTCAAGTGTGGTCTTCGAATCGAGAGCACCCGTGGGTTCGTCAGCCAGAATAATCTTCGGATTGGCGATAAGGGCACGGGCTATGGCGACACGCTGCTTCTGTCCACCCGACATCTCGCTTGGGTAATGGTCGGCCCACTCGCGAAGACCCATCTTCTCGAGATAATCCAATGCCAGTTCATTTCGCTTACGTCGTCCCACACCTTTATAATATAGAGGAAGAGCGACATTTTCCATCGCGTTCTTGAAACTGATGAGGTTGAACGACTGAAAGACGAAACCAATCAGCTGATTACGCAGTTCGGCTGCACGCGTCTCGCTGAGACCTCGGATAAGGGTACCATCGAGCATATAAGTGCCCTCGTCGTAGTCGTCGAGGATGCCTAAGATGTTCAGCAGGGTGGATTTTCCGGAGCCCGAAGCACCCATGATGCTTACGAGCTCACCTGCCTCAATGGTGAGGTCAATGCCCTTGAGCACATGAAGCGGAGTAGCCGACTGGTAGGTCTTATGGATATTCTGGAGACGTATCATTGGGTAATACAAAGTTTTGTCGGCGCAAAGATAGCTTTATTTTCCAAATCAACCAAAAATACTTCGTTAAAAAAAGTTGTTAGACAGCAGAAAAAACAACTATTGAGACAAAAATGAAAACCGCCCTCAAGTCCTTCTGACTTTGGGCGGTTCAGCGTCTTAATTGCAATAGCAAAAAGTAGGTCTGTTTAGAGAGCAGCCTTCACGGAGTCAACAGTAGCCTCAACAGTAGAGTCAACAACAGCAACTGTAGAATCGGCAACAGCCTCAACGGTTTCAGCAGCATTTTCTACGGTCTGAGCAGCCTGCTCCTTGGCACCATTGCAAGAAGCGAAACTTACTGCAACAAGTACACCTGCGAAAAGAACCAATTTCTTCATAATAGTAAATAGTTAAATTGTTTTATAATACCTTAATATCTATGCACAACCTGAAAGTATGAGAAAGGCGGCCTTTAATTGCGCCATCGATTACATATTTTTAGTTTTTGCGGTGCAAAGGTAAGGTTTTTTCACATTTGATGTTTACAATCTCGCCATTTTTGCACAATATAATTAGAAAAAGGCTGGAAAAATGTCAATTTGCAAACTATAGTTTGAAAATTAATGCATCAAATAATAGTTAAAACCCTTACACAATAAACTGACATCTTGTACGTTATTATTGTGTTCTTCGATAATTGCGAGGACCTATCCAAGATGAATAAGATTCTTCGACATATACGTATCATCTGCCTGCTGGCTCTCATTGGACTGCCCGCCATGTCCGTCGTGGCACAGAAGCAGAAAATCAAGAACCTGCCCTATTATGACCAGCGACTGCTTCACTGGGGGTTCAGTTTCGGGTTCAGCATGCCGACTATCACCATCAACCACTCTGGCAATGAAGCTGCAGAGGGCTGGTGGGCCACATGCCCCAAGGTCAATCCGTCGTTTCAGGTTGGACTGATGGGAGACCTTGCCATCACCGAGCATCTGAACTTCCGCGTCACGCCCTTCCTCTATTTTCAGGAGCGGACGGTGAGGTTCGAACGAGAAACCCTGGAGGGTAGAGAACAGACCAATCAGCAACTCAAAACCACGTATATCGAAATCCCTGCAACACTCAAAATCAGCACACGACGCATCAACAACTACCGTCCCTACTTGGTGGCAGGCGCTCATCTCAATTTTGACATCGGAAAAGAGAAGGAGACGCCCATCGTCTTCAAGCGTCTCGACCTCGGCATTCACATGGGTATGGGATGCGACTTCTACCTGCCCTTCTTCAAGCTCGCTCCCGAGCTGCGCTTCAATCTCGGACTGCTCGATATGATCGACCACAAGCGCAAAGACCTGAAAGACCTGACCTTGATGCCCTATACCGAAGCAATCATGTCGGCAAGGAATACCGGCCTCTCGTTTATCCTCTGGTTCGAATAAGTAATCGGGAGCCATCGTCATGTCAAAATAAGATTCCCTAAGACATTTGGCCCTTTGCTCCCCTTTCTATTACCGTTAATTTACCGCCTAAATATGGAAGAAGTTTTTAAGAATATATCCGAACAATGGTTCCTCCGTGAGCCAGCCTTCTTTGCCCTCTACTGCTCCCAGCAGTTTGAGGTCAATGAGAGGATGGCCTGTGCCATGCGTTGCGGACAAGGAAAAGTGCAATATAATCCGAATATGTTGAAAGGCAAATCTACGGCTGAGGTAGAAAAACTACTGAAGATTGAGATGATTCGCCTCTTTCTCAAACATCCCTACGAACGCCAGCCTGAGGGAGTAAGTCGCATAGCACTCTCATTGGGCAGTGATGTCTGCATCAAGTCGGCCTACAATGGTCCAAGCGCACAAGGCTATGGCGCAGAACAAAAGCTGCCGTTGCTTTCCCCTGAGTTCTTCAATCTGGAGCATGACAGGCCCTACGAATGGTATGTCCGCAAGATTGACGAAATGATTGACGGTGACCCATTCGCTCAGAGCGACCTGAGCAACCCGGACGAACAGAGTACTTCAAACAATTCTAAAACATCGAAAAATTCAAAATTCCAATCCTCCGACATGCAGCAAACCCTGTCGGAAGCTGCAGCACGCTCGGAACTCTGGGAAGAGGACGACATGCGGGCGATGGAGATCAACGACCTCATCGAAAAGATGAATGCGTGGGGCAGCATTCCTGGGAATGTCGTGCAGCAGATCCAGGCTTCGACCAAGGCCAGGATTGACTACCGCAAGATCATGGCAGGCTTCCGCGCCTCTATATTGAGCAACAACATGCGCCTGACACGCATGCGCCCCAACCGGCGTACGGGGTTCCAGCAGATGGGCTCCATCCGCAAGTTCAACACCAAGCTGCTTGTTGCTGTCGATGTCTCGGGATCCATCTCCGACCAAACGCTCTCCCATTTCTATTCAGTCATTAACAAGTTCTTCAAATACGGCATCAACGAAATCGACTGTGTGCAGTTCGACTGTGAACTCGGTGAGGTGAAGCCTCTTCGCAAGGCTTCGCGAACCGTGCAGATCTTCGGTCGTGGCGGCACGTCGTTCCAACCCATCTTTGACTATTTAGTCGAACACGACGTCTATGACGGGCTTATCATTCTTACCGATGGCTATGCCCCTTACCCCAAGGTGGACGATTCCCTCAAAACCAACGTTCTATGGGTGTGTGAAGACGAAGAGAGCTACAACCAGCACAAGGACTGGATGCAGCTCTATGGTCGCGTATGTTGGATGTATCTTTGATTAGAGTGCCGCAGCAAACCGTTCCAGGAAGAGGTCACAGTCGCGTTGCGTGATGCAAAGTGGCGGAAGAATGCGGAGGACATTGGTACCAGCAGCTCCCGTGAATACGTGCTGTTCGTAAAGCAAGCGGTTGCGCACCTCCTTGTAGGGATGATCAAACTCGATACCTATCATCAGACCCAGGCCACGCAGTTCCTTGAGGCCGGGGATATACATGTTCTTGAGTCCATTCATGAGATACTCTCCCTGAATACGCGCATTTTCGACGAGATGCTCCTCCTCGATGACATCAAGCACAGTACAAGCTAAGGCACATCCCAGGTGATTGCCGCCGAACGTTGTGCCCAACTGACCATAGACCGGCGCAAACATCGGAGAGATCAGCACGCCTGCAAACGGATAGCCATTGGCAATTCCCTTGGCCACCGTGATGATATCCGGTCGTATATCGAACCACTGATGGGCGAAGAACTTGCCACTGCGTCCGTAACCGGATTGTATCTCATCAAGGATAAGCACCACTCCATACTCTTTTGTCAGCCGGCGAAGTTCCTGCATGAACGCTTTTGTCGGGATGTGTATTCCACCGACACCTGAAATACCCTCGATGATCACAGCTGCAACATCACCCTTTGCAAGAGCTGCCTTCACTCCCTCGATATCACCCAGTTCGAGGAAATCGACGGGGAAGGTGGCATTGATGGGAGCCTGTATCTTGGGATTCTGGGTTACATTAACCGCAGCAGAAGTGCGTCCATGAAAAGCATGGGTGAAGGCAACAATCTTCTTCTTGCCTGTGTAGAACGAAGCCAGCTTCAGCGCATTCTCATTGGCTTCGGCTCCCGAATTGATCAGGAAGAGCTGGTAATCATCGTAACCACAGATGGGTCCGAGTTTCTCAGCAAGTTTCACCTGCAGCGGGTTCTTGACAGCATTGGAGTAGAAAACGAGTTTGCTGGCCTGCTCCTGCATGGTCTGCAGGTAACGAGGATGACTGTGACCAATCGAGATCACTGCATGACCCCCGTAGAAGTCAAGATATTGCTGGCCTTTCTCGTCCCATACATAGCACCCCTTGCCATGATCAACAGTGACGTCAAATAGAGGATATACATCAAATAGTTTCATAGTTTTTTATTTTTATAGTGACTATAGTAAATATAGTGACTATATTTTTATAAAACGCCAAGACCTGCCTTTTCGGCCTTTATAAGGCTATGGCCTTGAGACCAAGACCAGCCTTTTCAGCATCTTAGAAGGCTATGGCCTTGAGGCCAAGACCTGCCTTTTCGTCAAGGCCGAACATCAGGTTCATATTCTGGACAGCCTGTCCGACAGCACCCTTCAGGAGGTTATCGATGATGCTGGTAACCACCACCTTGTTGCCATTGAACTTGTCAAGATGAACAAGAGCCTTATTGGTGCCGACAATCTGCTTGAGGTCGAGCGCAGCATCTACATAGTGTGTGAACGCAGCATCCCGATAAAATTCTTTATAGGCCGCAACCAGTTCCTCTCGCGTGGGATTGGTGGCACAACCTTCGGGGCCATTGAGCTTGACGACTTCAGTACAAAAGATTCCGCGCGTAAAATCGCCACGATAAGGAATGAAATCCACTGTTATCTCGCCCTCAACAGGTTGAGCCTTGAGCGTATTGCACACGACGGGAGCAGTATCGGGACGCAGTTCGTTGAGCGTCTGGCAGATCTCGTGCAGGTGCTGATGCTGAAAAAGCTTATAGACCGACATGTTGTCGTTACGCCATGAGAAGTGGGTGGTGGCACCTGGCTTCTGTCCAGCGCCCGTCGAACCAGTGATGGCATTCACCAGGATGTCATTACCGAGAAGCCCTGCCTGGGCCAACGGGAGCAGTCCCAGCTGAATGCACGTGGCAAAGCAGCCTGGATTGGCCAAATGACGACACTGACGAATCTGATCGCGGTGAATCTCAGGCAAGCCATAAACAAAGTCATGATCGCCCCGGATGCGGAAGTCCTGCGCCATATCGATAATCTTGACATCGGCAGGTATCTCATGTTCACGTAAATAAGCCTCGCTCTTGCCGTGACCGAAACAGAAGAATACCACATCGACCTGCTCGAAAGGAGTCTGGTCGGTGAACTTCAAATCGGTGTCGCCATACAGACCTTCGTGAACCAAGGCGACCTCATTGCCTGCGTTCGATTCGGAATTGGCAAAGACAATCTCCACCTCAGGATGATGGACGAGCAGACGGATGAGTTCTCCTCCGGTATATCCTGCTGCACCTAAAATGCCGACACGAACCATAATCAACGCTCCTCGTCAGGATGAACCGAATAATAGGCACGCAGTGGTGTAGATGTCACCTTGATGAAGCCCTTGGCATCCTCACTTGTCCATGCCTTGGCAGTCTCGCCATATTCGCCGAGCTTATTGTGAACAAGGTCGTCGGGCGTATCGGCGCCCAATGTCTGGAAGCTATAGGGACGCAGCTCGAGAGTCACGACACCATTCACATTGCGCTGGCTGGAGGCGAGCATGGCCTCCATATCGGGCATGACAGGCTCGAGATACTGGCTCTCATGGAGGAACATTCCATACCAATTCGATACCTGGTCCTTCCAGTACTGCTGCCACTTCGAGAGGGTAAACTTCTCGAGGAAACGGTGCGCACCAATAATGAGCATAGGAGCAGCAGCCTCGAAGCCCACACGTCCTTTGATGCCGATAATGGTGTCGCCCACGTGGCAGTCACGTCCGATGGCATAAGCCGCACCAATCCGCTCAACCTCCTGGATGGCCTTGATCTTGTCGTCATACTCCACACCATTGACACTGCAGAGCTCGCCCTTCTTGAAGCCCAAAGCGAGGACTTCGCTGCCACTCTTTGTAGGATGCTTCAAGTAAGCGCTCTCTGGCAGACCCTGTGTTGAATCGAGAATCTCACCGCCACAAATCGACGTACCCCAGATGCCCACGTTATAACTGTACTTCAGCTTGGTGAAGTCGGCAAAATAACCATTTGCGTTGAGATAATCCACCTCCTCCTTTCGGCTCAGGTTGCGGTCGCGGGTGAGAGTGATGATTTCCACACCGGGAGCCAGCACGAGAAAGGTCATGTCGAAACGAATCTGGTCGTTACCCGCACCCGTCGAACCATGTGCGATGGCATCCGCACCAATCTCTTTGGCATAGCGAGCAATGGCGATAGCCTGGAAGATACGCTCCGACGAAACCGAGATAGGATAACAGTTGTTGCGCAGCACGTTACCAAAAATCATGTACTTGAGCGACTTCTGGTAATACTCCTGTGTCACGTCGATGGTGACGTACTTGACAGCGCCCAGCTTGTAGGCATTCTCCTCATTGGTCTTCAGCTGTTCCTCGCTGAAGCCGCCTGTGTTGGCGCACGCCGCATAAACTTCGTAACCCATCTCACGAGTGAGATACATTACATTATAACTCGTGTCAAGACCGCCGCTGAAGGCGACCACCACTTTCTTCTTTGCCATACTATTTATTAAAAAATTTAGAGATTTCGGGGGTAATTATCTCGGGATTTCATTCCAGTATATCGACATTACGGTATTCCGGTATTCCAGTATAACGTTATACCGAGATTCCGTTATGCCATCGAAACAAGATTCGACTTTTCGGAACCTCGCATCATATCTTGTCAAGCTCCTCCAGCACCTCGTCGGGGTGCTCCTGCGGGTCGTAGAGCATTGCAGTGCATATGCAGCGCTTGTAGTCGGTGCGGGTGAGCACGTCGAAGTTGACGCAAGTCTGACAGCCGCGCCAGAAGGCGGGGTCATCGGTGAGTTGTTCGAACGTCACGGGACGATATCCCAGCTCGTGGTTGATCTTGAGCACCGCTGCACCACTGGTCAGACCAAAGAGCTTAGCTTCGGGATAAAGACGACGGCTATAGTTGAACGAGAAACGCTTGATGCGCTTGGCCAAGCCCATACCACGGTACTTGGGATTGACGATAAGACCGGAATTGACGATATATTGCTTGTTGCTCCAGCTCTCGATGTAGCAGAAACCCGCGAATTCGTTTTCGCAGAGTGCGATGATGGCCTTGCCTTCAATCATCTTCTGGGCAACATAGTCGGGCGAACGACGTGCGATACCAGTACCTCGCGCCTTCGACGATTCTTCAATCGTAGTAAGAATTTCTTCGACGTAACGGATGTGCTGCCTGCCGGCAACATAAATCCTTACTTGAGGCGTTGGAGCCGCCTCAGCAGTTTTAACTTCTTCCATTGCTGTATTGAATGGGTAATTCGAAATAGGACTCAAATAAAAAACGCACTGTCAGTTTTACATGCTCTTGGGCAAAGCCACGCAGAGAGCCTCAGCCACCTGATGGGGAGTAAAGCCGCTACGCGGGATAACCAGAATAGTGTCATCACCCGCCAACGTTCCCATCACCTCAGGCAGCGCACTCATGTCGATATCGTAAGCTATGCTGCTGGCATAGCCCGGCTTGGTGCGAATCACGATGAGGACCTGGCTGCATTCGATGCTGACCACGCCCGCAACGGTCTTGGGTGGTATGAAATGTGGCGAAACCTTATTCTTGACAGACGCAGCCACATCGGGCATCACATACATATAACCTCCCTCTCGGGTTGCAATCTTGGCAATCTGCATTTGCTTCAGATCGCGACTCAACGTTGCCTGAGTAACCTCAAAGCCGCGTTTCAGTAGCTCCTTCTGCAATTCATCCTGACTGCTGATGCTTTGGCTCTGTATGATATCTCGGATGACGGCTATCCTGTCCTTCTTATTCTTCATTGCCTTAAATATAAACCTGAAAACACAATCATGTACGGAATGATGGGTGCAAAGATAGCATGATTCCGTATAAATACAAAACAATTACAGAAAAAAATGATAAAAATGCCCGCAATTTTAGAAAATTGCTAATTTTTATTGTCAATTTATGCAATTATTGACACTATTCCTCATCATTCCTTGTCCAAGGCAAGCACCGCTTCTTCGATTACACGCGGGAAATGGGCATACTCCAGCTGATGCACCTTAGTAGCTACGGCATGGGCATCATCGCCTGGCTCGACAGGACACGTGGCCTGGAAGATGATGTCACCATTGTCAAAAAATTCGTTCACATAATGTATCGTGATTCCGCTCTCCTTGTCGCCACACCGAATCACATCCTCATGCACGCGGTCGCCATACATTCCCTTGCCACAATGCAGCGGAATGAGTGCCGGATGGATGTTCACAATAGCCCGTGGAAACGCCTCAACGAGATATTTCGGCACGAGGAGCAGGTAGCCGGCCAACACGATGAAATCAATCTTGAACTCCTTCATCAGGTTCATGACCAATGCCTCGTCCTGCATGTCGGCCTTTGTCACGAGACGCGACGGAATGCCCAGTTTTTTAGCACGTTCGAAGACAAAGGCATCGGCCTTGTTGCAGACAATCAGAGCGATTGAGACCTCTTGACTACCACTGAAATAGTTGGCAATGTTTTCAGCGTTCGAACCCGAACCAGACGCGAAAATGGCGATATTTTTCATTTTTACTTAGCAATTTCGCACATTTCTTTCAAAAACGTGCACTTTTTATTATTTTAGTGCAAAAAAAATTTGAACATTAGTTTTTTTTTCGTTCCTTTGCACCGTGATTTTGCGCCGCGAAGATACGTATAATAATTTGAACGCGTGCGAAAAGCATTGGAAAATTTGCCCAAAATTGCAAATTCACCTAAATTTGAAACAGAAAAATAACAATATTAACCCTTTTAACAAAAAAGATTATGTCTGAAATCGAAGCTAAAGTTAAAGAGATTATCGTTGAGAAGTTGGGCGTAGAAGAGTCTGAAGTTACCCTTGAGGCATCTTTCACCAACGATTTGGGCGCTGATTCCCTCGACACCGTAGAACTCATCATGGAGTTCGAGAAGGAGTTCGGCATCACCATTCCAGATGATCAGGCTGAGAAGATCGCTACTGTCGGCGACGCTGTTGCCTACATCGAGAAGAACAAGGAATAATCCCTTTTCGAAAATTACAAATTACAAGTTACGACCCTCCCCATGTGGTGGTGTACGCCTTGTAATTTGTAATTTTGTTTTTGGGGCAATGTCGGCCGATGCATTGGCCATCACAATCCCGGGAACGGTAATATTCAAGACAATTCAATAAAGTGGCAGTGTAACGGCCGATGAGGGTCGGAGACAAGAGATTGGAACATTGGCCACATTAAAAATTATAGAAATGGAATTAAAGAGAGTAGTAGTAACTGGATTGGGCGCAATCACCCCACTTGGTCTGAACGTTGAAGAGACTTGGAAGGGTCTCGTCGAGGGCAAGAGCGGCTGCGGTCCCATCACCCTGTTCGACGCTTCAAAATTCAAGACACAGTTCGCCTGCGAGGTCAAGGGCTTCGACCCGACACTCTATTTCGAGAAGAAGGAAGTCCGCAAGGTGGACCGTTACTGCCAGCTGGCCTTCGCTGCCGTAGCTGAAGCCATCAAGGATTGTGGCATCGACCTCGAAACAGAAGACAAGAACCGCGTCGGTGTCATCTACAGCGCCGGCATCGGTGGTATCAAGACATTCCAGGAGGAAGCTGGCGGCTATGATCCAGCCATCGGTCCAAGATACAATCCATTCTTCATCCCGAAGATGATTGCCGACATCGCAGCCGGTCAGATCAGCATCCACTATGGTTTCCACGGTCCGAACTACGGCACCGTAAGTGCCTGTGCATCATCGACCCACGGCATGATTGACGCATTCAACCTGCTCCGTCTGGGCAAGGCCAACATCATCGTGGCCGGCGGTGCCGAGGCAGCCATCTGCGAGGCTGGCATCGGCGGTTTCAATGCAATGAAGGCCCTTTCGACCCGCAACGACGACATGGAGCGCGCAAGCCGTCCATTCTCGGGCAGCCGCGACGGTTTCGTCATGGGCGAGGGTTCCGGCTGTCTCATCCTTGAGGAGCTGGAGCACGCCAAGGCTCGTGGTGCCAAAATCTATGCTGAAGTCGTAGGTGGCGGTATGTCGGCCGATGCATATCACCTCACAGCAACCCATCCGGAGGGCTTGGGTGCCAAGCTGGTGATGAACGCTGCACTTGAGGATGCCGGCATGAAGCCCGAAGACATCGACTACATCAACGTACACGGCACATCGACCCCTGTGGGTGACCTCTCGGAGGCCAAGGCCATCAAGGAGGTATTTGGCGACTGGGCATACAAACTCAACATTTCGTCAACCAAGTCGATGACCGGCCACCTGCTGGGTGCCGCCGGTGCAGTTGAAGCTCTGATTTGCGTCAAGTCGGTCGTTGAAGACATCGTTCCTCCGACCATCAACCATGCAGACGACGACAAGGACGAGGAAATCGACTACAATCTGAACTTCACGTTCAACAAGGCTCAGAAGCGCACCGTACGCGCTGCCCTGTCGAACACGTTCGGTTTCGGTGGCCACAACGGCTCAATCATCGTCAAGAAGTACGCCGAATAAGGCTCATCGGCCATAAAGGACAATACAGCGGCCAACGCTCCGTCTCTTTCGGGACAGGGCGTTGGTCTTTTTTGTGGCCGATGGGGCACATTGGCCGACATCAATCTTCGTCAGCGCGATATTCGAGCACGTCGCCCGGCTGACAGTCGAGAGCCTTGCAGATGGCCTCGAGCGTGGAGAAGCGCACCGCTTTGGCCTTACCGGTCTTGAGGACGGAGAGATTGGCGGCCGTGATGCCAATCTTCTCGGCCAGTTCCTGTGATGACATCTTACGCTTGGCCATCATCACATCTATATTTACGATAATGCTCATAACTTCAGATGGTTAATTTCTCGGTTTCCTCGGCACGGACCGCTGCCAAATAGAGCAGGGCAAGGCACAATATGAAGGCCGACGGCCCCACAGAAAAAATATTGAAGATGGCATATGTGAGCGTACCCATCGTCATCGTACCGAACACACCACTTATTATGGCAGCCAGGAGCGAAACGCCCGCGATACAGGCCAGGAAATAGGCATTGCGCTTGTTGAAAAAGGTGTCCTGCTTCAAACCGCGAATGCTGATGAACAAAAATACAATATACAAAGAATCAACGACAATGATATGGGAGCAGCGGATCAGGAGATTTCCGTATCCATACAATGAAACATTGCTGTTCAAATTCCTCTGTTCCATATTCAGCAGGGAATCGGCCAACTGAACACCTGCGAAAACGACATTGATGGCCATGAATACCATCGTTACGACCAATGCCCAATAGAGCAATGTTTTCAATTTACTGTTATTCATACTATTCTTCATTTTTTTTTTGGCCAATGTGCATCGGCCTAAATTCAACTCTTATTTCTTAATTCTCAACTCAGATTGTCAGTTCCTGCTCCTCCTTCAAGTCTTTGCCCAACAGGATGACCTGCGAGACAATCATCAGCACGAAGCCCAGAATCATGACGAGCGAACTGGCCTCGTTGTGGAAAACGATGTCGTGAAACGCGATGTGGAACGTGTGGACGGCATAGACATAGGCCAAATAGCTGATAAGGGAGCCGAACAGATAGTAGGCCACCAGCATCCAGCCGACCCGCTCCATGTTGCGCGCCACGGTGCTCACAAAGACCTCGCCCTTGCGGATGAGCCGGATGGTCTTGAACACCACGACCAGAATCCAGATGAAGAAGATGGCCGACAGACCTATCGCAACGCCGCCGAACGTCAAGAGGATCATCTCCGACCCATCAATATCGGATGCCGGTATTTTCAGTTTCACCTTGTCCAGCTCCATGAAAGAGGTATATTGACGACCATCACAGTTCTGGCAATCATACCAATGTGATTTCAACATGTGGCCATGATACGGACGAACATACAGCGGGAAACTGAAGAAAGACAAAGAGGTTGTCTTGTAGCCGCCTTCGATGCTGTCCACCCGGAAGAATTCGGCTGGGTTCTTGACATGGTCCAACGTGATCTGGTCGGTCTCTGCCCACGAATGTCCGCTGAAATGGATTTTAATGTTGTCCAAAAGCAGGATGCTCAAGAGAGCAACAATCAGCAGTGTGCTGTAGATTTTCAACTTTTTCATTTTCGTATTGATTAAGATTAAATTGTTAATGTTTTTCGATATGAATTTATCGTTTTTCGATATGCAAAAGTAGGGTAAGGAAAGGACATTGGCAAAAAATAACATAGAAATCATATCGAATAACGATAAAATGATGCCGAAAAGCGAGAATTTGGAATATTTGGATAGCAAAACGTGGAGTTGGATTGAGACATTGGCCAATGAACCTGAATCGAGAGAAAAATCGGCCTAAAACGAAGATAATCGGCAAAAAATTTGCTTATAATGAGAGTTTTCGCTATATTTGCCGACCATTACGAATTACAACCAAAACAACAGAAATATGCGTTATTACACAAACGTCAAAGACCTGGGCGACCTGCAGGCCGCTCTCGCCGAGGCTCTGGAGGTCAAGAAGCATCGCTACGACTACCAGCATCTTGGCAAAAACAAGACCGCACTGCTCATCTTCTTCAACAACTCGCTGCGCACCCGCCTCTCGACCCAGAAGGCTGCACAGAACCTCGGCATGAACACCATCGTGCTCGACGTCAATGCCGGCGCATGGAAACTGGAGACCGAGCGTGGCGTTGTGATGGACGGCGACAAGGCAGAACACCTGCTGGAGGCCATCCCAGTGATGGGCTGCTACGCGGATATCATCGGTGTCCGCTCATTTGCACGCTTTGAAAGCAAGAAGGACGACTACGAAGAGATGATCCTCTCGCAGTTCATCAAATATTCGGGCAAGCCCGTGTTCAGCATGGAGTGCGCCACAGGCCACCCGTTGCAGGCATTTGCCGACATCATCACCATCGAGGAGCACAAGGAAAAGGCTCGTCCGAAGGTGGTAATGACATGGGCACCGCATCCAGGCCGTCTGCCGCAGGCCGTACCGAACAGCTTTGCACAGTTTGCCGTCGCTGCCGGTTATGAAGTGGTCGTCACACAGCCACACGGCTATGAACTCGACCCTCGCTTCACGGCCGGAGCAACCATCGAATATGACCAGATGAAGGCTATGGAGGGCGCAGATTTCGTCTATGCCAAGAACTGGAGCTGCTTCGAGGATGCACACTACGGCAAGAACCTCGAAAAGGACTTCCCCGAGCTTTATCCCGGGTTCGACTGGCGCAGCTGGACTGTCGGCGCGCGTCAGATGGCCGTAACGAACGATGCACACTTCATGCACTGCCTGCCCGTGCGCCGCAACATGATTGTGACGGACGATGTGATTGAAGGCCCACGTTCGTTGGTCATTCCAGAGGCCGCCAACCGCGAAATCTCGGCCGAGACGGTCATCAAGCGGATGCTTGAGACGGAGTGCCAGTAAGAGGCATTGGCCAATAACACACGAGAAAAGGAAGATTCAGCGATGAGTCTTCCTTTCGTTTTTTAGGGGATTTCGGCCAATGGAGCATTGCCATTGGCCATAAAACAAGAAGAGAGACCCACCGCAGCGGATCTCCCGTTCTTTCCTTATTGCCGTGATGCTTACAGGCCGAGTTCCTTCTTGACCAATGGCAGGACATCGACGCACTGGCTTGGGCTGGCGTAGAGGATGTTGCCCTGAGAGAGGTCGAAGATGTAGGTGAAGCCCTCCTTCTCGCCTACGGCCTGGATGGCCTTGTTGATCTTCTCGATGATGGGAGCGACCTTGCTCTGCTGCTTGGTCTGGAGATCCTTGGCTGCCGTTTCGCGGAAGTTCTGGATACGCTGCTGGAGCTGGTCGATCTCCTGGGCACGGGCCTCGGCGATGTTCTTTTCGAGCTTGTCCTGCTCGGCGAGATAGTCGTTGACCTTCTTCTGGTATTCGTCGCCCATCTTCGAGAGCTCAGTTTCGTACTTGGCCTGGAGTTCCTCCATCTCTTTCTGTACGACGGCGCGCTCGGGCATAGATTCGAAGACTTCGCCCATGTTGATATTGCCGAACTTCTGGGCGGATGCAGTCATGGCCAGGAAGGCGCACACTGCGAAAAGCATGATTTTCTTCATGTTGTGTTGGTTTGATTTATTTTTTATTTTTAACTCTTATTTTCTGATCAATAGCCCAACTTGCTGAGCACCTCCTTCGAGATATCAATCTTGGGCGAAGCGAAGATGATGGATTCGGCCGATGAACGGTCAATGACCATCGAATAGTTGTTGCGCTCGGCGATTTCCTTGACGGCGTTGTAGATGTCGTCCTGGATGTGGCCGACAAGGCTGTTGCGCTTCTGGTAGAGCTCACCTTCGGGGCCGAAATACTTGAGGCGCAGGTCCTGGACCTCCTTCTCCTTGGCCACGATGGCATTCTCCTTGGCCGTCTTCTGGTCGGCGGTGAGGAAGACCATGTCGGCCTGATACTGCTTGTACATCGACTCGGCTTCGGCAGCGAGGGACTCGACTTCGCTCTGCCAGCGCTTGGAAATCTGATCGAGCTGTTCGTTGGCCATTTCGTACTGCGGAATCTTCTTCAGGATGTAGTCCATGTCAATCAACGCATATTTCTGTGCAAATACATTGCCGGTCGTGAGGGCGAGGATGCCCATGCAGATGGCGATACGCCACGCGTTCTTGAGTGATTTTTTCATAGTTATGTGAATTTTAAGTGATTGTTGCTTGTTGAGACTTCGTTTCGTGCCGTGGGTTTAACTTGGAACATTGGCCAATGTCAATCAGAACTCCTGGCCGATGACGAAGTGGAACTGCGAGCCGCTGTTGGACATCGTCTTCGCTCCTACAGGGCCCGTCTTGTCGAAGCCATAGCCCCAGTCGATGCCCAACATGCCAATCATTGGCAGGAAGATGCGCACACCGGCACCCAGAGAACGCTTGAGGGCAAACGGATTGAAGTGGCGGAACGACTCCCACGCGTTACCGGCCTCGGCAAACATCAGACCGTAGATGGTGCTGGACGATTCGAGCATGAATGGATAACGCAGCTCGGCTACAAAGCGGGCATAGCAGGTCGCAACGTCGGTGTAGTTCGACGTGAGGGCGCCGTTCTCGTAACCACGCAGGGGGATATACTCCGTGATGTAGCTCGACGAGTAGTAGGAGTTGCCGTCACCGCCCATGTAGTAGCTGTCGAACGGCGATTTCTTATACTTGTTGTAATGGCCAAGGAAGCCCATGTCCGAACGAGTGTGGAAGACCAGCGTGTGTTGGCCCGAAGTGAGCGGCGTGAAGGTCTTGGTCGAGAACTTGATCTTGTAGAACTCCAACCACTTCATCCTGTCCTTGGAATACTTGTCCTTGTCATTGACCCACTTGTCATCGGCCTCAAACAGAGAATAAGGAGGCGTGACCTCGGCATCGATGGTGAAGGTCGAACCCATACGCGTAAAGTAGGGGTTGTCGATGGAGTTACGCGACAGGACAGCCTCAAGCGAGAAGCTGTTGGACGTACCATTGTGGACAGGGAAATACTGCCAATCCTTCAAGATATAGACGTGGTAGTTGAGCGAAGTCTGGAGCGAGAACCAGTCGTCCGGCCAGTTCAGTCGCTTGCCGAAGCCGATGGATGCGCCCAACATCTGGATTGACTTGTCGGGGTCAATGGCATATTCCGTGCTGTAGTTATTATAGCCATAGTTGCTGTAACCGCCATAATAGCTGTTATAGTTGTTGTAGCCGTAATAATTGCTGTTGTAATAGCGCGAGTTGATGTCTGACTGACGAGAATAGAACATCGAGACGCTGAACGAATTCGGACGCTTGCCGCCAAACCACGGATTAAGGTACTGCATCGAGTACGACTGATAGTATTTCGCATTGGTCTGGGCCGAAATCGTAAATGTCTCACCATCGCCCTGCGGATAGATGCCATGATAACGGTCAGGATGGAAGAAATCCTTCATCGAGATGTTGGTCAACTTAAGGGATACGCGGCCAATGAGTCCCGTCGAACCCCAACCCAGCGAGAACTCAATCTGGTCATTGGCCTTCGACTCAAGGTCAAAGATGATATCGACCGTACCGTCCTCCATGTTGGGCACTGGACGCGGGTTCATCTTCTCGGGGTCGAAATGGCCGGTCTGGGCCAATTCGCGGGCAGAACGTATCAAGTCCGACTTGGAGAAGAGTTCACCCGGGCGCGAACGCAATTCACGACGTACGACGTGCTCATACAGACGGTCGTTACCGTTGATGACCACCTTGTTGATGTGCGCCTGCGGGCCTTCGGTGATGCGCAGCTCAAGGTCGATACTATCGCCCACAATGTTCTTCTCGATGGGCACGAGATGGAAGAAGAGGTAGCCCTGATCCATATAGAGGGTGCCGATGCCATCCTCATCCTCATCGATGCGCTTCTTGAGCTTCACCTGATTATAGACATCGCCGCGCTGCATCTGCAAACAGTTCAGAATATCTTCACTGGGATGGACAGAATTGCCCACTACGTCAATGTTGCGCACGTAGTAACGCTGTCCCTCCTCCAGATGGATGGTGATATCGACGTGCTTCTCGTCATATTTCGTCACCGTGTCGCTCACGATGCGCGCATCACGGTAGCCCAATTCGTGGAACTTGTCGATGAGTGACTTCTTGTCGGTCTTGTAGAGGTCGTCGGTGAACTTCTTGGCGCGGAAGATGTTGTACCACTTGTGGCGCGCATTGGTCTTCTTCAATGCACGGTTGGCGCCGCGAAAGGTCATGTAGTCCTTCTTGAACATTGGCCAAAAACGTACACCCACCGAATCCCAATGGGCCAGGCCGTCAATCTTCAGTTCGTGGACCTTGACCTTCTCGTGCTTATCGACAAAAACGGTCAGATCGACCATATTCTCGCCCGTCTCCGAGTCGGTCTGGAAGATGTCCACCTCGGCATTCTTGTAGCCCTTCTCGTCGTAGTAGCGCTTGATGATCTTCTTGGCGCGGTCGATGATGTTGGGCGTTACCTGGCTGCCCTTGGCCACACCCATCTGAAGGTCGAGATCCTCGCGCTCGCTCTTCCTCACGCCGTCATATTCGATGTTGGCGATGCGGGGACGCTGGGTCAGCGCGATCTTGATCCAACAGTCGTCGCCGCGCACCTTCTCGAGCGTGATGCGCACGTCGCTGAACAGACCCTGCTTCCAGAACCGCTTGATGGCCTTGGTGATCTCATCGCCGGGCACAGAGATTGTCTGGCCGACCGAAAGTCCCGAAAATCCGATCAGGACATAGTCCTCGTAGTTGTCGGCTCCAGTCACTTCGATGCCCTGAATGGTGTATTTTCTTGAGACCGTGCTGGTGTGGTTCACCGTGGGGTTGAAGACCGTATCATTGGCCGCGGTTTTGGCCGATGGCGTTGCAGCCGCAGGAATTTCGGCTCCAATGCTGTCGGTGGAAGCTGTCGGCTGGACAACCGTGACGCTGTCTGCCTGTTGCGCCCAGGTGAGGGCTGTAGTCGCTATCGAGGCGATCAGAAGACTGAACTTCTTCATCTATAATTTTATTGTGTATGTTCCGAGTGTTACGTTTTGCGGGATTGTGGCATTGGCCAATGTCTCATTTCTTCTCACCCTCCTGCTGCACCTGGGCCGAAGTCTTGCCGAAACGGCGTTCGCGACCCTGATAGTCCAGGATGGCGTCATAGAGTTCCGCCTCACCGAAGTCAGGCCAGTAGGTATCGCAGAAATATAGCTCGCTGTAGGCAATCTGCCAAAGCAGGTAGTTCGAGATGCGCTGCTCGCCGCCCGTGCGGATGAGCAGTTCGGGGTCGGGCATTCCGGCCGTCTGCAGGTTGTCGCTGATGGTCTGTTCGGTGATGTCGCCAATGGCCAACTCGCCGCTCTGCACTTTTTGGGCGATGCGCTGCATGGTGCCGGCCAACTCGTTGCGCGAACCGTAGTTGAAGGCAACTACGAGGGTGATGACCTTGCCGTCTTTGGCCTCCTCCATGCATTGCAGGGTCTTCGTGCGTGCGAATTCAGGCATACGGTCGATGTCGCCCAGAATCTGCAGGCGCACACCCTTGCGTATCAGCTCCTCCTTCTCCTTGTCGATACCCCACGCAATGAGGTTCATCAGTGCATCGACCTCCTCCTTCGGGCGGTTCCAGTTCTCGGTCGAGAAGGTATAGACGGTCAGATATTTGATGCCGGCCTTGCCTGCGGCCTCGAGCACGTTGTGCAACGCTCCGATGCCGGCCTTGTGGCCCTCGCTGCGGTCCTTGCCCTGCGCCTTGGCCCATCGGCCGTTGCCGTCCATGATGATTGCGACATGCTTCGGCATGCGGCATTTATCGAGTTGTTCAAGAGTTGCCATGGTGTAAAAAGCTTTTTACAAGTTATTAGTTTCGAGTTATTAGTTATTGGCCAAGCCATCATTGTCCGCTGTCGCGATTAAACAACTGATAACTAATAACTCACAAAGTTGTCATTCGTTCTGATTGTGACACTTTTCGCAGCGCTCCTTGAAGCTGAAGGTGACACTGAGCATGACCGAGCCGATCCAATCGGTATTGACGGGAGCCGTGGTGCCCATCTCCAGCGGGTCGGTGATGCCGTCTATGCCATCGGCCAATGTCTTGGTCCAGAGACAGGTGAGCTGCATGTCCCAGCGCGGCGCCATCTTCCACTTCATGCCCAGGCCGATCGGGATGGCGAGTGTGGCCGATGTCCTGTCGTTGCCCGAACTCTCGCCCGTGGCCCAGCCGAAGCCGATGCCGGCGGTCAGAAACGGTGCCAGCCGATGCTTCTCGCGGTAGTCCGAGCCCCATCCGTAGTTCCAGAAGTTGAATTCGGGACGGATGCCCAGCTGCCAGTAGCGGCGGTCGAAACTCCATTGGCCACCACCCGGAATGACGTTGTCGAAGTCCTTGCTGTCGGCCGAAAGACCATTGGCCGAAAAATCAAGCGCAAAGGCCCATCGCAGGTTCGTGTTATAGCGGAACAGCACCTCATAGGCCACCTGCGGGTCGTAGAGTGCGCTGCTGCGGTTCACGTCGCCATAGGCCCAACTGGCACCGAATCCGGGACCGATTTCGTACATGTACTCCTTCTCCTGCGCAAGGGTGCGGCAGAAGGCCAACGTGCCGAGCGCGGCGATGAGGAGTGCGCGACGTATCATGCTTGGGTGGAGTTTTATGGCCAATGTTCCGTTGCGGCTCAACGCTTCTGCCTCATGGCGAGGTCGATGAGCTGGCCGCTCACGATGTTGCTCTCATGACGGCCGTCGGGATTCTTGCCGCCGATGAAGTAGATGCGGTAGTTCTGCGGATTGACGAAGCCGCTGCTGCATCCGAAGGGCGCAATGCGGTAAGTGTCGCCGTAGCGGTAGTGCTCGCGTTGCAGCTTCTTCCACATCACGCCGCTGTTTTGGCTGTAATAGAGCGTGTCGCTCACGTAGCCGCCCGCCATCTCGCCCGTCTGCATGATCCAGAACGTGCCGGGCTCATCGATGTCGAGCTGATAGCGCACGACGGTCGAACGGCGCGCGGCGGGCAGGGCGGTCTGCCGGAACTCGACCCAGCTGGAGCCGTCGCTCGTCCACGTGCTGGAGGTCAACGTGCCATCGGCCATAAGACCACCGTTGATGTAGATGCGCGGCGAGGTGCTTCCGCCAGTCGGATTGGCCGCAACCGAAATGGGACGCGTATAGTCCTTGATGGGGAAACGTGCAGGCAAGGCGTCGGTCGCAATGCCGTCGATGTTGAGCGTATCGAACTGCCAAGACGTGCCATCGGCCGAACGGAGGAAGCGGCAGGTGTCATTGGCCAATGCAATGGCGCACAGATGCTCGTCACCGCGACGTGAGGCGAGCTGGATACCCAGCAGGTTGACAAACTTGTGGGCGGCCGATGCCACGGTCCACGTTACACCATCGCCCGTAGAGAGCAGGGTCTGATTCTGGCCGATGGCATAGAGCTGTCCGCGCCAGTTCAGCAGTGTACCGAGGTCGATGGCCGATGGCGTTGCGACGCTCTGAGCAGCGCTCCACGCGGTGATGTCACCGGTCAGATCGGCCGTGCGCACCTCGATGGCACTGTCGGCCGTCATGGTGTACCAAAAGAGTGTCCTGCCGATGGTATCGACGCGCTGGTCAATGACATTGGCCATATCAAAAAGCCCCGTGGCCAAATAGTTCCACATGATGGTGTCGCTGGCGCACTGGTGGACGTTCATCTTCATGAAATAGCTCTTGCGGGTCATCCGGTCGCGAGCTGTCACCTCGATGCGCGTCACGGCGTAGTCGTCGAACCAGATAATCTGCGTATCCGAATAGTTGGTCACGTTGCACAGCTTGAGGTCCTCGTCATACTGGTAGAAATAGACGCTGTAGGGCGAAGTGTAGCTCAACGTGAGCTTGATGGAGTCGGCCACACTGCCAGCGGGCAGTGAGTCGGGATTGAAGATGATGCCGGGTTTGAGGGTGTATTCATCATATTGCCACAGGCTGCGGCAACGCTCAATCAGGGCGGTGTCGCTCGTGCCCAGATGGTCGATTGTGAAGCCGTAGCTGGAGAGGTCGGCGCAGACCTTCGTATTGGAGGTCAGCGTCACGCCGGTGATGAGTGCGTTCGAATAGTCGGTGATGACGGTCTCGGAGTCATTGCCGCCCAAGCAGCCGGAAAACAACGTGGCGGTCATGGCCAACAAGCCGGCCACACTTCCGCACATGTATTTTTTGGACAGGTTCATTGATACGTGTAAAATTTGCGGGTGCGAAGATACTGATTTTTTGCGACATTTCCCCTTTTGCGCGGGAACATTTATCATATTTTAGTTCTTTTTCACGGCCGATTTAGATTTTTTTAGATTTCAAAGTCACTTTTCGGCCGATTTTCGCTATATTTGCAACGCTATTTTGTGTAAAATTCCAACCCGACACATCCCGATGAAGCAGTCCATCCAGCTGTTACGCAACGCACTCTCGCCGCTCTACGACCCGCGCGAGACACAGGCCATCGTCCGCCTCGTCATCGAAGAGGTCTGCGGCCTGACCTACACCGAATTCATCCTGCGCCAGGACGACATCCTGCCCGACGGACAGCGTGCCCGGCTGGCCCGTTGCGCCAAGTTGTTGGCCGATGGTATTCCCGTGCAGCAGGTACTGGGCTCGGCGTGGTTCCGAGGCAGGCGTTTCAAGGTTTCGGCCGATGTCCTTATCCCGCGCCCTGAGACCGCCGAACTCGTTGACATCGTGATAGATAGGTTGATGGCCAATGCCGTTGACAAACCAGTTGAAAACCCCGTGGATAACCCTGTGGAAAGCGGTGTGGAAATGTCATTGGCCAATGTCCATAACCCTGTGGACAAGGCGGTGGAAAACGCAGCTGGAAACCCTGTGGATAAAGCGGGGAAAAGTGGTGGAAAAGTGGTGGAAAACCCCGTGGAAAACAGTTCGGCGACCCATGTTGACAACCCGGTGGAAAAGTCATCGGCCAATGTGGAAAACCCTATGGAAAACACCTGTGGAAAACCCGTGGAAAAGGCGGTTTATAACCTGCTCGACATAGGCACAGGAAGCGGCTGCATCGCCCTCTCATTGGCCGCAGATATCCACCCCTCGTTCATAACTGCCGTTGACTTATCAACAGCGGCATTGGCCATCGCCCGAGAGAACGCCAAGGCATTGGGCATCAACAATATCCGTTTCGTCCAAGCCGACATCCTGCGCGAGGCGGATGCGGACTTTTCGACCGAGTTATCGACACCGCTGCATGGAGTTATGAACAGCGGCGCATCGGCCACAGGAACAATGCTCTACGACGCCATCGTGAGCAATCCACCCTACATCTGCCGGCGCGAGGCTGTTGATATGTCGGCCAATGTCATTGACCACGAGCCCCACATGGCGCTTTTCGTGCCCGATGACGACCCGCTGCTCTTCTACCGCGCCATCGCCCGCTACGGCCTGCGCCACCTGCGCCCGGGCGGCGGCCTCTATTTCGAAATCAATGCGGCCTATGGACGCGAGACGTGCGACCTGCTGCGCGGCCTCGGCTACACGGCGGTCGAACTGCGGCAGGACATGGAGGGCCGCGACCGCTTCACATTGGCCAAAAAACCTTATAATCTTAAAGACTCACAATGACCTACGAACAAGCCTTGAACCGCGCTGCGGCCTATTGCAGCCGCGCCGAACGTGCCCCGCAAGATGTTGAACAGAAGTTGCGCGACTGGGAATTGGCCGACGCCGACGTCCAGCGCGTCATGGAACGGTTGCGCGCGGAGCATTTTCTCGACGAGGCACGCTTCGTCCATGCCTTCGTCAACGACAAGTTCACCTACGAGCGCTGGGGCCGCGTGAAAATCGCCTACTCCCTGCGGCAGAAGGGCATCACGGGCACATTGGTCCAAAATACGTTGGCCGATGTCATTGACGACGACGCCTATCTCGCGACATTGGCCGACCTGTTGCGCGGCAAGATGCGCGGCATGAAAACGCCATTGGCCCCGAACGACCGCGCAAAGCTCTACCGTTTCGCGGCGCAACGCGGCTTCGAGAGCAACGCCATTGGCCAAGCCCTCAACAGATTGAATGTGGCCGATGAGGATGACCTATGAGATGCCTATGTTGCCATAAGGAACTGGTTGACGGCGAGGAGTTTGTCTGCCTGGACTGCCTGCTCACCTTCCCGCTCGTCGATTGCGCCGACGAGCACAACCCGCTGTGGACACAACTGTCGGGTCAAGTCCCGTTTGAGCGCGCAACGCACCTGGGCTACTACCAGCCGGGCGACAACTTTTCACGCCTCATTGCGCAGGCGAAATACGACGACCGGCCGCAACACAACGCATTCTTGGCCAATCTCCTGTGCGACCGGCTGGAGGGCAGCGGCTGGCCGTACGACGTGGATGTCATCGTGCCCGTACCCGTCCACTGGCGGCGCATCCTGCAACGCGGCTACAACCAGGTCTCGCCCATCGTGCGCACATTGGAGAAACGCTGGCATCTGCCCGTCATGAGCAACTGCCTGATGCGCTCACACTACACGATGTCGCAGGTCGGAATGGGGGCCAATGCCCGTCAGAACCACCAGCGCGCAGCCTTCACCCTGTGGAGAGGCAGCCGACTGACGGGGAAGCACGTCCTGCTGGTCGATGACGTCTGCACGACAGGCTCGACACTGGTGGCCTGCGCCGCGCTGTTGCAGGAGATTGAGGGCGTGCGCGTCTCGGTGCTGACCCTCGCAAAGACATTCCGCATTTAGCAAAATCGCCGTTTTCGCCGGATTTTGGGCCGATTCCACCCTTTTAACGGCTCGCGCGTACGGGAAATCGGAAAAAAAAGTTATCTTTGCGCGATTTAAAATTTATTCTTATGAAAACAATCGAACGTCTCGTAGCCGAAAAGCTCATGGCCATCAAGGCCGTCAAGTTGCAACCTGCCAATCCCTTCACCTGGGCATCAGGCTGGTATTCACCCATCTATTGCGACAACCGCAAGACCCTCGCCTATCCCGAGGTACGCACCATCATCAAGACCGGATTGGTAAGCACCATCCAGCGCATGTACGGCGGCAAGATTGACGCCATCGCCGGCGTGGCCACGGGTGCCATTGCCCAGGGTGCGCTTGTGGCCGATGCTCTCGGAGTGCCATTTCTCTACGTGCGCAGCGCACCGAAGGACCACGGCATGGGCAACCTCATCGAGGGAGAGGTACACGAAGGCTGGAACGTCGTCGTCGTCGAGGACCTGATTTCCACCGGCATGTCGTCGCTCAAGGCCGTTGCTGCCCTGCGCGATGCCAAGGTCAACGTCCTGGGCATGGTGGCCATCTTCACCTACCAGTTCCCGCAGGCCCAGCAGGCCTTTGCCGAGGCCAATGTCGAACTGACCACTCTGTCGAACTACACCGAACTCGTAGCCGAGGCCGCCGAGCTGAACTACATCAAGGCCGAGGAGATTGAGGTGCTCAAGCAGTGGCGCGCCAATCCGAGCGAGTGGGGAAAGTGATGTCCGATGTCATCCGCTGACCACATCATCCGATTCATATTCTTGGCCAATGTTTTTGCCGGACAAAGACATTGGCCATAAAAACAATAAACAACAGAAACAATGAAAAAATTACTTGTCATGATCTTATCGGCCGCAGCCCTGACAGCCTGCAACAAGCCCGCTCCACTTGAGACGGGCATAGATACCCGCAACCTGGACACTACAGCTCGTCCCGGCGACGACTTTTTCCGCTACGCCACTGGCCACTGGATTGACCAGAACCCTCAGCCAGCCGCCTACCCGCGGTGGGGCAGCTTCACCAAACTGGGCGACGACAACGTCAACCAGCTGAGCGAACTGATCCAGGCCATCGCTGCCGACTCGGCCTATGAGACGGGCAGCATCCGCCAGAAGATCGGCGACCTCTACAAGCTCTATATGGACTCGACTCGCCGCAACGAGCTGGGCTGCCAGCCGGTGATGCCCTACCTCCAGAAGATTCAGGACTGCAAGACGCGCGAGGAGCTGCTCCAGTACGCCGCATCGGAGCGCGACGGCATCCTCTTCGGCATCGGGATTGGGGCCGATTCCAAGAACTCGGCCATGAACATCGTGGGCATCGGCCAAGCTGGTCTGAGCCTGGGCGACCGCGAGTATTACCTGAGCGATGACGAACGGCTCGTCGCCGTGCGCGAGGCCTTCAAGCAGCACGTCGTGAACCTCTACAAGCTCATCGGCCAAAGTGAAAAGGAGGCCACGCAGAAGATGCAGACCATCATGAAATATGAGACGGGATTGGCCAAGGCGCATTACTCACGCGAGCAGCTGCGCGACCCCGAGGCCAACTACCACAAGCTCACCATCGACGAGCTGAAGCAGCAGACGAACGGATTCGACTGGGCCAAGTTCCTCGTGTGGTACGGCTACGACCAGACGAACGAGGTGGATCTGGGTCAGCCGGAGCCTGTCGCCTATGCCTGCAAGCTGTTGATGACTGCGCCATTGGCCGACATCAAGACCATCTACGAGTTCCAGACCCTGAGCGGTGCATCGGCCTTCCTGAGCGATGACTTCACCGACGAGAACTTCCGCTTCAACCAGAGCCTGACCGGCGCCAAGGAGCAGAAGCCCCTGTGGAAACGCGCCGTCAACTTTGTGGACGGCCGTCTGGGCCAGGCTGTCGGCCAGATGTATGTCGAGAAATACTTCCCGGCCGAGAACAAGGAGCGTATGCTCACGCTGGTCAAGAACCTGCAGAGCGCCCTGGGCGAGCGCATCATAGCCCAGGAATGGATGAGCGACAGCACGAAACAGGTCGCCCTGGAGAAGCTCAGCACCTTCTACGTCAAGATCGGCTATCCGGACGTATGGGACGACTATTCGCCGCTCACCATCGACCCCAGCAAGAACCTGCTGGAGAACGTCTATAGCTGCCTGATCTTCGACTGGAATCTGGACAAGCAGAAGAACTACAACAAGCCGGTCAACCGCGACGAGTGGTTCATGACGCCCCAGACGGTCAATGCCTACTACAACCCGACCACCAACGAAATCTGCTTCCCCGCCGGCATCCTCCAGCCTCCGTTCTTCAATATGGCGGCCGATGACGCTGCCAACTACGGTGCAATCGGCGTGGTCATTGGCCATGAAATGACTCACGGATTCGATGACCAGGGCCGACAGTTCGACAAGGACGGCAACCTGCGCCAGTGGTGGGCCGATGCCGATGTCGAGGCATTCAAGGTTCCGGCCGAGAAATTGGCCAACTACTTCGACAGCCTGTATGTCCTGCCAGGCGTCCATGCCAACGGCCACCGCTGTCTGGGTGAGAATCTGGCCGATCACGGCGGTCTGAACATCGCGTTCCAGGCCTTCCAGAAGGCTACCCAGGGCCATCCGCTCGAAACCATCGACGGTCTCACGCCCGAACAGCGCTTCTTCCTGGCCTATGCCAACGTCTGGGCCGGCGTCAACACCGAGGAGGGCATCATGATGCTCAACACGGTCGATGCCCACGCCCTCAACTTCCACCGCGTCAACGGCGCCCTGCCGCACATCGAGGCCTGGTACAACGCCTTCAACATCCAGCCGGGCGACAGCCTCTATCTCGCCCCCGAAGACCGCGTGAAGATCTGGTAATTTTTTGTTAAGGTTCTAAGGTTTTGAGGTTGTAAGGTTCTAAGGCGGGATTATCGCATTGGCCATAAACCTCAAAAACTTAGAATGATAGTTTAAGGTCCGAAAATCATGGTTGTAAAGCGGGATTTGAAACCTCAAGACCTTACAACCTTAAAACCTAAATTATGGCTCGTTACGAAAGCAAAATAAAAATCGTCAATGCGCTCCAGGAGAGCGTCTATAACCGTTTCGCCGACCTCAGCACCCTTCAGGCGATGAAGGACAACATGCCGGCCGAGATGAAACAGCAGATCAAGGCCAAGCTCGAAGAACAGGGTCAGGGCAAGGTGCAGGTGAGCAACTTCCAGTTCGACACCGACAGCGCCCGGTTCAAGGTCAACGGCATGGATGCCTGCATCCGCATCGTGGAGCGCGAAGAGCCGAAGTGCGTCAAGTTCTCGGCCGACAATTCACCCGTGCCCGTCACCATCTGGATCCAGATGCTGCCGGAATCGGCCTACCAGACAAAAATCCGCGTAACGATGGATGTCGATATCCCGTTCTACCTCCGTCCCATGGTGGGCAACAAGCTGGAGGGTGCGGCCGACATGATCGCCGAGGCATTGACCAAGATTCCGTACACCTCCATTTGAAGAGTAGAGGGTAAAGGGTAAAGAGTAGTGTAGTTTGTTGAAGCGGTCATAATATGGAAGCACCGGACTTCAGCAATTTCTATCGTCCCAAATTCCTCCCCTCGGGGAGGCAAGGAGGGGATCATAATTAGTAATTTGTAATTTTTGCAAAATGAAATTGTGGGAAAAATCTGTCCAAGTGGACAAGGA
>JAEEGH010005048.1_pt1 | contig 33476 bp, 22 predicted proteins | sample 9134181 | NCBI WGS metagenome assembly JAEEGH01 (sample SAMN16246544, study PRJNA631951) | gut metagenome | biome: gut microbiome; feature: rumen; material: DP-attached | host: Bos | place: Iran: Karaj | collected 2018-10
ATCCGATGAAATCGAGCATGTACAGTTCAAGGACATCCTGAACTATTTCGATGAAAAGGACGTTTTCGTATTCAATGACACCCGTGTATTCCCCGCCCGCATGTACGGCAACAAGGAGAAGACCGGTGCCTGCATTGAGGTCTTCCTGCTGCGTGAGCTGCGTGAAGAGAACCTGCTTTGGGATGTACAGGTGGATCCCGCCCGTAAGATCCGTATCGGTAACAAACTCTACTTCGGCGAGGACAACTCGATGGTAGCCGAGGTAATTGACAACACCACATCACGCGGCCGTGTACTGCGTTTCCTCTATGACGGTCCGCACGATGAGTTCAAGAAGGCACTTTACGCCCTGGGTGAGGCTCCCATACCTACCTACATGAAGCGTAAGGCATGCGCATGGACTTATGATGAAGAGGGTAAGGCCGTGCCCAAACCCATGGCTCAGATTGAGAAGGGTGACTTCTGTGATGAGGAGAGTTTCCAGACAATCTTTGCCACCAACGAGGGTGCCGTTACCGCTCCTACCGCCGGCCTGCACTTCAGCCGTGAGCTGATGAAGCGCATGGAGATCAAGGGTATTGACCGTGCATTCATCACCATGCACTGCGGTCTTGGTAACTTCCGCGAGATTGACGTGGAGGACCTGACCAAGCACAAGATGGAGTCCGAGGAGATGTACGTGACACAGGAGTGCACCGATATTGTAAACAACGCCAAGTTGGGCGGTCACAAGATCTGCGCCATTGGCAACACCGTCAACCGCGCTCTTGAGACTGTAGTGGGAACAGACCATCTGATCAAGCCTTTTGACGGCTGGACCAACAAGTTCATATTCCCGCCCTACACATTCAGCGTAGCTGACAGCATGGTAAGCAACTTCCAGCTGCCCGAATCAGTACAGCTCATGCTCACCTGCGCCTACGGCGGTTATGAAAAGATTATGGCAGCATACAACCTTGCAGTCAAGGAGGGTTACCGCTTTGGCTGTTACGGTGACGCAATGCTCATTACAGACTGATAAACTGATGGCGACACTGTACCTCTCACTCGGAACCAATCTGGGCGACAGGCAGAAGAATCTCTCTCTTGCCCTGGAACTCATAGGCAGTGAGGTGGGTACAGTCATGTCGGCATCGGACATTATTGAAACAGAGCCGTGGGGTTTTGACAGTTCCAACCGCTTTCTCAATATGGCAGTGAAGGTGGAAACCCATCTTCAACCGCTCGAGGTGTTGCACACTACCCAGGAGATAGAACGCAAGTTGGGACGAACCCATAAAACGGCCGCCGGAGAGTACCATGACCGCCCTATCGATATTGATATACTCCTGTATGACGATCTGGTCATGAACACACCCGAGCTTACAATCCCACACCCGCTGATGCATGAGCGCCAGTTCGTCATGAAACCGCTCCTGCAGATTGCACCGGAACTGAAAAAGTAGTTGACTATGGCTGACAACTATCTGGAGAAGCATTATGAGGACTATCTCAAGCGCAAGGCGGCTTGGGAAAAATCCCGCAAGCACAGTATCGTGCCCAAGCGTGGTGACTCTTTGGAGAAGCCTGACGATGAAGCATTATAGATAAATGACAGAAGTCAATCAACAGAGAATAGCCAAGAATACTCTCCTGCTGTATGTCAGGATGGTAATCGTAATGGTAGTGGGACTGTTCACATCCCGAGTCATAATCAATGCGCTCGGTCAGGAACACTATGGCATTTACGAGGCTGTAGGAAGTATCGTACTGATGGTATCTTTCATAAGTTCCACCATGTCCGGTGCCTGCCAGCGCTACTATTCCTATGAGATGACAAAAGGAAGCATTGAAGAACTTAGAAAGGTCTTCAGTCTGAGCCTGACGGTATTCATGATACTGATTGCATTCATTGTCATTCTTGCCGAAACTGCCGGTGTCTGGTTCCTGATGCATAAGATGGATGTCTCAGGCAATTATCATGCAGCCAGAATAGTATTCCAGTTCAGTATTCTCTCTTTCTCACTGTATATGTTGAGAGTTCCGTATGAAGGCATGGTGGTGGCAAAGGAGAAGATGAAGGTGTTTGCCTACCTGAGCCTGTTTGAAGCGTTGGCCGCTTTCGGCATAGCCATTATGCTGGCACACGCAGACCCGGACAAAAACTACAGGATTGTCCTGTACGGAGGTCTTATGGCCGGAATACAGCTTATGACATTCCTGTTCTACTGGATTTATTGCCGATGCTTCTACCCTGAATGCAGGTTCAAGTTCACAATGGATAAGGCCAAGTTCCAGGAGATATTCGCATATGCAGGATGGAACATGATAGGTTCATGTGCCGGTGCATTTGAAAAGGCCGGTTTGAACCTTCTGTTGAACTCCATGTTCGGACCGCTTCTGAGTGCGGCAAGAGGTGTGGCCAATAAGGTTAACAGTACGGTCATCCAGTTGAACAACAATTTCTTCATGGCAGTAAGACCGCAGATATACAAATCATACGCTGCTGGCGAGATGAAGGATATGTACAAACTGGTATGCCAAAGCACAAGATTGTCATTCTTCCTGCTCATGGTGCTGATACTGCCCATTCTGCTTGAAATTGATTTTATATTGCCTATCTGGCTTATGGGACGAAACGTGCCCATAATGGCCAATATATTTACCAGACTCCTGATTCTGGAGGCCCTGCTCAACTGCTTTACGGAACCGTTGGCATCGGCCGCTCAGGCAACAGGCAATATCCGTGACTACAAGTTGGTGATAGGAGGAACATTCCTGCTTGTTCTTCCGCTTTCCTACATCGGACTCAAATATTTCAACATGCATCCTGCATCGGTATTCGTCATAGCCATCATCCTTACCGTGGTCAATCAGGTGCAGAGAGTATGGTTTGTCCGCAAACTTGTAAAACTGAATGTCATTTACTACTTCAAGAATGTTGTTTTGCCCATTATCGTGGTATCCGCCATCAGCGTGACATTATCGGTTCTGGCCAAGAACTGGATTTATTCCATGACATTCAGCGCAAGCTGGATAAGCAACATACTTGTGATTATTGTCAGCATGCTGACAGTATGCCTTTCATTCTATCTTTTCGGAATGTTCAAGACGGAACGTAAAGAGGCATGGGACATTATCCTGAATATTCTGAAAGCAAAGGAGAAGAAATGATTATAGACCAAGACATACAGAATAAACTCAGGGAACAGTACAATCCGGAAGGTTCTGACCTGCGTACTCTGCAACTCCATCTGCTGGACATACTGGTAGAGTTTGACCGCATTTGCAGAAAGTACGGAATAGACTATTGGCTGGACGGCGGAACACTGATTGGCGCCGCAAGACATGACGGATTCCTGCCCTGGGATGACGATATTGACGTCTGCATACTCCGAAAAGACAAAAAAAGACTGATTCGGGCCATGGAAAAAGAACTTCAGGCTCCGTTCAAATATGACAAGCAACCGTTCTTCTGGATGAAGATATCCAACGACAACGTCTCCGTAACCAGAGAAGTTCCGGTCAAGTCAGGAAAGATAGTTGTCAAGAAGGAAAACATCTGGCTGGACGTCTTCCTGATAATACACGGCATTCCCTCTTTCTCAAAGAAGGTCAGCGGTTTTTACGGACGTTGCTTCAGACGCAGATACAGGATAATCAATGACGGTAAACTCAACCATTTCATCGGGACCTGTCTCTATCCTGTCGCTTTATCCATAATATCCGTGGCCCGCATGTTCGGTAAATTGCTTCATCCCGACTCTGTCATTTACGACTACGGAACCGGCTACTATGCGGAAAGACGAAAGAGTGATATTTTCCCTGTAAGGGATATTGATTTTGAAGGACATAAATTCCTTGCACCTTGCGATACAGACAAATATCTTGAGCGCATACATGGTGACTGGAAAACCTTACCCGACAATATATTTGACCATTACATCAAAAGAATAGATTTTAACGAGAAAAAGGACACGATATGAGCAAGAATATAGCAGTGATTCTGGCAGGAGGAGTAGGTTCCCGTTCAGGACTTGGAACTCCCAAGCAGTTTTTCAAGGTTGCAGGCAAGACTGTAATCGAGCATACTGTCAATGTGTTCGACAACCATCATCTGATTGATGAGATTGCCATCGTTACCAATCCCCTCTACAACCGCGAGATTGAGGATATGGTATTGCGCAACAAATGGAAAAAGGTCAAGAAGATCCTGGCCGGCGGAAAGGAGAGATACGAATCCAGCCTGGCAGCCATCAATGCTTATGCCGATGACCCCGAGTGCAACCTCATATTCCATGATGCCGTACGTCCTCTCATCAGCAATGGAATCATTGACGGTATTGTTGAGGCTCTCAAGAAATACAATGCCATTGATGTGGCCGTTCCCGCAACAGACACCATCATACAGGTCGATGCCAAGGGTGAAGTAATTGAGAAAATCCCCGACCGCCGATTCCTGCGTCGCGGCCAGACTCCTCAGGCTTTCCGTCAGAGAGTAATCCGCAAGGCTTATGACATTGCTCTCAAGGATCCTGATTTCACCTCTTCTGATGACTGCGGTACCGTGGTCAAGTATCTGCCGGAGGAGAAGGTATATGTAGTTCCCGGTGAGGAGGCCAACATGAAACTCACCTACAAGGAGGATTCATATCTGCTTGACAAACTCTTCCAGTTGCGCTCCACCACAGTACGTGATGACGCTGATTTCACCGTACTGAAGGGAAAGGTTATCGTGGTGTTTGGCGGTAACTCCGGCATCGGTGCCGAGATCATCACAAAGGCACAGCAGTACGGAGCCAAGACATACTCTTTCTCACGCAGCACAACCGGTACTGACATCGCTGACCGCAAGGCCGTTGCAAAATGCCTTAAGGATGTCTGCTCAAAGGAGAATCACATTGATTACGTGGTTAACAGCGCCGCTATCCTGGTTCGTGAACCTCTGGTTACCATGGACCCCGATGTGCTGAGCACAATGATCCGCACCAACTATGACGGAATGGTGAACATAGCCATAGAGAGTTTCCCGTACCTCAAGGAGACCAAGGGACAGTTGCTGCTCTACACCTCAAGTTCATACACCCGCGGCAGGGCTCTCTACAGCATCTACTCATCAACCAAAGCTGCTGTGGTGAACTTCATGCAGGCCATATCCCAGGAGTGGGAGGCCGATGGCATACGCGTCAACGTGATGAACCCCGAGCGCACCAAGACACCCATGCGCGTACGCAACTTCGGCAATGAACCCGAGGGTACGCTGCTTGATGCCGCAAGTGTGGCCGATGCCTCACTCAAGACCCTGATATCGGACCTGACCGGTCAGGTATTTGATGTACGAATCAAAAAGAATGACTGATAAATGAAGTTCCTGGCGTACCTTATCTGTTATCTGATCTATCCGTTCTCGTTCCTGTTCCCACGCAGCAGGCGCAAGTACGTGTTTGGCAGTTACCGCGGCTCATTTGCCGATAACGCCAAATACCTGTTCATCTACTCTGTAGAGAACGCTGACAAGGATATCAGGTATATCTGGCTCTCCACTTCAAGAGCAACTGTCCGGAAGGTACGCAGTCTGGGACTGCCCGCTTACTGGGTTCTGGGACCCCGCGGCGTATGGCATGCCCTGACATCAAAGTACTGGTTCTTCAACTCATATACATCAGACATAATGTTCTGCCTGTCGGGCGGCGCGTGCTGCGTCAACCTCTGGCATGGCGTGGGCCTTAAAAGAACCGAATTCAACACCGTTTCCGGTCCATTGGCCGACCGCTACAGCAAAAAGAACAAGTACGATGTGTTCTGCCATCCCGAGTCGTTCCGCCGACCCGACTGGCTGCTTACATCGACCCCCTTCCAGACCTCAATGTTCGCCAAGGCGTTCCGTCTGCCTGAAAACAGATGTCTGGAACTGGGCTACCCCCGCAACTGGATCCTGAACACCGATGAAAAGGCCCGTATCCAATATGTTGACCGATATGAACCCGCTCAGACCCGTGAGTTCATAGAGAGCATCAGGGGCAAGTATGACAAGGTCTACGTTTACATGCCCACATGGCGTGATTCCCAGCGTACCGTCTTTACACAGAGCATGGATCTGGAGAGACTGAACGGCATACTGGCCGCAAAGAACTCTCTTCTGATTCTCAAGCCCCACGCCAACGTTATCCTGACCGATACACTGGGCTCGCTGTCAAACATAGTTCTGGCCGATCCCAAATCAGACATATACCCCATACTACCCTACGCCCACGTACTGATTACCGACTATTCATCGATACTTTACGACTGGCTGCTCATGGAGGGAAAGGATGTCATCCTGTACCTGTATGACTATAAGGAGTATGTACGGGAACGTGACTTCTACTACCCGTTTGATGAGAACGTGGCAGGCTGCAGGGCCGAGTCTTTTGATGAGTTGTGCTCATTGATTGAGTCCGGTCAGTACGCTATCAATCCCGATGAGCGCAAGCGCATCGTTGAGAAGTTCTGGGGCAAGACAGCGTCATATGACTCATCCCGGAAGATTCTGGACTTTATAAAAGACCAACGCAAATGATATCAGTAATTATCTGCACATATAACCGCGACAAGTATATCTACAATGTACTTAAGAGCCTGGCTCTGGGAACATTGGAGCACAGCGCCTATGAGATCATACTTGTTGACAACAACTGCACGGACAATACCCGCAGCGAGGTGGATCATTTCTGCAACGTATTCCCTCAGGTAAGCCTGCGCTATTTTGTGGAGACAAACCAGGGACTGTCGCACGCCCGCAACCGCGGTATAAAAGAATCCAAAGGTGATATCCTGGTCTATGTTGACGATGACGCCACCGTCAATCCGGATTACCTGAAAACATATGCCGACTGGTTTGAATCACATCCCGAAACCGATGCCGCCGGAGGTCCCATAATCCCTCATTACGAGACCGGAAGCGAGCCCAAGTGGATGACCTACTTTATCAAACGTCTGCTTACCGGTTATCTCTATTTCGGTGACAAGGCCAAACCTTTCCCGGGTCAGAACTATCCCGGAGGAGGCAATGCCGCCTACCGCAGCCGCGTTTTTGAGAAAGTGGGCCTTTACAACGTTGAATTGGGCCGAAACGGAGACAGTCTGGGCGGAGGCGAGGAGAAGGATATCTTCGACAAGATGAAACGCGAGGGTATGCAGTTCGTCTACCTTCCCGGCGCCATACTTTACCACAGCATTCCGGGTTACAAACTGGAGGCCGATTACTTTAATCGCCTGACCACGGGCATCGGCCAGAGTGAAAGGGCACGCACTCTCAGAATCGGCAAGTCATCTTACCGCAAGCGCCTGCTCTCCGAACTCAAGAAGTGGTGCGCAACAATAGTTCTCTGGTGTTTCTATCTGGTTACATTCAGGCCCAGCCGCGGAAACATGCTGATCAGGTTCCGCCGTAACGTCACAAAAGCTTTGTTAGGCAAATGAAAAGAGAGGGTAAATTCTTTTTCCATGTGCTGGCGTTCCTTACCATGGCACTGTGGGGTGTGACATTTGTATCCACCAAAACGCTGATCAATCACGGTCTTACTCCGGCACAGATATTCACCATCAGGTTCATCATTGCCTACATAGGCCTCCTTTTGGTATGCCTAATCCGCGGAGGTCGTGACAAAAGAGCTTTTTCACGTTCGCTGCGTCACGAGCTGGTGTTCATAATAACCGGAATTACCGGTGGATCGCTCTATTTCTGGACCGAGAACACCGCACTCAGCTATACCCAGGCCTGCAACGTATCTTTCATTGTATGCATTGCACCGCTGCTGACTGTCCTGCTTACATTGGTTCTCAAGAAAATGTTCAAGGGGCCGTTCATGGACGGACTTGAGGATGTCAAGGTAAGGTTCCCGCTTGTGGCCGGTACCATATTGGCTCTGTCCGGAATGGTAATGGTGATCTTTGACGGCAACGGCGTAAGCCTTTCTCCCAAGGGTGATATCCTGGCTTTCCTGGCCGCTCTCTGCTGGGCAGTCTACAGCCAATTCATGGGACAGATGACAGACCGCTACGGTACGCTGTTTGCCACACGCAAGGTCTTCTTCTGGGGCCTGGTAACCATAGTGCCTTTCCTGCTTCTGACTGACAATTCCAATCTGGCACAGGTCAGATTCGATCACATACAGGTATGGGGTAACCTGCTGTTCCTTTCAACCATCGCATCACTTGTATGCTTTGTGGTATGGAACAGGGTCATGTTGGCCATCGGCAACGTGACCGCCACCAACTATGTATATCTCAATCCCGTTTTCACACTCATTGCGGCAGTGCTTATCCTGGGTGAAAGGATGACTCTGGTATCCGGTCTGGGATCGGCCATGATTCTGGGCGGTGTGATACTGGCGGGAGCCAAAAAAAGGACTGAACAAACAAAATAATAAACGATGAAAACAATCTTTAGAATTATGATGATGACTGGTGTGCTGGCCATTACCGCCGGCTGCGGACAGAAAAAGAGTGATTTCAAGTATCTGCTTGACGAGTTTGCAGACCTCAAGGTCATGCGCTATCAGATTCCCGGCTGGGATGAGCTGACACTGCAGCAGAAGGAGTACGCCTACCATCTGGCCGAGGCAGCCAAGTGGGGCCGTGACATACACTGGGACCAGAACTGCAAATGGAACATTCCCATCCGTCACGTCGTTGAGAACATTATCGAGAACTATAAGGGTGACCGTGAGTCAAAGGAGTTCGATCAGTTCATGGTATATGCCAAGCGTCTCTTCTTTGCCAACGGCATTCACCATCACTACGCTGAGGACAAGTTTTTCCCCGAATGCTCACAGGCCTACTTCAAGTCTCTGATGGAGGCTGTAGGCGAGGGTGACAAGTGCGCAGAGCTTCTGGATATTATCTACAATCCCGACATCCTGCAGCAGCGCCGCTCAACCTCAACTGACGGCGATATAGTTGTCCTGTCAGCTGGCAACTTCTATGAGGGTGTTACCCGTGCCGAGGTTGAGAAATACTACGAATCCATCGAGGATAAGACCGATGAGACTCCCATCGCATACGGTCTGAACACCAAGGTTACAAAGGATTCCAAGGGCAATATCGTTGAGATTCCCTGGAAGATCGACGGCATGTACGGACCTGCCATCAAAAAGATCTGCGAGGAGCTCAAGCTGGCTGCCGCCTGCGCCGAGAACGATATCCAGAAGCGTGCCCTTGGTCTGCTCGTAAAATACTACGAGACCGGTGACCTCAAGATATGGGATGAGTTCAACATCGAGTGGGTAAAGGATACCATCGGAACCGTCGATTTCATCAACGGATTCATAGAGGATTACAACGATCCCCTGGGCCGCAAGGGTGCATGGGAAGGTTACGTAAACATCAAGGACCACAAGGCATCCGAGCGTTCAGTAATACTGAGTGCCAACGCACAGTGGTTTGAGGACAATTCACCGGTTGATCCCCGCTTCAAGAAGAAGGAGTGCAAGGGTATTTCAGCCAAGGTCATCAACGCCGTCTGCCTGGCCGGAGACTCATATCCCTCAACACCTATAGGTATCAACCTGCCCAACGCAGACTGGATCCGCAAGATGTACGGAAGCAAGTCTGTTACCATTGCCAACATCACACACGCATATGACTACGCCGCTCAGGAATCACCCACCAGCACTCTTGACGAGTTTGCATGGGATGAGGCAGAGAAGGCTTTCTACCGCGAGTGGGGTTCTTGGGCCGATGAAATCCACACCGACCTTCACGAGTGCTTAGGTCACGGTTCAGGTCAGCTCCTTCCGGGTGTTGCCACCACCGCAATGGGTGAGTATGCATCGGCTCTGGAGGAGGCACGCGCCGACCTGTTCGGACTCTACTTCACCGCCGATCCCAAGATGGTTGAACTGGGTATCATGCCCAACAAGGATGCATACAAGGCGGAATATGCCAACTACATCCGCAACGGCCTGATGGTTCAGTTCACCCGCGTGGAGCTGGGACGTCCCAATACCGAGGCCCACATGCAGAACCGCAAGCTTATTGCCGAGTGGTGCTATGAGAAGGGCAAGAAGGATAACGTAATAGAGAAAAAGGTACGCGACGGTAAGACATACTTTGTGGTCAATGACTACGTAAAACTGCGTGCACTCTTTGCTGAGCTGCTGGCCGAGATACAGCGCATCAAGTCAGAGGGTGACTACGAGGCCGGCAAGTACCTCATTGAGACATACGCCGTAAACATCGACCCCACCCTGCACAAGGAGGTCAAGCAGCGCTATGAGGCCCTTAACCTGAAGCCTTACGGCGGATTCATCAATCCCGATATTGTTCCGGTTGAGAAGGACGGCAAGATTGTTGACTACAAGGTGATCTATAACGACGATTACCTGAAACAGCAGCTTGACTACGGCAAGAAATACGGCGCATTGTAATAATTCCTCTGCCTACCTTTGAAAAGTTTCCTCTGTGCACAGAACTTTTTAGGGGTATCTGTATCTGAAGCCTGCTATTTGCAGTAGCAGAACTATCAGTTTTGGGGAGCGTCAGTGAAGTGGCGTTAAGCGGAGACCCCTGGAAGATCCCGTTAAGAACGGCGCTGCGTTCAACGACTGTTAGGCCCCGCAGGGGACTAAAAAGGAGGCGATCGACGTTTAGGGTCTGGAGGGGGGGGCGGAGTAGCCACGGAACGTCGTCTCCCCAAAACTGATAGTTCTGCGGTGTTTCAGATACAGATACCCCTAAAAAGTTCTCTAAAAATTTTGCGGTTACATCTAATTTATTTAGATTTGCCTCGAAAATCTATCAAAAACATCGAAATGAGGCAACTGACCAAGAAAGAAAAAGAGATAATGGAGTTCTTCTGGAACAGGGGACCCATGTTCATAAGGGAGCTTCAGGGCTGCTATGAGAAGGAACCCAATTTCAGTACGCTTTCCACACAGGTACATACCCTGCAGGTTGACGGATTCCTGGACCGCGAAGCATTCGGAAGCAATTACCGTTACTTTCCGATAGTAAGCGCGCATGAATACTGCAACAGCGGTATCCACACTCTAATTGACGAGTATCTTGACAGTTCCTATTCAAATGTGGTGATGGGATTCGTAAAGAATGAGAAACTGTCTGTTGATGACCTTAAAAGGATTATTGACAAAATCGAACAGAGACAATGACCTCATTCTTTATATATCTGCTCAAGGTCTCGATACTGTCGGCCCTTTTCATCGGGCTTTTCCACCTGTTGCTCAGACGCGAGACATTCCACAGGACAAACCGGATAATACTGGTTTCATCGCTGGTACTGTCCTACATCCTGCCCCTGTGCGTAATAACCGTCCACAGGCAGGGCAATCCCTCATCACGACCGATTGCAAGCAGGAACATCCAAGATGAAAAAACTATCACGAAAGAGCCTTTTGAACCCGTCATAACAACGGGAAGCGTATATGCATCGGAACCGGAAGTGAACAGTGAAAGCGCTGCTGCGGCAGAGAATCTGACACAGGTTATAGAGGTAACCGGAAATGATCGGACTGCAGAACCCGTAGTCAAAAAACAACGGGTCAGGATTAACTGGTGGAAACTGCTTGGAGCCGTTTATGTCATAGGACTGCTTTGTGTCCTTATCATCAGGCTCATTTCCACCTCAAAAGTAATACGTATAATAAGGAAAGGAAACGTAATAGAAGAGAACCGTGACTGTACCGTAATCAGTACCCCGCAAGCGGAGCACTCATTCAGTTGGATGAAATACATTGTATTGCCCGAGAAAGGCACAGAGGCCGGTCAGGTCCAAATCATGGACCATGAAAAAGCGCATCTGGCCCATCATCACTCGGAAGAACTGCTTCTGACAGACCTGCTGTCTGCACTTCAATGGTTCAATCCGGCTCTGCTGCTGTTCCGTCACGACCTCAGTTCATTACATGAATATCAGGCCGATTCCGACGTTCTGGACAAAGGCTATGACCGCCGCCAGTACCAGTACCTGCTGCTGGACTGTGCTACTGACAAGACGGAATTCCGCGCTGCCAATACATTCAGAAAAAGTACTTTAGAAGGAAGAATAGATATGATCAACAAGAAAAAATCATCAGGATCAAGCATTCTTAAACTTGCTTACATTCCGGTCCTGTTATTGTTTGCACTAAACGTGTTTGCCGAGAAAGTTTATGACAATGACCTGACAGAGGTCATTGAAGTTGACAACTATGTAAGGATTGACGGCCTTTGGTACAAATTCAAGGAGGGAAATCAGGTCCGTGTGGTCAGCCGCAAGACTGAGCATGCCTATCCTGAACACATTGTCGTACCGGATACCATTATCTACAAGAATGTAAAGTATCCTGTCACATCAATCGGAACCAGAGCCTTTAACTTTGCCCAGGATATTAAATCAATCAAGATACCTGCAACCATAAAGGAAATAGAAGACTATTCTTTTTATGAGTGTACTCACCTTGAGGAGGTATCTTTACCTGCGTCAATAATAAAAATAGGAAACAGGGCATTCTACAACTGCTACAACCTAAAATCAATCAATATTCCTGCACATGTAAAACTGATTGGCGATATGGCTTTTTCCTGTTGCGGTCTGGAGTCCATAACAGTAGAACCTGACAATCAGTTTTATGACAGCAGGGAAAACTGCAACGCCGTTATAGAAACATCGTCCGGTGCATTGATTATAGGTTCCGCTTCAACCGTAATTCCAACGGGCGTTACCGAAATAGCCAACGCAGCTTTTTCCGGAAACAGCAAGCTGAAATCAATCATTATACCACCGCAAGTTACCTCTATTGGAAACTATGCCTTTAGAGGGTGCAGTGCACTGAAATCAATTGTAATTCCGGAAACAGTAAAGAAACTTGACTATGGTTGTTTCACTGAATCAGGTATTAAAAATGTTACAATCAACGGAAATATCGAACTGACCAGATATGCTTTCACAGGATGTGATTCTTTGGAAAACATAACCTACGGGCCTGGCGCGACGGAAATTGATATCCCGTTGAATTGCAGGAATCTTAAAAAACTGTTCATTCCCGCAACCGTGAGAAAAATTGATTATATCCAGGATTCAAGGAATCTGGAACTTGAATCCATTGTTGTTGAAAAAGGGAACCCTGTTTTTGACAGTCGTGAGAATTGCAATGCCATAATAGAAACGGCAACAGGCAAACTTATCTTCGGCTGCCGTAACACCGTCATTCCCGGCAGCGTAAAGAGTATCCAGGATTATGCTTTCACAGGCGGTCATATAACAGAACTGCACATCCCCGCTTCTGTAACCTATATCGGCCAACATCTTTTTGAAGGTATTTTTAATTTTAATATGAATACCTATGGCAACTATCGTAAGGATCTGACCGTAATTACAGTTGATCCGGGCAACCCTGTCTATGACAGCCGCGGGGGATGTAACGCTGTCATAGAAAGATCCACAAATACTTTGGTTCTGGCCTGTAAGTCAACCTTTATTCCATCCTCCGTCACTTGCATAGGTCAAAATGCTTTCATGAATCTGGATGACCTGACAGAGATAACAATTCCCGACGCAGTCACAACAATACTTGACGATGCTTTCTCAGGATGCACAAATCTGGAAAAGATTACAATCGGTGCCGGTCTTACAGAAATGATTCATCCGGGATTCAATTACAGCACGAACATTACAGATATATGGGTCAGTCCAAACAACAGGAAGTATGACAGCCGCAATGACTGCAATGCTGTCATAGAGACATCAACAAATACTCTTATTCTTGGAAGTGCCAATACCATAGTGCCGGACGGCGTGACCACAATAGGAAAAAGCGCTTTCAGTTCCAATACAAAACTCACATCATTGACCCTACCTCCATCGGTAACCGCAATTGAACCATACGCTTTTTACCGCTGCAGCAATCTTGAGGAGATCAACCTGGAAAACGTAACCATTAAAAGCGACGATGCTTTTGACGGATGCGCCTTTACCCGAACAGAACGTGCCGACAGCATAAACGGATATCTGGCTTTCTACCTGCAGGGAAAAGAGGCTATACTGAATTATATCTCTGAAAATGCTCCTAAGAGCATTACCATACCGGCAACCTTCACTTATAAAGAGAAAGAGTACACAGTCACTGAGATAGGTGCTGAAGTCTGCCGTATGAATACCGGGATAGAATCAATTTCTATTCCCGCTACCGTGAGGATTATCGGAAATAAGGCTTTCTCCGAATGCTATAAACTCAAAAGTGTCAGACTTGCAGACGGGCTGAAAAACATTCAGGATGAAGCCTTTGCCAACTGCAGGAATCTTGAAACCATCAAGTTGCCGTCAACTCTTGTACACATCGGCCAGGCTGCCTTTACCCGAAGCGGTCTCAAGTCACTTGACATTCCCCAGTCTGTAACGTCAATGGGCCGTAATATCACTCTGGACTGCAAGAACCTTAAGTCACTGTCTGTCAATCCAGGTAACAAGGTCTTTGACAGCCGCAACAGGTGCAATGCCATAATAAAGACTGATTCCAACATCCTTCTGGAAGGTTGCAACACCACTAAGATACCGCAGGGCATCATAGCCATCGGACCTTACGCATTTGCGGGTGCCACCGGATTCAAGACTGTGGATATACCAAGGTCTGTCCGCTACATTCTTGAGGGGGCTTTCGCATTCTGTCCGCTCAAAAAGATAAGCATTCCTGCCTCGGTTACATTGTTATATGACAATCCTTTCCTTGGCTGTTCAGACGTGGAGTCCATTACCGTTCAGGAAGGCAATCCCGTTTATTCAAGTCCGGCTGGCAGCAATGCCATCATCTCTAACGGAAATGATGTCCGCGTAATTAGAGAAGTTGAGGTTACCGAAATGCTTGATTATTTCCACGAGCTTAAATATTTGGACCGAAGGCCCGCAACACTGATCCATGGATGTCGCAATACCGTCATCCCGTCATCGGCCAACGTTATCGGATACCGTTCCTTTGCTTTTTGCAACGGACTGGAAAGCATGGTCATACCGGAATCCGTAACGACTGTTGAACATGACGCTTTCCTCAAATGTCCGGATTTGAAGGAATTGGTCATTCCCGCTTCTGTTACCAAATTTGCAAAATCCGACTACTGTCCGAATCTTGAAAAGATCATCGTATCCGATGCAAATCCTGTCTATGACAGCCGTGACAAATGCAATGCAGTAATTGAAACAGAAGATGACAATCTTATTATAGGTTGCATGAAAACCGTAATTCCTTCAACAGTCAAATATATTGACGGTCATGCCTTCGAACATGTTCACGGTTTGAAGTCTGTTATCATTCCAAATTCTGTTGAAAGGATAGGTTATGACGCTTTTTGGGATTGTGACGATCTTGAATCCGTAACTATTTCAAGCTCTGTCAGATATTTGGGAGCTTCATCCTGGGAAGAAGACCCCGATGAAAAGCGTCAAAGGAATCCATTCTTTAACTGTCCCAATCTGAAACACATTACCGTTGACAAAGCCAATCCCTATTTTGACAGCCGGGAGAACTGTAATGCAATCATCAGTAAATCTACACGAATTCTCATAGTCGGATGCCGCGGCACTGTTGAACCGGAAAGCATGTCAAGCATCGGTCCTAACGCATATACCACTATCGAAAAGTATGTTTACGAACCTGATTACTTGAGTACTTCCTGGATTTTCCCCGATGGTGACATGAGTCACTCCTACTTTGCAGAAGATGACGATGATTAAAAAAAGTACAAAAGGGGACAGACCCCTTTTGTATCATTTTTGTATCTTTGCAGCCCTATGGCTTATTTATTCACATCCGAATCGGTGTCTGAGGGACACCCTGACAAGGTAGCGGATCAGATATCCGATGCCGTCGTAGACGAACTCCTGGCTTTTGACCCCGAGTCAAAGGTAGCATGTGAGACACTTGTCACCACCGGACAGGTGGTACTTGCCGGTGAGGTGAAATCCAAGGCCTACATTGACCTTCAGGAGACAGCCCGCCGAGTGATTAACCGTATTGGCTATACCCGCTCCGAGTACAAGTTTGACGGAGACTCATGCGGTGTATTCAGCGCCATTCATGAGCAGAGTGCCGACATCAACCGCGGCGTAGAGCGTGAGGACCCCGAGAATCAGGGTGCCGGTGACCAGGGAATGATGTTCGGTTACGCCACAAACGAGACCGATGAGTACATGCCCGTATCACTTGCCCTCTCACACCGCATACTGCGTGTTTTGGCCGATATCCGCCGCGAGGGTAAGGTTATGACCTACCTGCGTCCCGACTCAAAGAGCCAGGTAACGGTTGAGTACAACGACAACGGCAAACCCGTTCGCATCGACACAATTGTGGTTTCAACCCAGCACGATGAGTTCATCGCTCCTGAGAACGCCACAGTCGAGGCCCAGTTGGAAGCCGACAGCAAGATGCTCGCACAGATAGAATCGGACGTAAAGACAATACTTATCCCACGTGTTATCGGCACCATTACATCTGATAAGGTAAAGGCCCTGTTCAACGGTGAAATCAAGTATTTCGTAAACCCCACCGGCAAGTTCGTTATCGGCGGACCTCACGGAGATACAGGTCTTACCGGCCGTAAGATCATTGTTGATACCTACGGTGGAAAGGGAGCCCACGGTGGCGGTGCATTCAGCGGTAAGGATCCCAGCAAGGTGGACCGCAGTGCAGCATACGCTACCCGTCATATCGCCAAGAATCTGGTTGCAGCTGGTGTGGCCGATGAGGTTCTGGTGCAGGTTTCATACGCTATCGGCGTTGCCAAGCCCATCAACATCTTTGTAAATACATACGGCACCAGTCACGTCAAGATGTCCGACGGTGAAATCGCAAAGATTGTGGACCAGTTGTTCGATATGCGTCCCAAGGCCATCGAGAACCGTCTGAAACTGCGTAACCCCATCTACAGCGAGACCGCAGCATACGGACACATGGGCCGCGAGCCGCAGACCGTAACCAAGGTCTTCACCTCACATTACATGCCGGCAAAAACCATTCAAGTGGAACTCTTCACTTGGGAAAAGCTGGATTACGTAGATAAAATCAAGCAAGCATTCAAACTCTGATAAAAAGAGAAAGGCCTGAACGTTCAGGCCTTTCTTTATTTCACCCAGGCGGGGTTGTGGACGTTGGTCTTGGAGGGATTGTAGTACTGGGCCTTTACATCGGGGATATCGATGTAATAGGTGCGGTGTGACTTGTTGTTGAGTTTGGTCTCACGCAGCCACAGGTTGGCCCGCTTAAGGTCGGCGTATGTGATGCCGTGGTCCTCGGCAAACTTTACCAGATCATCGATGGGATCGGTAATCTTTATCTGCTCCTTGACGGGGATATAGGGATAGAGGTCCTCACGCTTGAAACTGAACCCGAAAAGAGCAGGGTTCTCAAACATCATCTTAGCCGCAATCACGCGGAACATATAACGGGATGTCTCATCGACCAGCCACATATCCATTGCGTCCGTCTGATGCTGCAGCTCAATGCGACGGTCCATACCCTGCTGGCCTCCGTTGTAACTGGCGGCAACCGTCATCCAGTTCTGGTATTTGCCGTATGCCTTGAGCAGGAACTTGCAGGCGGCCTCGGTTGCCTTGACCGTGTTATAGCGCTCATCGATATTGGCATTGACCTCCAGTCCGTACTCGCGGCCGGTTGCCTGCGTGAACTGCCATAATCCCGCAGCACCCGCTCCCGATACGGCCTGAGGGTCAAGGTTGCTCTCAATCACCATCAGGTACTTGAAATCATCGGGCACACCCATGCGCTTGAGTATGGGTTCAATCTCCGGGAACAGACGGTTGGCACGCTTTATCATGAGCGTGGACATATTGTGCGAGTAGGTGAATGCTATAAGCTCGCGGTCCATGCGTTCCCGGAGGTCGGCACGGTCAAACTTTATCTTCTGGCCGGCAAACTCGACATACTCCGGAACCGACGGCGGCAACTGCTGCACCGTCTGGGCCTGAGAGGGTAAACAAACTGAGAATAAGACTGCTGTGAATATCAATAGTAATTGCTTTCTCATATATGCATGGTTTAAGTGGCACAAAAATAGTATATTTGCACCAATTCATCAACCCGTCAATTGCTTATGAGTTTAAGAAGGACCTTATTGTGCCTGATTGCATTGGCCTTTTCACCTATTATCGTAGCAGCCGATAAAACCGATTACAAAGTCTTTGAAAACGGAGTTTCACTCAGCACGGACCTGGGTACGCTCACCGTTACCGTTCCACGTTCAGGCTCAATCCGCGTGCAGTGCATCCCGGACGGAGTTGAATTGCCTCAGTTGGAGGAACTGGTTTATACCGATAAAAACTTCCTTGACTGTAAGGTCAAAATCAAAGAGAAGAAAAATGTCATAACAGTAAAGCCCAATAAAGGAAATCTTGGAGTTAAGATAGATATCCCCACCGGACATCTGACATTCATTGACCGGAAGGGTCGAACCCTGCTTGAAGAGGCCCCCGATTCCCGTATCATAAAGGTGGATTCCAATTCCTTTGATTCATACAACTGCCTTGATGTCAGCCAGGGATTCAGGACCAAACCCGATGAATACCTGTTCGGCACCGGACAGTTTCAGGACGGTTATCTTAACATACGCGGTCTGACCCGTCGCCTTACCCAGGTCAACACACAGATATCCATTCCTATGATCATATCCAACAAAGGCTACGGAATTCTGTGGAACAATTACGGACTGACCCATTATAACCCGTCAGACAGGTTCATCGGACTTCAACAGAGTGGAAGTGACGGCACCTCTATCACGGTCAATGCCACCGGTACGGCGGGCAATGTACGCGAACGCCGTTTCTTCAATGATTTCAACGGTAATCTGGAGATAAGCGAAAGCGGTGATTACTCCATCCTGCTTGACGTGGGCCAGGAGATGGCACGCAAACATTTCCTTATGATTGATGCCGATACCGTAATCAATGCCAACAACACCTGGCTTCCGCCCACTTCATCGGCTATAGTTCATCTGGAAAAGGGCTCACACAAATTGTTTGTAAGCGGTTCACGCGGCGACAAGCCCACCGTCGGAATACGCAAGGTGACCGATGTCACAACCTTCAGTTCACCCGTTGCGGTAGCCCTTGACTACACCGTTTTTGCCGGAAGTGCCGATGAAATCATAAGTACATACCGTTATCTTACCGGTTGGGTTCCCGATATGCCGGAATGGGCGTTCGGTTACATTCACTGCCGCGAGCGCTATGACAGTCAGGCCGAACTTCTGGAGAACGCCCACCGCCTGATGGATGAGGGTTACAAAACCAGCGTCATAGTCCAGGACTGGCAGTGGTGGGGCAAATACGGCTGGAACGCCATGCAGTTTGATGAGGACAAGTACCCCGATCCCAAGGCCATGACCGATGAACTTCACAGCATGGACATGAAACTCATGCTCTCCGTCTGGTCCAAGATAGACAAGAACTCAGAGGTGGGCCGTGAGATGAACGCCGCCGGCTACTACATAGACGGAACGGACTGGATAGATTTCTTCAATCCCGATGCGGCAAATGCCTATTGGAAGAACTTCAGCCAAAAACTGCTCCCCACAGGTATAGATGCCTGGTGGCAGGATGCAACCGAGCCCGAGAACGATGACCTGAAAGGCCGATTGGTGGCAGGCGGAAAAATACCCGGTGAATTCTACCGTAACGCATATCCCAACAAGGTAAACGAGACCGTTTACAACGGACTTAAGAAAGACCAGCCCGACCGTGATCCGATGATCCTGACACGCAGCGGATTCACGGGCATACAGCGCTACGGCGCCATCAACTGGTCTGGTGACGTGGGCAATGACTGGGAAACATTGAAACGCCAGATAGCAGGCGGCCTGAACCTGATGGCAACCGGACAGCCCTGGTGGACATATGATGCAGGCGGATTCTTCCGTCCTAATAACCAGTACACAGACCCCGACTATCAGGAGCGGATGCTTCGTTGGATTCAGGTAGCTGTCTATCTGCCGTTCATGCGCGTCCACGGCTACATGAGCCGCACCGAGCCTTGGAACTACTCCGAAGAGACACAACGTGCTTTCCGTAGTCAGATATATCTGCGCAACCGCATCATGCCGTATATTCTGGAGTGTGCCCATAAGGTCAGTTATGAGAACTACACTATGATGCGTCCGCTGGTATTCGATTTCCCCGATGATGAGGAAGCCCTCAAGCAGCAGACCGAATACATGTTCGGCCCGTCACTGCTGGTATGTCCCGTGACGGAACCCGGCATTAAGGAGATGCAAGTATATTTGCCTGAGTATAAAGCGGGTTGGGTTGAATTCGATTCTCGGGGTACAGATCTTTCGAATGGTGAAATCATGATTAATGGTAAGGCTGTTCCATCCTACGGACCTACTGTTATATCAGGAGGCCGGTACATTATTGTAAAAGTCAAAGACGACGAAATACCGGTTTTCAAAAAAGCCGATCACAAAATCAAACTGAATAATTAACGAACCATATACGATTATGAAGAGACTTTTGACCCTTTGCCTTGCGCTGGCCGGAGCAGCCGGTTTAAGCAGTGCCCAGGAAACCAAAGTGGAGGTAACCTTCTACTCCCCTTCTATTGTACGCATATACAAGGCTCCTGCCCAGAACGCCGAAACAAAGCAGAGCTTGTCCGTTATCATGCAGCCGGAACAGGTCAAGGTAACCAGATCAAAGGAGAAACTGGACGAGAACTTGTCAATCGACGTTTATAAATCAGATAAACTCACCGTAAACGTTTTTGGTGGCAATGTCTCATTCAGGGACAAAAAGGGTAACCTGCTGCTTATGGAGAACACTTCCGCCATAAGCGCTCCCACTCAGGACAAACCCTCCTATGCCGATGCCGCTGTAAGACAGACATTCAAGACCGACGCCGACGAGCCCATTTACGGTCTTGGAATCCTGCAGGAGGGCCGTATGGATATGCGCGGAACCAACCGCCGTATGATTCAGGGCAACACCGATGACTATTGCAATATCATCCAATCCATCAAGGGATACGGCCTGTTCTGGGACAATTACTCTCCCACTACATTCATTGCAAACGAGAGCGGTTTCCAGTTCAATTCCGAGAACGGAGGCTGCATAGACTACTACTTCATTTGGGGCGGTGATGCCGACGGTGTGATTGCTGGCATACGCCAGCTTACCGGTTCCGTTCCGATGCTGCCCCTGTGGAGTTTCGGATTCATGCAGAGCCGCGAGCGTTACAAGTCATCGGCCGAACTTGTCAATGTACTAGACCGCTACCGTGAGGACGGTGTTCCAATCGATGTGATGATCCAGGACTGGCAGTACTGGGGTGACAACTACCTTTGGAACGCCATGGAGTTCAACAATCCCGATTTCAGCAACCCCGAGCGCTGGATAAAGCATATACATGACCAGAATGCCAAACTGATGATATCCATCTGGTCCTCATTCGGTCCGATGACCAAGCCCTACCGCGAACTGGAGCCCAAGGGAATGCTCATAGATTTCCAGACATGGCCCCAGAGCGGTCTGAGCGACTGGCCTCCCAGAATGGACTATCCGTCAGGCGTACGTCCTTACGACCCCTACAGCCAAGAGGCACGTGACATCTACTGGAGCCACCTGACCCGTCTGTTCAACCTGAACATTGACGGCTGGTGGATGGATTCGACCGAGCCCGACCATCTGGACTTCAAGGAGGAGGACCTGGACCTGCCCACCGCAATGGGACCGTTCCGCCGCGTACGCAACGCCTTCCCGCTTATGGCAGTGGGCGGCGTGTATGACAACCAGCGCGCTATGGACAACGGCAATGACAAGCGTGTCCTTATCCTGACCCGTTCAGTATTTGCAGGCCAGCAGCGTTACGGCTCCAACACCTGGTCAGGTGACGTGCAGTCCAACTGGAACTCATTGCGCGCTCAGGTTCCCGCAGGTCTGAACTTTGCCCTGACCGGAAACCCCAACTTCAACAGTGACCTGGGCGGATTCTTTGCCAACAGCTATAACGAGCGCTCGCAGGACGGCAGCGCTACCAAGAACCCTCTCTATCAGGAACTCTATGTACGCTGGATGCAGTATGGTGTGTTCTGCCCCATGATGCGCAGCCACGGAACCGAGGTTCCGCGTGAACTCTACTACTACGGCAGCGCCGGTGAGCCGGTCTATGATGCCCTGCTGGGTGCCGTCAAACTGCGCTACACCCTGCTCCCCTACATCTACTCGCTGGCTCATGATGTAAACGCCAACAACGGCACCTACCAGCGTGCCCTGATGATGGATTTCAGGGATGACCGTAACGTATGGAACATAGGTAATGAGTTCATGTTCGGACGTTCACTGCTGGTTGCTCCCGTACTTGAGGCCAAGTATACCCCCGAGAGAGCCGTGAGCAAGAGCCGTTCAGGTATAGGAACAGTCGATTTCATCGAGCCCAAGAGCACCAAGGTTTATCTGCCGGCCGGAACCCGCTGGTATGACTATGAGACCCTGCAGATGTTTGAGGGCGGTCAGGAGATTGAGCGCAGCGTCAACATCAAGAGCATACCGCTCTATGTAAAGGCCGGAAGCATCGTGCCCATCGGCCCTGATGTTCAGTACTCGACCGAGAAACCGTGGGATAACCTGGAGATACGAGTCTTCTCGGGAGCCAACGGAACATTCTGTCTCTATGAGGATGAGTTTGACAACTACAACTATGAGAACGGTGCCTTCACGACCATCGATTTCAAATATGACAACAAAGCACGCCAGCTGACCATCGGCCCACGCAAAGGATCATATGAGGGAATGATACAGCAGCGTAACTTCCGCATAACCGTGGTTACGGACGGACATAAGAGAGACGTCAAAACGGTAACCTACACGGGAAAGAAAATCAGCGTCAGCCTGTGACAAAAGAAAAAGCCGGAAATCACTCCGGCTTTTCTTTTTTCTTTTTACGCTCTTTGCGTTCCTTCCGCATTTTCTTGCGGACAACTTTCTTCTCTTCTTTCTTTACCTGCTTTTCGGTCTCAACGGCCCCTTTGGTCTTGATCTCAATTACGCCGTTGGCGCCTTCCATTCCGTAGATTGATGATGTTCCGTCTTTGATGACGGTAATTGAATATACGTTCTCCGGCTCCACATAGAGGATGTTATCGGTCTTTAAGCCATCCACCACAAACAACGGCTGATGCTGGTCTGAACTGGTTCCGATGCCACGTATGTACATGGCAGGCATGGTTCCCTTGTCACCGTCTCCGATGATAGTCAGTCCCGGCTCTCTCCTGAGCATATCGATGATGTTGTTGTATGTGGTCTTTGTTTCATTGACCTTCTCAACACCCTGCCCTGATGCCGATAAACAGAACAAGAAGAAGAAAGATAGAGTTAACAGTCTGACTCTTTTCATAATTATTAAAACTTGACGGTTGCAAGATAAGAAAAAGTGACGGATATTTAGTAACTTCGCACCCTGAAACATCATCCATAGATGACAGAATTTGAAATGATAGCCAAGACCTTCCAGGGGCTGGAAGAGATTCTTGCAAAAGAACTTATTGATCTGGGAGCCAATGGGGTGGCCATTGGAAACCGAATGGTGTCCTTCAAAGGAGACAAAGCCTTGATGTACAAGGCTAACTTTCACCTGCGTACCGCAATCCGTATCCTCAAACCTTTCCTTCACTTCAAGGCCGACAGCGCCGATGAGGTTTATGACATCTGCCGTAAGGTCGATTGGGAAAAGTACATGGACCTGAGTGACAGTTTCGCTGTTGACTCAGTTGTATACAGTGAGGATTTCCGCCACTCAAAGTTTGTGGCATACCGTGTCAAGGATGCCATAGCCGACTACTTCCGTGACAAATACGGCAAACGCCCCAATGTAAGCGTTGCCAATCCGGACCTTACCTTCCACATCCACATCTCACATGACGACTGCTCACTGTCACTTGACAGCTCCGGCGAGTCACTGCATAAGCGCGGTTACCGTCAGGAGGCCATGGAGGCTCCTCTGAATGAGGTACTGGCAGCAGGCATGATCCTGATGTCAGGCTGGGACGGCAAGTCCGATTTCGTTGACCCCATGTGCGGATCGGGCACAATTCCCATTGAGGCCGCACTCATAGCCAAGAACATGGCACCCGGTCTGTTCCGCAGCCACTTTGCTTTTGAAAAGTGGAAGGACTTTGACCGTGACCTGTTTGAGGAGATATATAACGATGACTCAGCCGAGCGTGAGTTTGAGTTCACCATCAAGGGTTATGACAAGGATCCCAAGGCCATCCTGACAGCAAAGCGCAATGCAAAAGCTGCCGGTCTGCTTGACACTATCCAGTTCGAGCAGCGTGACTTCAAGGACTTTGAACCCGTCAAGGAGCGTACCGTCATCATTACCAACCCGCCCTACGGCGAGCGTCTGGTAGAGGACAACCTGCTTGGACTCTATGAGATGATAGGTGAGCGCCTCAAGCACGCCCTCATAGGCGGTGAGGCCTGGATCATCAGTTACCATTACGAGTGCTTTGACAAGATAGGTCTCAAGCCCTCGGCAAAGATTCCTCTCTTTAACGGAGCCCTGCCCTGCGAGCTCCGCAAGTACGAGATCTTTGACGGACGCTACAATGACTTCCGCGGAGGTGATAAACGCCTTAAAAAAGACGATCTGCCCACACGCCGCAGCAGCACACTGCGTCACAAGGCCCGTCTGGCCGAAAAGGAGGAGGCACGTAAGGCCGATATGACTGAGAACAGCGAATTCAAGAGAGAGAGACCTGCACGCAAGCCCTCAGACAGAAAGCCGTTCCGTAAAGACGGAGAGAGATCCTTCCACAAACCGGAGGGAGGTAAGCCTTTCCGTAAATCATCAGATGGAAAGAAGCCTTTCCACAAGAACAGTGAAGGAAAGAAGCCTTTCCGTAAAAGTGAAAACAAACCGTTCAGAAACAATAAGAAATGAAGATTCTGTTACTTGGAAGCGGAGGCCGCGAGCATGCTCTGGCCTGGAAAATAGCCCAAAGCCCACAGCTTGACAAGCTTTACATCGCTCCGGGCAATGCCGGTACCGCAAACGTAGGTGAGAACGTAGCCATCAAGGCAAATGATTTTGAAGCCATCAAGGCATTCGTTCTTGACAAGAAGATCGATATGGTGGTTGTAGGCCCCGAGGATCCTCTGGTAAACGGCATTTATGACTATTTCCTGGGTGACGCCGCACTGAAGGCCATCCCGGTCATCGGCCCCTCAAAGGAAGCCGCACAGATGGAGGGCAGCAAGGACTTTGCAAAGCGTTTCATGCAGCGCCATAACATCCCCACCGCAGCATATCAGACATTCACTGGTGAGAACCTTGAGGAGGGACTCAAGTTCCTGGAGACACTCAAGGCTCCTTACGTACTCAAGGCCGATGGTCTTTGCGCCGGTAAGGGCGTGCTGATCCTGCCCACCCTTGAGGAGGCCAAGAAGGAACTTAAGGAGATGCTGAGCGGTATGTTCGGTAACGCCTCTTCACGCGTTGTGATTGAGGAGTTCATGAGCGGAATTGAGTGCTCCGTCTTTGTATTGACCGACGGCAAGCACTACAAGATACTTCCCGAGGCAAAGGACTACAAGCGTGTAGGTGAGCATGACACCGGTCTGAACACCGGCGGCATGGGATCCGTATCACCCGTTCCGTTTGCCACAAAGGAGTGGATGAAAAAGGTTGAGGACCGCATAATACGTCCCACCGTTGAGGGCCTTGCACAGGAGGGTCTGGTTTACAAAGGATTCATATTCTTTGGCCTTATAAACGTGGACGGTGATCCCAAGGTTATTGAGTACAATTGCCGTATGGGTGACCCCGAGACCGAGAGCGTGATGCTGCGTCTCAAGAGCGACATAGTTGAACTGTTCAAGGGTGTGGCCGCAGGTAATCTGGACACCAAGACACTGGAGCAGGATCCCCGCTCTGCAGTATGCGTGATGCTGGTATCAGGCGGTTATCCGGAGCATTATGACAAGGGTTATGTCATAAGCGGAATCGATAAGGTAAAGGACAGCGTAGTCTTCCATGCCGGAACCGCCTTCAATGACAAGGGCCAGGTTGTTACCGCCGGAGGACGTGTCATCGCAGTCAGCTCTTACGGTAAGGACAAGGACGAGGCTCTGGCACTCTCATTCAAAGGTGCAAGCCTCATAGATTTTGAGAAAAAATACTTCCGCAGGGATATTGGTCAGGACCTCTGACCTATTGCGGGAATAACATTAAATAACTGTCAATTGATAGCCGTTAACCTTTTAAGGACTATCTTTGGGACTCTCTAATTACTTAGTTCATAGCAAAAATGAATTACAAAAGACTGAACACTATCATCGGATGGCTTGTGTTTGCAGTCGCTGCAGTGACCTACTGTATGACTATTGAGCCAACCGCCAGCTTCTGGGATTGCCCGGAGTTCATTACCACCGGTTACAAGATGGAAGTAGGACACCCGCCCGGGGCACCTATATTCATGCTTACGGCAAACCTGTTCTCACAGTTTACAAGTGACCCGAGTAAGGTAGCCATGATGGTAAATATCATGTCCGCAATACTTAGCGCACTCTGCATACTGTTCCTTTTCTGGAGCATAACCATGCTTGTAAAGAAACTGGTGGCAGGTACCAAGGATCCCGATATGTGGCAGATGATAACCATATTCGGTGCAGGCATTGTGGGTGCACTTGCATATACATGGTCCGATACCTTCTGGTTCAGCGCCGTTGAGGGTGAGGTCTATGCATACTCATCGTTCTGCACAGCCGTTACATTCTGGCTCATACTTAAATGGGAGGAGAACGCCGATCAGCCACACAGCGCACGCTGGCTGGTACTGATTGCATACCTGATAGGTGTGTCAGTTGGCGTTCACCTGCTGAACCTGCTTTGTATCACAGCCATCGTACTGGTATACTATTTCAAGAAATCAGAGAACCCCACCTGGAAAGGCGGAATTCTGGCATTCATACTTTCAGGCGTAATCATTGCGGCAGTCCTGTACGGTATCGTTCCCGGTATCGTGAAGGTTGGCGGCTGGTTTGAACTCCTGTTCGTAAACGGTCTGGGTCTGCCCTTCAACACCGGTCTGATGGTCTACATCATACTGCTTGTAGGACTTCTGATCTGGGGTGCATATGAGACACAGCGCGGTGACCGCAAGACTCTCATGTACCTTTCATTCCTGCTTACCGTAGCCTTTGCCGGCATACCTTTCTACGGCCATAAGGCAGGCGGTATCGTACTGGGTCTGGTTGTTCTGGCCGCAGGTGCCATCTACCTCTTCTCAAACGGCGTCCCTGAAAAGGTTAAGCCGTCAGCCAGCGTGCTGAACACCATCATGCTCTGCGTCATGATGATTACCATAGGTTATTCATCATATGCAGTCATCGTGATCCGTTCAACCGCCAATCCGCCCATGGATCAGGATTCACCCGAGGATATCTTTGCACTGGGTGAGTATCTGGCACGTGAGCAGTACGGTTCAAGACCTCTCCTTTACGGACAGACTTACAGTTCAGAGTTGGTATATGAACTCAAGAAGGACCAGAAGTATACTTACTACTCACCTGTAACCAAGTTCAAGGGTAACTCCTACGGACGTAAGGAAAAAGCCAACGACTCTGAAAAGGACAGTTACTACATAATGGATGAAAAGATCGATTATGTATATGCACAGAATATGCTATTCCCCCGCATGTACAGCAGGGATCCCGATCATATTGCATCGTACAAGTTATGGTGCGGAGGTATCAAGGGCCGTACAGTCACCTATAACCAGCGTGGAAACAACATCAAGGTTACCGTTCCCACACAGGCCGAGAACCTTAAGTTCTTTTTCAGATATCAGGTCAACTTCATGTACTGGCGTTACTTCCTTTGGAACTTTGCCGGCCGTCAGAATGACAATCAGAACCTTTACGGAGATTTTGAAAACGGTAACTGGATTACAGGTTTCAACTTCATAGACCGCCTGCTTACAGGAGGCGACAGCAAACTTTTACCTGACTCCCTCTCCGGAAAGGGTCATAACGTATTCTATTGCCTGCCGCTCATTCTGGGTCTGCTTGGTCTGTTATGGCAGATTGGAAAGGGACGTGAAGGTTCACAGCAGTTCATCGTTGTTCTGGCGCTCTTCTTCATGACAGGTCTGGCCATCGTGCTCTACCTGAACCAGACTCCGCGCCAGCCTCGTGAGCGTGACTATGCCTATGCGGGTTCATTCTACGCATTTGCCATCTGGATAGGAATAGGCGTTGCCGCCATCGCCGAATGGCTGGGCAGATTCAAGTTTATCGGAAAGAAGGCATCGGCCCTGTTGGCTTTTGTCATCTGTCTTATGGTTCCACTTCAGATGGTAAGCCAGACATGGGATGATCATGACCGTAGCGGCCGATATGCATGCCGTGATTTTGGTCAGAACTATCTGAAATCACTCTCCAAGCAGGGTAACCCGATAATCTTTACAAACGGTGATAACGATACCTTCCCTCTCTGGTATAACTTTGAGACTGAAGGATTCCGTACCGATGCACGTTGCTGCAACCTGAGTTACCTCATGACTGACTGGTATATCGACCAGATGAAACGTCCAGCATATGATTCACCGGCTCTTCCCATCTCATTTGAGAGAATAGATTACCAGACCGGCACCAATGATTATGTAACCGTTAATCCTGAGGATAAGGAGATCCTGCTCAAGAATAACAGCAAGGAGGCGGTTGAAAGGTCATTTGAACTTCACAACGTCCTTAACTACTGGATCAAGCAGCATCATATGATTCCTACAGATACCATCTGGTTCAAGATAGACAAGGATGCCGTTCTGCGTTCAGGAATGATGATTCCCAAAGCCTATCGCGGTGCAACCGATGAGGAGACCAAGGCAAAGATGCCGGACCGCATGATCATCTCACTCAAGGGTAAGAACAGTCTTATGAAGAATGAGATCATTATGCTTGACCTGCTGGCAAACTGCAACTGGGAGAGACCTCTCTACATTGCTACCACAGTTGCCAAAGAAAACACTCTGGGACTTGGAAACTACTTCCTGCTTGAAGGTCTTGCATACCGTATCACTCCTTTCAACTGGAAGGCCATCGGTGAAGGTACAAGCAACGGCGGTATTGATCCCGACACAATGTATGACAACTTCATGACATTCAATTACGGCGGACTGGACAATCCTGATGTCTATCTGGATGAGACCAACCGCAGAATGTGCCTGTCACAGCGCCGACTTTCCGCTCAGCTTGCAATTGAACTCTTCAACAAGGGTGAGAAGGAGAAGGCTTTCAACGTATTGGAATCAGTAATTAACGGTATCTCCGATGAGTTGATGCCCGTTGACGATGCATTCTATGGCTCAAGTTCTGAGATAGCAAACATCTACCTTGCTTTAGGTCATACCGATAAGGCTGCCAAGATACTATTCCAGACAACCAACAACTATTATCAGCTCATGAGATGGTATCTGAGTATGAACGACCGTAATCTCAGACGCATCAATGCTCAGTTCACAGATATTGCATCCTATCAGTATTCATTAGTATTCCCGTTGTTGGAGAAATGTATTGACAAGGATCAGTATGAGGAGTTGTTTGTTGAGTTCCATAACATGTGCGATGAATTTGAACGTCGTCTGAACTGATGATACTTGAACAGCCCACAGCGATACTGAGTAAAATTTACCCGAATGGCGTCTTCCGGAAAGATCCGGAAGACCATTCGGTTTATCTCACCTTTGACGACGGTCCCATCCCTGAGGTCACTCCGTGGGTTCTTGACCTTCTGGACCAGTACGGTATAAAAGCCACCTTCTTCATGGTAGGTGACAACGTACGCAAACACCCCGAAACATACAGGATGGTGGTGGAGCGCGGACATCACATAGGAAACCATACATTCAATCATGTTCGCGGAATGCGCATGCGCAACCACGATTACATTGACAATGTACACAAGTGTGACAGTTATTTTGCTACCCGCCTGTTCCGTCCTCCTCACGGAGTTCTGCGCCGATGGACATACCGTTACATGAAAGGCGATTACGACATTATATTCTACGATGTGATAACACGTGACTATAATGAGAAACTCAATCCCGAGAAGGTTCTGGAGATAGTAAAGAAGTACACACGCAACGGCTCCATAATAGTATTCCATGACTCCCTGCGCAGCGAGAAGAACCTGCGCTACGCACTGCCCAAAGCCATTGAGTGGCTAAAGGAACAGGGATACCAGTTCAAACAGCTGTAATTATTTAAGACCTATTTCACACAGGACGGTACAGATCTTGTCCTGAACAGATCTTGAGGGTGGCATCTTGATGGCACCCTCATTCATTATGCAGAATGCCAGGTCACGTCCATCGGCTGTATGTATATAACCGGCCAGGGTACAGGAACCTGTTACGGATCCGGTCTTGGCGTGCACCTTGTTAAGTGTGGTCTTATTGCTCAGGCGTGTCTTGAGCGTTCCGTCCACGCCGGATATGGGAAGGCTCTTGTACATTATCTTAAACAGGTCCTGGTCTTTGTAGATGAGTGACAGCATATCGACCATGAACTGCGGTGAGCACATGTCATACATGGAGAGTCCGCTGCCGTCTACTATGTTGAACGATGCCGAGAACATACCGAACTTGCGCGATACAAAGTTCTGAAGGTACTTGGCGGCATCCTTGAATTTTATCTCCCTGGGATACTGCAGGCGTCCGGTCTGCAGGAACATGGCCTCGGCATAGAGGTTGTTGCTCTCCTTCAGGGCCTCTTTTACTATCGAAGGCAGGTCATGTGACACCACTGAAAGTTCACGTCCCATTACCGGGCATCGGCCCCAGTCATACTTGCCGTAACTGATGCCGGCCTCATCAAGGTACTGACGCAGCAGGGCAAAGGTGAATTCGGCCGATCCCACCACACTCAAGTCTGTTGACTGACGGCGGCGGCAGTTTCCTTCAACGATTATGGTGTTGTCATTGTGCATCCAGTCACGTGTTATGGTGAGCGGACCCAGAGTGTCACAGAGTGTAAGAGATTTATTAACCACCTTGATGTGGGTGTTAGCCGGGTAAATGTTTACCTGGGGAGCCTTGCCTTTGGAGGTGGGTTTTACCTCAACGCCCACAAAGCCCTGATGTACCATAAGGGGTGAGATATAAGGCTGGAAACTGGCGGGAGCATCGTCCCAGCACCATCCGGTGGCCCAGTACATGGTATCCATGATGGAGACATCGGCATAAAGGGTACCGTCTATGCGGTTTATTCCGGCCTTCTTAAGGTCGCCCACCATTCTGCGCAACTCATGCTCATTGAGAGCCGGATCAAGACCGCCTACAAGATAGAGGTTGCCTTTAAGCACGCTGTCATTACCTATGGTGCCCTGGGTCTTGAGGGTTGTCTTGAACTTGTAATCGGATCCAAGTGAAGAGAGTGCGGTGACAGAGGTTATGACCTTCTGGACCGATGCCGGGCGGCACATTATCTTCTCGCGGTAAGCGTAAAGTGTGGTGTCGTTGGTCAGGTCATAAACCATAAGGGCTATGTCTGTACCCTCGGGCAGTTCCTCATAAATGATCTGGTCTATACGCTCGGTAAGCGAATCCAGGTCAATACTGACCGCCGGCAGTGAAACTGTCAGCAGAAGGGAAAGAATGATCTTCCTAAAATATTTCATTTCAATATGATACGGATGTTTCAAGACCGTTTGCCCTGAGTTTTGCCGCTATGCCGTCAAGCGTTTCGCGGCTTGCCTTGCGCAGGGTGGAGACCGGAGTCTCACGGTCTATGGTGTAAATCATGACCTGGCTGGGACCTATCTTCTTAAGAGTCTCTATCCAGGGCAGAACGTAGGCGTCCGAAGTGTTGTCCATATCGCGGCCGTCAAGCGTTCCTGTCAGGAACATGGTCTGAATGATGACGTGACCTTTGAATTCACACAGGGCCTTGATTATGGCATCCAGGTCGTAGTGTCCCACCGGGTTGTCAATAAGCCTTATGTAGTCAATGTCAACGGTATCCAGTTTCTGGATGTTGTTGTCCAGTTTGAGCAGAGCCTTGAATATGGCGGGATCTGTCACACGGGTGCCGTTGCTCAGCACGCTCACCTTGGCATCAGGGAAAAACTCATCACGCAATGCAACTACATCATCAACTATACCGGGGAACTCGGGATTTGCCGTGGGTTCTCCGTTACCGGCAAAGGTCAGCACGTTGGGCTGGGGCCCATCGGCCTTCATTTTGGCAAGGGTGGCGCGCAGGACGTCGTAGACTTCCTGTCTGGTGGGTCTGTGATGATGCGGATGGTGCTCGCAGTTACGGCCGCACTCGCAGTAGATGCAGTCAAAGGTGCATATCTTACCGTCGGCGGGCATCAGGTTGATTCCCAACGACACTCCCAGACGGCGGCTGTGAACGGGTCCGAAAATAGGCGAACTGTACAATACGGTTGACATGATTCCTTGACTTTCCTTTATTCTGTACGCAAAAGTACATCTTTTCTGTCAGAACTTTGATATGAACTGTAACGATATGTCCTCTTTGTGGCAAGCATCTATGCGCTGATGCGAGGAACTTATCTCGTCACGGTCCAGGTAGTAAGTCCCGCCCGCTTTCAGATTCAGTTGCATGTTGCTGCCCAGCCTGTATTTTACCGTCAGCGCCAGACGTCCGCCCTTGCCGTACAGGCTGATAAAATTATATGAGTACCGCAGACCGCTCTCATAGACCGATACCCGGCAGTCATAACTCTGGGTATAAAACGCCGCGGCCGAAAGGGCCACATCCAGTCCTGAATCCGGAAAACTGCGCTCATAACTGCCCGTAAGTGCATATCCGTTGGTTATGGGCTGGGCGATGAAATCATACCTGACATAGAAAAACTGGGTCTTCAGGCTGGCACCGCTGGGGCAGTCATGGGTCCAGCGCAACCGGTAACGTCCGGTCAGGCAGTACTCCAACTGGCGGGTATACTTGCAGTCCTTCTGCTTGGACTTGAAACGTGCCGTGGCATAGAGGGCATCGCGCCGTCCCACCCTCCAGTCGGCCTCCATCCTCAGATCCATCCCGTTACTGGGGGCCGATGCCCCATACCTGGGTTCAGGATGCATGAAAAGGTCGGCATAACCGCTCACCTTCAGGTTCCGGCCGCTGTGTGCAAAGCCCGTAAGCAGACCCGTCTCGTTCTGCACGCTACCCTCGGCCATGGCATTTGAGTGAAGTGGCAAATACTGCGGGCTGTAATGGCGCACCACCGCATTGGCTGTCCATCCGTTACCCAACCTGAAGGTCTGCGATGCAATCAGAGCCGGCTTGGAGTCCAGAAGCGACAGTTCAGCCTGCAGGGAGAACCTTGCCCTGTTCACAGAGCAGTCTGCCGACACCCCGCTCAAACGCCCGTGCCCCTTGTACGGAACCGTCAGGCTCTCCGTCATGGCGGTTACCCCGAACTTCAGGCCGCGGAAACTGTAACGCATATTGGCCGCAACCATACTCAGTGTCACGTTGTATAGGGAAAGAGTGT
>JAEEGH010005049.1_pt1 | contig 33474 bp, 27 predicted proteins | sample 9134181 | NCBI WGS metagenome assembly JAEEGH01 (sample SAMN16246544, study PRJNA631951) | gut metagenome | biome: gut microbiome; feature: rumen; material: DP-attached | host: Bos | place: Iran: Karaj | collected 2018-10
GGGTGCTCGAAGAGCTGCTCACAGTGCCGGAGCTGCTGCGGGTGCTCGAGGAGCTGCCGGAAGAGCGGACACTGGAGGAAGCGCTGCCGCCGCTGGTGCGGGCGCTGGAGCTCACGGTGCCGCTGCTGCGGGTGCTCGAAGAGCTGCTGCGGGTGCTGGAAGAACTCACAGAGCCGGAGCTGCGGGAAGATGAGCTCGAACTGCTGGAACGAGTAGATGAAGATGAAGTCGAAGTGCGGCTGGAAGTAGAACTCGAAGAAGAACGGGTCTGGGCCACAAGATCCGAAGCCAGAAGCATGGAAAGGGCCATCACCGAAACAGTAGCGATATTAAGAATCCTTTTCATAGCATCTCAGTATTAACGGTTAACGGTATAAGTAATAATTTTGTGAGAGCGTTCGGAAGTGATCTGTATCCTTGGTCCAGCGGTCAACGATATCCGCCACTTTCATTCGCTTTCCGAAATCAATTCTCACACAATCCGTGCCACACACGATATCGAGCATGCGCGTGCTCTTGAGCGGATAGGGGTTTTTCTCGGGATAAAGTTCGTTAATTGCCTGAAGGACATAGAACTGGATGAGGGTAACGGGGGCAGCCTCATAATCTGTAAAAAAGAACTGCACGCCATGAACGAGTTTTCCTGCCAGCCTGCCTGACAGAGGCTTATAGTGGATGGTGCGGAAGGCGACGCCGGGAATGGCGTAGCTGTCCAGGCGGGCCTTGAAGGCATCGGCATCGATCCATTCCTCCGCGAAGGTCTCGAAGGGAATGGTGTACCCTACGCCGATGTTCACCAGGCCGAATTCCCCGCCGATGCCGGAGCCCGCATAACAGAGGGCCGACTGGACGGAAGGAATGTTGGGCGAAGGAAGGATCCAGGGAAGGCCGGTGTCCTTAAAGAGCATCGAGCGCTTCCAGCCGCGCATCGGCACCACCTGCAGGCGACACTTGAGGGGTTCCATATCCCCTTTCTGGCCGCGGTTGAGCCCTTCCTCGTTGATGAGCAGAGCCAGTTCTCCCACGGTGAGCCCGTAGAGGAACGGGATGCGGAATTCGCTCACGAAAGAATAGAAGCCGTCCTCTACGTAGGAGCCCTCTATCTTATTGCCACCCAGAGGGTTGGGGCGGTCCAGGACAAGGACCTCCACGCCGGCTTTGGAGCAGGCACGCATCACCAGGCCCAAAGTGGAAATGAAGGTGTAGCAGCGTGTCCCCACGTCCTGGATGTCATAGACCATCACGTCGATTCCCTTGAGCATTTCCTGCGTGGGTTCCCGGGTGGGGCCGTAGAGGGAATAGACCTTGAGGCCGGTTTTGGGATCCGTAAAATCGGAGACGTGGTCCCCGGCGTAGACATCCCCGCGCACACCGTGTTCCGGGCCGTAAAGGGCCACCAGATTCACCATCGGCGACTCGTGAAAAATGTCGATGGTCGACCGCCCGGAGCGGTCGATTCCGCTGGGGTTGGTGACCAGACCGACACGCTTCCCCACCAGCGGGGCAAAGCCGTTTTCCTGCAGGACGTCGATACCCGTAAGCACCTGAGCCTGAAGGGGAAGGACGGAGAAAGAGAGGAGTATAAGCAGTCGTTTTAACATAAGTCGAAGATGCGTTTGAGGGCCTCTGGATTGCCGGAGGAATGGAGCTCTACGGAGAACGGGCCTTCTCCCACGGGAGCGCCGTGCTTCTCCAGGATGCGGAGCGTCTGGCGGGCGACGGCAGGGGCCGGGTCAATGACCTCCACCCCGGGGCCGGCGATGCGCTCGATGAGTGGCCTCAGGAAAGGATAGTGGGTACAGCCGAGAACGATCACATCGGCTCCTTCATCCAGCAGGGGCTGGAGGGAGGCGCGGACGGTGTTTTCGGCCTCCGGCCCATCCAGGACGCCGTTTTCCACCAGTTCCACGAAGCCCTGCCCCACGTGTTCCACCACCCGCACGTCGCCTTCATAGAGGCCGCGCGTGTTCAGGTATTTGGAGGCCCTGAGGGTGCCGGCCGTCGCGAGGACGCCGATGACGCCGGACTTCGTGCCAAGGGCGGCGGGTTTTACGGCCGGCTCCATCCCCACGAAGGGAACGTCCGGGTACTGCGCCCTGAGTTCGGAGATGGCCGCCGCCGTGGCGGTGTTGCAGGCCACTACGATGACATCGGCCCCCTTATCTAAAAGGAATTCCGTAATGAAACGGGCCCTGCGACGGATGAAGAGGGCGCTTTTCTCGCCGTACGGGCAGTTGGCTGCGTCCGAATAATAGATGTAGCGCTCCGCGGGGAGCAGCTTCACCAGCTCGCGGTAGACCGAGAGGCCGCCGCTGCCGGAGTCGAATATGCCGATAACCGCCATTATTTCAGGGAATTCAGAAGGTTCAGTTTGCCGTCGGCGATGAGTTTCAAGACCAGTTCGCCGAAGAGCGTGTTCTGCCAGGCGAACCAGGGCCGGGTAAAGATCCGGGGGTCGTCCTTGTGGAAGGATTCGTGGATGAAACCCGTCCCTGCGTCGGTGTGCAGGAGGGTTTCCATGCACCAGCGGATTTCCTGGTCGTCGGTGGAGGTGAAGGCCTTCATCATAATGCTCATCGGCCAGATCATGTCATAACCCACGTGAGGACCGCCGATGCCTTCCGCGCACTTTCCTTTAAAGAAATAGGGGTTGTCCTCGCTCCAGACCAGGCTGCGGGTATTCTGATAGACAGGGTCCGTCACCGGGACATCGCCCAGATAGGCCATTGCCAGCAGGCTGGGGACGTTGGCATCGTCCATCAGGTAACGGTTGCCGAAACCATCCACTTCGTAGGCATAAACGGGCCCGTACTTGGGATGATCGTAGATGGCATAGTCTTTCAGGGCCTGCTCCACCTCGTCGGCCAAAGCGCGGCACCCGGAGGCGAGTTTCCGGTTCCCGTTCACCGTTTCCAGAATCTCGGCCGCCTTGCGTAAAGAACTCACGGCGAAGAAGTTGGACGGGATGAGAAACTCGAACTGCGTGGCATCGTCCGAGGGACGGAAGGCCGATGCGATGAGCCCCACGGGCTTTACAGGATGGCCGAATCCGTGGTTGGACTTGGTATCCAGCTGGGCTTCCGTCTCCCGCTGGAAATGATAGGCGCCGGGGCCGTCCTTCCGCTGCTGATCGCGGAATGTGGCGAGAATCTTCCCCATCGCCTCCAGCCAGCTTTCGCCGAAAACGGAGGTGTCTCCGGTGGTCTTCCAATAATGGTAGGCCAGGCGGATGGGATAGCACAGCGAGTCGATTTCCCACTTGCGCTCGTGCAGGTTGGGGTTCATCTGCGTAAGGTCGCCCTGCCAGCCGGTGCCGGTGGGACCGTCGTTGAAAGCATTGGCGTAAGGGTCTATGCAGATCAGGGAGAACTGGCAGTTGACCACGCCGGCAATCATTTTTCGCAGATGCTCATCCTGCGGCGCCAACTGCACATAGGGCCACACCTGGGCGCCGGAATCCCGCAGCCACATCGCGTGGATATCCCCCGTATAGACGAAGGTGCGGCAGGCCTCTTCGTCGTAGTGGACGGTGGTATCCAGCGTATTGGGGAAGCAGTTGCCGAACATCCAGCGCAGGTAGGGCTGCGTGATGAGCGCCTGCACCTGTGCGATGGTGGCCTCCACGGCCTCCGAGACAAAGAGGCGCTCTTCCGGCGCGGGACGCCGGGAAGGGCGTTCCTTGGCGCTGCAGGCATTGCCCAGGACAAAGGCCGCAGCCAAAACGATCAGAAGCCGGCGCATATCCTTACCAGTTGAAGACGGCGGTTACGGGGAAATGGTCGGAAACGTATTCCACGCCCAAATAAGGCTGGGTGACGCGTTTCATACTCTTGCAGGAGGGAAATCCCTTATAGAAGATATAGTCGATGTGCGGCTTGTCCAGGACCTCGCCCCAGCCGTGCCAGGTGCTGCCGTCCTCCACCTCGGAGGCCTGTTCCCAGGCATCCAGCATCATCGTGCGGAGCTCGTCCAGGCAGGGGTCGTCCGGGTAGACGTTGAAATCTCCCATCAGGATCATCGGGTAACCTTCCGGATTCATTCCGCCGATGCGCTCCACCACCAGGGCCAGGCCGTTCTTACGGGCCTCCACGCCCACGTGATCCAGGTGTGTATTCACGAAATAGAAATGACGGCCGCTCTCCTTTTCCTTCAGGAGCGTCCAGGTGGCCGTCCGTTTGCAGGCGGCGTCCCAGCCCTTGGAGGGTTCCTCGGGCGTCTCCGAAAGCCAGTAGGTGCCCCAGTGCTCCAGTTCCACCTTTTCCGTATCGTAGAAGACCGCCATATGCTCTCCCTGGTGTTCACCGTCCTCACGACCCACCCCCACATAAACATAACCGGGGCAGTTCTCCTGCAGATATTCCAGCTGAAAATCCAGGGCCTCCTGCACACCAAACGCCGCCGGGCGCTGGTCCAGGACCATCGCGGCGGCAGCCTCCTTGCGGTTGTCCCAGATATGGTCCCCGTCCTTGGCCGTTCCATAACGGATGTTGTAAGACATCACTTTCAGGGTGTCCTCCTGTTTCTCGGCACAGGAAGTGAAGAAAACGGGCAGCAGGGCCGCCAAAAGAAGAAATGCTCTTTTCATATCCTAAAGTTTGATCTTTCCGCTTTTTGTCACCTGCACGGTCTTGCTCTCCCCTTCTCCCCACAGCACGGTGAGGGTAAAGGGCACGTTGGTGGAGACCGTAATCACCGGTTTGTCGGCCGCGCTTTTCCGTTTGGCCGCCTTGAGGCCGATAACTCCGTCCGGGCCGAAGGGATAGCGCTCGATGCCGTGCGCCTCCACCTGCCGCAAATCCCATTCCACCGTGCCCGCCGAATAATCCGAGCGGATGCCCAGGATGCATTCGATGAACTCCGCGATGGGCGGAAGACCGGCCCAGCCCACAAAGTCCTTGCGGGCCATAAAACCGGGATCCACGGCCTCCGGAGCGTAATACTCCCAGAAGGTTCCGGTGTTTTTCCATACGGCGAACACGTTGCCGTAATGATTGTCGGCCACCTCACGGGCCTCCCGGCGGTAGCCCTTCTTCCACAGGCCGTCCAGCACCATATAATTGACGCCCGGCCACACCCCGCCCTGCCAGTAGCGGCCGTTGGGGTTGTACTTTTTGTGATCCGCGCTCAGGGAAGGAACCCGGTGCGTGCGGGCAAATTCATCCGGGTTGGAAAGGTGCGCCACCAGGGCGTCCTGGCGGTCCTTCGCCAGAATGTCCGTCTGGAGGGCCCAGAAAGCCGCAATCCCCTTCACAGCAGAGCGGGAGCCGTCGGCATAGACGTCATAGAGGAAACCGGTAGCGGGATCCCACATGTGTTCGTTGATCCAGGCCTTGAGGAACTTCATCTCCTCCTCCATCTCCTCGATTTCCTGCCAGCGCTCGATGTAGAAGCCGATCTGCATCAGGCAGTCGTTCACCAGATACTGCTGCAGGTTCGCGTCCAGCCAGCTCATATGGCCGTTGGAGAAAATCTGGTTGTAGCCTTCCGGCACGCGGGGCATATTGTCCATTCCCGTTCCCCAGCCGCTGCTCCAGTAGGTGCCGTCGGGCCAGGTGCGGTTGAGTTTCCACCACTGGGCATAGGCCACCAGCGCCGGGCAAACGCGGTGCAGGCGCTCCAGGTCGCCGAACTGCTTATAATAGAGGAGTTCGGCCCAGGGCAGGAGGTTGGGCCCGGTGCTCACGGGGTCGTAGCGCTCGAAACAGTCGCTGCCGTCGGCGCGGATTTCCCGGCAGATGAACCCGTCCTGATGCTGTTTGGCGTAGAAGTTATCCAGCGTGCCCTGGAAAGGGAAAAGCCGATAGCCGTAACGGGCGAAGAGCATCATAAAGGAATCGTCCCACATAAAGAGGTTGCCGTTGTAGGCTACGTCCAGGTAGGGACTCACCAGACCGGAGCCTTCCTGCGGCTGACGGATGTTCCCCACGGCAATCTTCCAGGCGTGCCAGTACATATCTACCTCGGTCTGGTGCCCCTCCCAGAAGGGGGCGGGAAGAACCTTTTTGGCCGCGTCGAAGGAGGGTGAGGGGACCGTATGAGAAGGCATACTGCGGTAGGCGTTCTCCGCCACGAAAATGTTCTTCACATAGGTATTCTTATAGGGCAGGTCGTAGGGACCGCTCTTCAGCTCCTGGGCGAAGGCGAGGGCCGAAAAAGCCAGCAGGCAGCAGGTGATGATGGTTTTTCTCATTTTTTGACCAGTCGTTTGATGGTTCTGGCAATCTCTGTATTGACATAGGTTCCGCAGAAAGCCTGGGAACCCGGGCCATAGGCGAAAACGGGAACGACCGTGGGCGTATGGTCGTCCGAGTTATAGATGGCCAGCACGTGGCCGGTTTCCAGGTCCCCGTCCAGGATGGTGAGCCCGCCGGTCTCGTGGTCTGCAGTGACAATCACCAGGGTCTCCCCGTTGGTATCCGCGAATCTGAGGGCCTCGGCCACGGCCAGGTCGAAGCTGAAGGTCTCCGAAATGGAGGCCGGGAAGCAGTCCGAGTGGCCGGCATAGTCAATCTTCGCGCCCTCTACCATCAGGAAAAAGCCTTTACGGGAATCTCTGGAGAGTTTTTCGATGGAGGCTTTGGTAATCCCCGCCAGGAAAGGCAGCGTCTGCTCGGTGGCATAGGCGCCCATCCTGTCGTCCAGGCAGATCAGTTTTCCGCGGACATCGGCCAGGGCCAGGGCGTCCTTGGTGTAGCTGTAGCCGTTGGCCCGGATGCCCTCGAGCATATCCACCCCGTCGGTGCGCGGTTTTTCCAGATATTCGGTTCCGGGGCCGCAGATGAGGTCGATGTCGCTGGTGAGCATATAGCGGGTGATCTTCTCGATGCTGTCCCGCTCCGCGCTGTGTGCATAGAAGGCCGCCGGGGTGGCGTCCGCGATATCTCCCAGGGAAACCACGCCGGTGGCCTTCCCCATCGCCTTGAAATAGTCCGTGAGCGGGGAAATCTCCTGCGAGCCGTCGTAGTTGGCCGATATATGGCGGGTCCAGGACGGTTCGCCGGTGGCCAGGACGCTGCCGCCCGAAGCGGAATCGCCGATGAAGTCGTCCTCCGGATTATAGAACTGGATGCCCGTGGAACGAATCTTGAGCATACTCAGCTCCCGGTTGTTGGCGTAGGCGGCCGCCATCACCTGGTTTACGCCCATTCCATCGCCGATGAGAAGGATTACGTTCTTGATGCGCTTGTTGGCGCCGTCATTCTTATATGTAGGGGTATATACGGGAAGCTGGCGCTCCACCTGAATCTGGTCGTTCCGGAAGCCGGAAAAACCGCGCGTGGCGGCATCCAGTTTCTTGGTGCCGGTGACGCCGGCCTCCACCTTGTGGCGGCCCATATAGAAGTTCTTGTTGTCCCAGTCGGAGAAGAACAGGGAGGCCACGGCGGGCTTGTCCGTATTCACGTAATCCAGGCCCAGCCGGATATAGGTGAAATACGGGGTCGTACCCTCCGGAGCGTTCCAGAAGCGGACCGGCTTCCCCAGGGCGTGTGCCTGGTCTACAGCGGCTTTCAGGGGCTGATAATCGGCCTGAATGAAGTTTCCCTTACCGTTCCACTTGGCGGCATAGTCCCGGAAATCCTCGCTGATGAGGGCCACCCGTTCCAGTTGCGACCCTGTGTAGGCCGTGTGCAGATTACCGTCGAACCACACCCAGGAAGGGTATTTGCTGAAATCGGCCGGAGCGGGCACGTTGCCGGTGACGGTCACCCGCACGCCCTCCGGGCTGCAGAAAACATCCGGGTACCGCTCCAGGAGCGCGATAACCTCCGAGAGTTCCGGCTCCGTTTCGCTCTTGAGTTCCACCATCAGTTGCAGCCGGGCAGCGGAACCGGGCCACATACGGCCGCCGTTCGCACGGAAGGTGCGCACGATGGGCTCCACATAGAGCGCCGCAAAGCTGTTTTCGGCCTTGAGCTCTTCCACCTCGTGCCCCACCAGCAGCTGCCCTTCGCAGAGAAAGACATCGGCTTCGATGGAGGTGCAGTGCTGCGAATAGGCCTCCCAGAAGGGCGCCAGGCGTTTGTAGTCATTGTGCGAATGCAGGATGACGGGCGCCTGGGCCGCGAGGGTCAGCGGCAGCAGGACCGTAAGGAATGCGAGAAAAAGCTTTTTCATCGGGAACAGAGTTTATCGGGGGGAACGGGCTCATAGTCCGGGGCATTTTCCGCCTTCCAGCCCCAGGACAGCGTATTCCCTTCATAGCTTTCCAGATAGGTGAGCCTGTAGGGATGGAGGCCCTTGAGGAGCGGAATGCGGCCATAGGCGGTGATGGCGGAATGGGTACCGTCGTTATCAACCACCAGCGTCCCGTCCACTTCCAGGGTGGAACCGTCGTCACTGTTGAGCGCAAAGCTCCAGATCCCGTCTTCCGGGATATCGATGCAGCCCGTAAAAATGTAACCGTAATAATCCTCGTCCGGAGCACCTTCGATGGAAGGGACCGGAAGGGTGCCGCAGGCCACAACCGGACTGCGCCAGACATCGGCCACACGCTTGAAATCGCCGCGGTGATAGGTGTATGCGCAGCCCTTGACGGGCGCCTTGATGTTGGAGGCCTCGCGGAAGTGGGCCCTGGTGGCCTGGACGGAAGCCTCCGGTGAAGGCTGCATGCCCTCGCGGAAGGCCCTGGCGCGGATGCGGGCCGATTCCTCCAGCACGAAGGGACCCTCGTAGAGCGGACTGTCCAAGCCGGGTTCGCTACCATCCAGGGTATAATGGATGGCGGCGTCTTTTGTCCGGCTGGTAATCTCTACCTGCGTTCTGTCCCGGAACAGGGACAGGTTTCCCGCCACGGCGGGCGTAGAGACAACGGGCTCCGTGCTCAGCGAGTAAGGAGCGGGAAGGGCGTCGCGCCCGTGGCAGGGTTTTCGGGAAAGGGTGAACGAGAGGGTCCCTCCGGCCATGATTTCTTCATAGGTCAGGTAATTGCGCTCCACCGGTTTCCCGTTCAGGGTCACCTCTTTAATATAAGGATACTGCGGATGGTCCGCCGTAATGGTGAGGGCGTTGCCGTTCCCGAGGCCGATGGCGGCCTTTTTGAAAAGCGGGGCTGAGAGGATGAACTCTCCGCTGGCGGGGCAGGCCGGATACAGGCCCAGGGACGAGAGCACATACCAGGCGCTCATCTGTCCGCAGTCCTCGTTGCCGCACACGCCTTCCGGGGTAACGTCGTACATTTCCTTCAGGAGGCTGCGTACCACTTCCTGGCTCTTGGAAGGGGCGCCCACCCAGTTGTAGATATAGGCCATGTGATGGCTGGGCTCATTGCCGTGGGCATACTGGCCCATGAGACCGGTGATGTCCGAGAAGGTCTTGTTCTCGCTCCGGGCCGAATAGGTGAAGAGCGAATCCAGCGCCGCCTCCATGGCTTCCGCCCCGCCCATCAGGGAGATGTGGCCGGCTTCGTCGTGCGGGACGAAGAAACGGTACTGCCAGGGGATGGCTTCCGTGTAGTCACGGGTAGAGGACACCTGGTCGAAGGGCGCCACCCAGCTTCCGTCGGCATTCTTGCCGCGCATGAAACCCGTGACGGGGTCGAAGACCCGCTGATAGGAGCGGGCGCGTTCATCATACTCCGCGGCCACGTCCAGGCGGCCCAGTGACTCCGCCACGCGGGCGATGCACCAGTCGTCGAAGGCGAATTCCAGCGTCTGGGACACGGAAGAGCCTTTCATATCGGCCGGAATATAGCCGTACTTCGTGTAGAGTTCCGAGGTATTCCCCTTATTCTTGTTGGAGGAGACGATCATCGCCTCCAGCGCCTCCTCGGGGTCGAAGCCGCCGATGCCGCGAAGGTGGGCATCCGCGATGACAGGAATGCTGTGATAGCCTATCATGCAGCCGGTTTCCCCGTGCGCAAGAGGCCAGATGGGGAGTTCTCCCCACTGGCGGTACATCTCCAGCATGCTGGAGACCATGCTTCGCACCAGTTCGGGATTGATGAGCATCTGGAGCGGATTCCAGCTGCGGAAGGTGTCCCAAAGAGAGAGGGTGGAGTAGAAGGGTTCTGCTCCGGCATCGGCTATATTATTAGGGCACACCAGCGTGTGATAAAGGCAAGTGTAGAACTGCTCCACGGGACCGCCCTCCACCAGGATGGTGCCCAGGGAACTGTTCCAGTCGTCCTGGGTGAGCAGGCAAAGCTCGTCGAAGGAGCGTTCCTGCGCCTCTGCCAGGCGGTTTTCCAAGGCGCCCTCTGCACTGGAGAAGGAGAGCCCGGCTTTGACCGTCAGCTGCAAAAGACCTTCCGGGAAGCTTAACAGAAGCTTTCCGGGGGCAGTTTCCTCCGCTTTTTCAAACGGGACGGAGAAGCTGGCGGAGAGATAGCACTCCCGGCCGCCTACCCAGCCGTCCACGATCCTTTTCCCGGCCACTTCCTGGTCCGAGACCACAGTCAGGGACGCTTCGCGGGCCCGGTTCCAGTCGCCGATGGTATGGACTGCGTCGATGAGCAGCAGGCGCTCCCCTTCCCCGCTGAAGGTATAGCGATGTACGCCCACATGGGGCGTGGCGGTAAGCTCGGCCACAATAGACGGAGTTTCCACTTTGTAATAGCCTGGACGGGCACTCTCCATTTTGTGGTCCAGGGGCAGCGGGGCCACCTCGCCCACGCCGGGCGTGAACAGGAAATCCCCCAGATCCGCACAGCCGGTGCCGGAAAGGTGCGTATGGCTGAAGCCCAGGATGGAGGTGTCTGAATAATGGTAACCGGAGCAGCCGTCCCAGCCCAGCACCCGGGTATCCGGGCTTAACTGCACCAGGCCGAAGGGCGTGGTGGCGCCGGGATAGGTATGGCCGTGGAAGCCGGTGCCGTTGAACACGTTCACATTATCCAAAAGGTCCTGCGGCGCACCCGTACAGGCGACCAGCAAAGCCAGAGCGAACAGGAGGGAAAGAGGTCTTTTCATATCAGACAAAGATAACAAATCGTTGGTATAATTCAAAGGGGCGGAAGAAAAGAAAACCAGGACGAAGCACAAGTCCCGTCCTGGTCATCTCGAATCATCTCTTTTTATTCCGCTTTCAGCTGCACCGTTGCGTAGATGTAGCTATGGTCGGAGAGGTTGCCGGAACTGACAGCGGTGCCGTTACCCACTCTCTCCCACTTTCCTTTGGGGAAGGAGTAGATGTGGTCCACCCAGTTCACGAACACGTGGTCGCCCACATTCTCAAGGGGGGCCAGGGTGGACGTATTGCTGGTATTCAGGTCACCGGCCATAAGGGTGGGATAGGGCGGATTGTCCAGACTTGCAAACTGGACGCTCCAGGTGGCGTGGTTGGTCCGGATGGTTTCCGGCCCCTTGTGGTCGAAGTGGGAGCACACCACGCGGACGATGGTGCTTTCCGTTGCTGAAACCGGCACCAGGATATCCACATAGCCCACGCTGCGCTGGTCGCTTCCCCATTGGGAAAGAAAAGGCTCAGCGTTCTGGTCGTAATGGCCCTCGCCCATATTGTTCGTGTACTGGAACTGCACGGAACCGGCGTTCACAATGGGATACTTCGAGAGGATGGCATTCCCGTAGTAACCGCCGCTCTTGGGGTAGGACATAATGTAATAGGAATACATCCCCAGGGATGCCGCCACTTCGGCCGCTTTCTCCTTATTGGACATACGGTCCGACGCGCTTTCGTACTCGTTGAACGTAATGATGTCCGGATTCACGGCCTGGATCTTGGCCAGGTGTTCCGTAATGGGGAAACCGCTGGTTTCTCCGGTCTTGTCCCTGCGTTCGAAGCTGAGGACGTTCCAGTCGAAGATCGTAAGGGTCTGGGCCGATGCCATATAGGCGCTGCCCAGCAGCAGTGCAAGCACACTGACGGTTTTCAAAAACGTTCTCATCTTACTTCCAGGTTACGTTGACGGAATAGGCTTTGGCGGAAATGCCGCTGATGGCGGCTTCCTTCACCTCGTTGAAAGTCCAGTAGCGGGTGGGCGCCGCCACGAAAATCGTGAAGGCCGACCCGACCGTTCCCTTGTAGGTTTTTCCGCCGGCGGCCGTCACTTTCGCGGCCAGGGCGTCGTACAGGTCGTTCTTGACCGTACCCACCACGATGGCGTTGGATTTCTCCTTCACGATGTTGGAGTAGGTGGTCCCGAAGGCGTCCACCTGGGCCGAGGCATCCAGGCGGCCCGTATAGACGTTCGCCTGATACTCGGTATCCTTTTCCTTCACCACGTTGCCGGATTCATCATAGGTGGTCACCTTTCCCTTGACAGGGTCCACGAAATAGGTGAACCAGGTACCCCCGGAAGGAAGGGAATGCGCATCCCGGTAAGGGGCGTTCAGGGTGATGACCGAGCCCTGGAAAGCGGTGGAAGACACCTGCTTGCCGGGGTTGTGCACCAGCCACCAGCCGTTGGTGCAGGTGGCTGTGTTCATCATTCCCATCTGGCCGGAATCCACCCGGTCCAGGATGATGGTCTTTCCCTTGCCGAAGGTGGCGAGGGCCGTCGCATCGGCCTGTGTGGAAATCAGCGGATTCCCGTCCAACTTGGAAACAAGGACAATGTCCCCGGCGGCCTTGACGGTAGTCTTACCGGTACCGCCGCCTCCGCCGGAGGATCCATTGTCCTTTCCCCCACAGGCCGCCAGGCAGAAGGCGGCCGTGAGGAGAAGAGTCAGTTTGGTCGCGTGTTTCATAGACTATTCGTAACCAACATTCTGCTTGAGGTTCACCGTGCCCCTGAAGGCGGTGGCAGGAATGGCGAACACCTGGTTGATACCTTCCTTGTAGTCACGGCCGGGCTCGAACTCGAATTCCGAAATGGTATCGTAGTTACCGAGCGTGCCGATCTTAACGCCCAAGGTGGGTTCGGCGCAGACTTCCTTCGCAATGCCCCAGCGTACCAGGTCGTGGAAACGGCTGGGCATATACTCGAAGGCCAGTTCCACTCGGCGTTCGTGCTGCAGCTGGGCCATCGTGGCATCCGTGTCCTCCGGCAGGCCGGCACGGGCGCGAACCTTGTTGATGAGGTTCTTGGCTTCGGCATCACCTTCGCCGTTGAGGACGATGAGGCATTCGGCCTTCATCAGGCAGATGTCGGCAAAGCGGATCAGCACCATTCCCAGGGTATTGGACGCGAAGTTACCGTCGGAGGACACTTCCTTGCCGATGCAGTCGGCGTCGTGCCAGGGAGAGAGGAACTTGATGTAGGCCAGGCCGGTATCCGTACCCGGACGATAGGTGCGGCTGGAGCCGTAAACGAAGGTGCGGCCCACAAACGTGAACTCGTGACCGGGATAGAGGATGGTGGCGTCGCGACGCTTGTCTCCGTCCTCATAGGACTTCCACAGGTTCATCGTCGGGTTGAAGTAACCCCAGGTGTTGTACAGGCGGAAGCCACCGTTTTCGAAGGACATTCCGTGGTACTTGGGACCGTTCTTGCCCACATTGCCCACCAGGGAGTACAGATACTCGCAGGAGAAGTTGTTGGCACGGGTGAACAGGTTGGCGTAGTCGTTGCCGGTTCCGTCGGTATAGATATCGCGCTTGTCCTCTCCGGTGAGGTTCATAATCTTGTTGCAGTAGTCGATGCAAACCTGATAGTAGGAGTGGTCGTACTGGGCGGCATACAGGGCGGCGCGGGCGGCGAAGCCCCAGGCAGCACCTCTCCAGGCCATACCGTACTGTTCCTGCGGCTGTTCGCTCAACAGGGGAAGGTAACCGGCGGCTTTGTCGAAGTCCGCGATAATCTGCTTGTAGTTGTCCAGTGCACTCTTCGGACGCGGGGCGTCATACTCGCTCAGCGGGGTGGTGTCCAGAATGATCGGAATACCGCCGTTGATGTCGTCGGCATAGTAAGGAGCAATCCAGAGCATCGCCAGGCCGCGCCAGAAATAGGCGTTGCCGAGAGCCCAGTTGGCAAAGGCGGGTTCCACGTTCATACCGGGAACGGCGCCGATGATGTCGTTGGCCTTCTTGTTGATCTGGTACATCACAGGCCAGGTGTTCTTGGCATCACGGCCATTCTGGGAATCCATCTGGAAACGACGGATTTGGTAGGCCTGGGCGGTATTACGGCCAGGAACCGTATTGTCCGAAGCCGCTTCGAACCAGGCGATGCCACGACCGGTCACGCCCTCGCCGCCGGTCTGGTCGTCATAGACGGACATCAGGCCGTAAACGGTGCGTTCAATCTGGTCTTTGGTGCTGAGTTCGGGGTTTTCGCCGTACACGGGCGTTTCCAGGAACTTGTTGCAGGAGGAAAGCGTTAACGCTACAGCTGCGATCGAAAGTACAAATATCTTTTTCATAGGGCAGTTCCTTTCTTAGAAGTTAATGTTGGCACCGAAGGTAAACATACGGGTGAGCGGATACAGACCGCGGTCTACGCCGAAGTTTCCGCATTCAGGATCAATACCGCTGTACTTGGTAAAGGTGAGGAGGTTGTCTGCGCTGAAGTACACACGCACGTGCGGCATATTCTTCACAAACTTCGGGATGCTGTAACCCAGGGTTACGTTCTTCAGGCGGAGGTAGTCGCCCTTCTCCAGGAAGATGTCGGAGAACTTGTCATAGTTGCCATTGACGTCTTCGGCAATACCCAGACGGGGATAGCGGCTGCTCTCATTGTTGAAATCCCAGGTATCCAGCACGTCGGTCACCAGGTTGCCCAGGTCGTTGCGGCCGGTCATACCCAGCTGCTTGAGGCCGTTGTACACGTAGTTTCCGGCCACGCCCTGGAACATAATGGACAGGTCGAAGCCCTTGAAGGCGACGCTGGCACCGAAGGAATAGGTGCTGGTAGGAGCGTAGGAGCCCATGAACACGCGGTCGGACTCGGTGATCTGACCGTCGTTGTTGGTATCCACATACTTCAGGTCGCCGGGCTTGGCGTTGGGCTGGATGATGTTGGTGGCGGCCGTCTCGGGGTCGGTCCAGGTGTAGTCGTCAATCTCTTCCTGGCTGCGGAAGATACCGTCCGTCTGATACAGGCGGAAGGAGCGCCAGGGCTGACCGGCGTCCGTGTAGATGAGGGACTTGTTGTTCAGCTGGATGCGCGTGTGCTCGTAAGGATCGATACGGGTACCGTAAGAGAGCACCGTGTTCTTGTTGTAGGCGTACATACCCCAGACGGAGTACTTGAGCTCGCCGTTCAGCACGGTGTCGTTCAGCTCGAGCGAGAGTTCGAAACCCTTGTTGGAAACTTCACCCACATTGCCCAGCGGCTCGGCGTCCACGCCCAGCTGCGGGTTGGTGGGGACGTAGTCGATAACGCCGTGGGTCTGCTTGTCGTAGATGTCGGCGCTGAAGTTCACCAGCCCGTTCAGGAAGGTGAGGTCGATACCGCCGTTCAGCTGCGTGGTGGTTTCCCAGGTGGCGCTGTAGTTGGGGATGGTGGTGATGTAGGAACCCGTGTGGTGCTGGTCCAGGTTGGCCCCGGTGGTGACCAGCGTTTCGTAATTGGCCATCACCACGTTGTAGACACTGCGGTCGAAGCCCTTCACGTCACCCACTTTACCCCAGCCGCCGCGGATCTTCACGAAGGTGAGGACATCGGCCACGGCGCTGCCCTTGTAGAAGGGTTCGGAGGAAAGTTTCCAGGAGGCCGATACAGACGGGAACCAGTCGTAGTTCTTGGTCTTGTAGAGCTTGGAGGAGGCATCCCGGCGGATGCTGGCCACCAGGAAGTAACGGTCGTCGTAGGAATAACCCACGCGGCCCATCAGGGACATCAGGGCTTCCTCATAGATGGACTCCGTAGGAACACGGGTCGGGTTGAGGGCACCCATATCCCAGATGAACTTGGTGATGTCCTTGTCCGGAGACACCTGATAGTCGCGGGTGTAGATCCAGCGGGTCTGGTACTTGGCGTGGTCGGCGGTAAAGCCCAGCATCGCGCTCACGTGGTGCTTGCCGAAGATGTCGGCATAGCTGAGGGTGGTCTCCGACAGCCAGTGGTTGTTGTTGGAGAAGGACTGCTCGCGGTTGTCCTGCAGACGCAGAAGACCGGGCTCACTGAAGACGGGCTCGTACAGGTCGTATTCGGCCTTGGTGAGGTCTGCGGTGAAATCCGACTTGAGGGTGATCTGCGGGATGGGCTTGATTTCAAGGCCCGTGGTGGAGTAGAGCTTGGTGGTGGGATACTGTTTGCGCACGGTGTTGAGATACTTCACCGGGTTGAACAGGAGCGGACCGGCAGCGGTGGCGCCGTCATAAACAACACCGCCGTACTGCTTGTTGCCGTCGGCGTCCAGCACATACTCACCGTTTTCGTCCACGGCATACACCGAGGCGGAACGGGGATACCAGATGGCGCCGATGATGGGTCCTTCGTGGTTGGTGAGCACGTTGCCCTGGCCGTTGGAGATGGCCACGTTCACACGCTCGGAAACCTTCAGCCAGTCGGTCACCTTATAGTCGGCGGCCAGTTTGCCGTTGAAGCCCTTGCTCCAGGTGTTCAGCAGCACGCCGTCTTTCTTGTCGTAGCCCAGGCTGAGAATGGAATTCAGTTTCTCGGAGCCGCCGGAAACGCTCACGCTGTAGTGCTGGCGCTGGCCCGTGCGGAAGATCTCGTTCAGCCAGTCGGTGCGGGTGGTCTGTCCGAAAGGATAGGTGGCAGGATCGGCCATAGCAGGGAGGGTGGCGGCAGTGGCGTTATCAATAGCCTTCGCCCAAGTCTCACTCCACTGTTCGGCGGTCAGCAGGCTCGGAAGCTTGCCCACGCGGTCCATTCCGTAGGAGACGTTCACGTCCACGTTGGCCTTGCCGGCCTGAGCCTTCTTGGTGGTGATGATCACAACGCCGGAGGAACCTACCTGGGCGCCGTAGATAGCGGCCGAGGCGGCATCCTTCAGCACGGTGATGGTTTCGATGTCGTCGATGGAATAGGGGGCACCGGGCACACCGTCCACGACGAACAGGATACCGTCGCCGGATGAGGGATCGTCATCACTACCCTTGGAACCGCGGCCACGCACGCTGAAGGAGCTGGAGGACATCGGGTCGCCGGACATCTGGACGGTCACGCCGGGCAGACGGCCCTGCAGGATGGTTCCCAGGTCGCTGGCGCGGCTCTTGATGGTCTCGTCCAGCTTGATCTGGCTCACGGCCATCGAGAGGTCCTGCTTACGGGTGGAGCCGTAACCGATGGAGACGGCCTCGTTCAGGACGTTGGCATCGGCCTCCAGGACCACGTTAATCACGCTGCGGTAATTGACACTTACCTCCTGAGGGGCAAAGCCCATAAAGGAGAACTCGAGTACGGCATCCCCGGGGACGGTAATCTGGTATTGGCCGTCCAGGTCTGCATTGGTACCGGTGGTGGTACCCTTCACCAATACGGCCGCGCCGGGGAGGGGTTCATTGGTATTGTCAAAGACAGTACCACTGACCGTAATCCGGTTCTGTGCGGCAGCAGGGATGAGCGCGGCAAACAGGATTCCCGTCAGAAAAAGGACGGCACCGCTTGCGCACTTTTTAAAGAATGAAGTCATCTTCATACTGCGAATTGGTTAAAAAATTAATAATGAGGTTATAGTTAGGATTCTTCGTTTAAAAATACCTTTACAAATGTAGGGAGTTTTCAAACCAGGAGGGGATTAAATCACGCAGAGTACACCCCATTTTGCGCAGACTTTTTGGCGTGATTATGAATATTTTTACTAAGATTGGATATTTCCGCCCTTTTCCATTGAATTTTTATAAATAATGCGTAAATTAGCCCCAAAATTCTGCGCAAAATGGCCCGCGTACTCATGATGACCGACTTCTCGGAGTCGTATGCAAACAAGCTCCTGCAAGGGATAGAACGCTATTCCCACGAACACAGCCCGTGGGTGGTGAGCAAGGTTCCGCTTTCCCTGCGGGACTCCAACAAGATGGACGCCGTGGCCGATATCGCCACCTATTGGAAGGCCGATGCCATCATCGGCCAGTTCCGCAGCGTAGAAGACATCCGGGTTTTCAGCGAGCGTGGAATCATCCCCATCGCCCAGGACTACATCCAGCCCTTCCCCGGCATCATCAACATTTCGGGCGATTACGAAATCTCCGGAAAGGTGGCCGCCCGCTTTTTCATCGACAAGGGCGTGCGCAATTTCGCCTTTTACGGGATGAAGGGCGTCGTGTGGTCAGATGCCCGGCGCGACGGGTTCCTCGCCGAGATTGAATCGGCCCTGGGAACGCCGGTCCCCAAAAAAAACCTGCGGGAAAGGAGGGAACTGAAAGGCACCTGGTGGTACAGCACGGACCATCTGATCAACTGGCTCCGGAATCTCCCGAAACCCGTGGGCATCTTTGCCTGCGACGACAACAAGGCCCACAACATCATCGAGGCCTGCGCCCTTGCGGAAGACCCTTCCATCAGCATCCCGGAGCAGATTATGGTGCTGGGCGTGGACAACGACGAAACCCTGGGACTGCTGTGTCAGCCCAAGCTCTCCTCCCTGGCCCTGGACGTGGAAAGCGCCGGCTACCAGCTGGCGGGCCTCATCGAATCGTTGCTGAAACTGCCCCTGTACGAGCGGGAAGAAGCCTACAAGGACATCATCGTAAAGCACACCCACATCGTTTCCCGCCAGAGTACCGAAATCCCCGAGGTGAAAAACCCCTTCATCAACAGGGTCGTCCATTACATCCAGGACAACCTGAGCAACGGAGTTGGCGTGAAAGAGCTGGTGGAACTGGCCCCGATGAGCCGTCGGACGCTGGAAGAAACCTTCCTCAGGGAAATGGGCAGTTCCATTTATCAATACATCATTCAGGAGCGCGTGCGCCGCGCGAAAGAAATGATGGACCGCGGCCTGAAACCCCAGCAGGCGGCGCTGGAACTGGGTCTTGAATACAAGGTGATGGCCCGCAACTTCAAGAAAGTGACGGGTGTCTCTCCCAAGGATTATACACCCCCGAAAAAAGATTAATATGGCAACCGACATCGATAAATTCGTTCACGACCAACTGTCCGTCTGGCCAAAGGTGGCGGCCAAGTACCGCTCCCTCAAGAGCGCGCAGACCCGCACCCTCCCCTACGGCGGCCTGCTGGTTACCCTGCAGTGCAATCCGGGGCGGCTTCCCATCTTCGACCACGGCTGTCCGCTGTGCGAAGAGAACTATATGGAAAAGCAGCACACCCTGCCGTTCGAAGGACGGAAAGGGCGCAAATACAACATCCTGGTGAACCGGGCGCCCATCTTCCCGAACCATCTGGTGATTACGCGGGACCAGCACGTTCCCCAGACCATCTGGCACCGTTTCCCGGACATGCTGGACCTGGCCGCCGCACTGGAAGGCTACGTCGTTTTCTACAACAGCCCCAACAGCGGTACTTCCGTGCCCGGCCACGCCCATTTCCAGGCCTGTCCCAAGGGATATATGCCTTTGGAGCGCGCTGCGGAACGGATTTTACGCGCAGTCGCAGCCGGCGACGACACACCGGAAGCAGAGTTTATCGGCAGCACCAGGGATGCCCAGCTATACCATTTCAAGCGTTTCAACCGCGGGGTGTTTTTCCTGCGCGCCCAGACGGCCAAGTCGATGGCCAAGCAGTTCTACCGCCTGCTGGACTGCCTGAACCTGGTGGCCGAGGAAACCGAGCCCCGCTTCAACGCCCTGGCCTATTGCAGCGAGGGCGAATACCGCGCCGTGGTAATGCTCCGGAGTGCCAGCCGGCCCCATTTCCCCCTCTCCCCCGGGACGGCCGATATGGCCGGCTTCGTGGTGGTGCCGGAGGTGGCCGATTTCCCCCGCATCACGCCGGAAGTCCTGCAGGGCATCTATGAGGACGTCACCCTCTCGGAGGAAGACGAAAAACGCCTCCTGTGGCGCCTGGTGCGCACCCAGCCCCGGATCGAGGTAGGTGTAGTGGCCGCCCCGGAGATTCGTTTCGAAATCATCTCGGACGGTGCCGGGCCGCAGACGGTGAGCTTCCGGGAAGGCCGGATCGACTACAACGGCGCCCTTTACGACGAACTGGTGTTCGAGGCCGTCACCATCTCCACACTGTTCGCGGAGCCCTCCTTCATCCTTTATCTGGAGGGTGGACCGCACCGCTATGCCGGCACGCTCAAGTTCGTCGTGGAAGACGGGAAAGTGCAGGCCGTGAACCTGCTGGGGGCCGAAGACTGGCTGCTGAGCGTCATCTCACTCGTCCCTGCCGCGCAGCAACGTCCGGAGGCCGTCCGCCGGCGCCGCTGGCTCTACGAGCGGATGGAGGCGGGCATCATCCGCTGCCAGGATTATATCGGCCTCACGGATAAGGCCGATGCAGCCGCGCGCGCAGCGGTAGACGAAACCTGGGGAAAACTAGAGTAGCGCCTTCAGCGCTTCCCGGATGCGGTAATAATCGGCCTCGAAAGTGGGGGCGACGATGTTGCTTTGGATGGCTGCCTCGAGCTCCTCGAAGGTCCACCACTTCCCTTCCGTCACCTCTCCGTTGTCCGGATCCAGTTCCGGATGCCCTACGGCCGCATACATAAACACGAATTCACGGTCCCGCGGACTCTCATAGGTATAAGTGCCCAGCAGGATGGGATTGAAGCCGCTCAGGCCCAGTTCTTCGATGGCCTCGCGGTAGAGCGCCTCCAGGGCCAGTTCGCCGTAGCTTACGTGACCGCCCACCGCGCTGTCCCAAAAGCCCGGGAAGCGGTTCTTGTGGCGGGAACGCTTCTGGAGATAGATCCGGCCTTCGCGGTCGATCAGGTGCAGGTGCACCACCGGATGGAGGGCCTTGGAACCGCCACCGCCGTGGCACCAGGCGCGGGACGCCTGGCCGTAAACCAGGCCGTTGGGCTCGATCAGGGGGAGGATTTCCCCTTTGGGGACGGGCACTTTGCCGGGCCTTTCACTGGTAGGACGCGGGTAGATGGGAGCGGGCTCCGAAGGGTAGACAAGGTCGAACATTCTAAAACACCATTTTTACGGTAAAGCAGGACTTGCCGTCCACGCGGCCTTCCACATACCAGACGCCATAACTTTGCAGGCGGAAAAGAGCCACGCTTTCGCCCGCCTTTGTCTCCTTGTTGAAGTTGATGCAGAGGTCCTTGACAGGGCTTTCCGTCACCTCCGGAGGCAAGCAGTCCATCGCCCACACCACATAGCGGGCGTTGTTGGTGTGGCCGATCATATCCAGGTCGGAATAGCTCACGATGTGTACGCCTGCGGGTTCGCCCGCCTCCTGCGGAGGGAAAACCACCTTGGGGGCAGGCTCGGCGATGGCATCGGCCGTCTCCGGCTCGGTTCTGATGCGCTCCTGCAGGACTTCCGGACGCACCAGCCGGCGCGTCTGCTCGTCGATGACCACCCAGGAACTGGTGGCTTCAATCAGAGGTTTGCCATCCTGGCTCTGAAGCTCGAAGTCGCGCAGGTAGAAAAGGCCTTCGGAGCGCTTGTGCCAGGTGAAAAGACGCACCCATTCGCGCCAATGAGCCGCTTCGTGAAAGTGAATATGCAGGCGGGTGAGCACCCAGGCCGTGTGATGCACGTGCAGACTATCATAGCCGAAACCCAGTTCCTCGGCCGCCCAATAGGCAATCTCCTGCGCCATATCCATAAACGCAGCCGGTTTCAGGGCCATTTTCGAATCGGTCTGATAACAGGGGATGCACAGGTCCTGGCGGAATTTGTATCCGTCGCGGATAACGGGTACCATAGGCATTTAACCGTGAAGGATTTGCAGTTGTTCGGGGCTGTACAGGAAGCTGTCCAGCCACTCCGGTGCCAGCCGGCCCACGACGGCAACCGCCACGGCGGCCACCACGGCGATGATCAGGAGCCACAGAATGATGCGGCCGAAGACTTTCCAGCCCTTGTGGGATTTCTTCGGGGCTTCTTCTGCAGGGGTCTCAATCGGAGCCTCTTCTGCCGGAGCCTCGGAGGAAGGCGCTTCCTCCGTCACTGAATAGGGGGCCGATGTTCCGGAAGAAGCGCCTTCCTCCGCAGGCTCCTCAGGGACGGCCTCATTTTCAGCGACCGAAGGGGTATCGGCCTCCGGCTCCACTGCAGGAGCGGGTTCTGCCTCCAGGGCCTCCGCCAGGTTGGATACGGCGGCGGCGACTTCTTCCGGCGTTTCCTCGTGGGTTTTCAGCGAGATGGGCTGCAGGCCGAAGCCGGCGGGATAGATGTCCAGGTCTTCATCGGCCACGAAGAAGAAGTGATTCTCCCGGGTGGCGCGAAGGCGGCCGAGACCGGAAAGGATCAGCGTCTTGCGCTCCTTGAGGACTTCCTTCATCTCCAGGATGAACTCCTCCAGGATGCGGGCGGCATCGGCCTCCGTAAGATCTTTATTGTCGCGCGCATAGAGCTCCACCAGCAGACGGTCCTCCCCCTGCTTGGGCGAGAAATAAAGCCTTCTGTAGGGCGGCAGGATGGTGTATCCGCGATCCGTAAAGGACGCCGGAACCAGTTCCGCCACGAAACTGCCCATCCCGGGCAGGGTAACGGAATCGTGGTCCATCACCGCCTCTTTCACCATTTTTGCCAGAAGGTCGATATTCATTTTCTCTGCAGGCCGAATTGACTTACAAATATAAGAATTATTTTTTGCAGAAAAACTTTGGAGAATCCAAAAAAGATTGTACCTTTGCAATCCCGTTTCACGTGAGCGGTAAAATTCCTCCTTAGCTCAGTTGGTTAGAGCATCTGACTGTTAATCAGAGGGTCGTTGGTTCAAGTCCAACAGGGGGAGCTTCAGAGCACCGACCGAAAGGCCGGTGCTTTTCTTTTTGCCCAGGCGTTGCAATCTTACCTCGATTATAGCGCTAAAATCAAGGTAAGATTGTCGTACGATACAATCTTACCCCAGAAATCGGCACGAAATCAAGGTAAGATTGACCCCGGGTCGCGCCCCTAAAGAGGGAAGGACGGATTGGGGCGGGAAGGAAGAGGGGGACGAGGGTGTGTCCACCCTCGGACACATATAGAGGGAGGGGCCCGCCGGATACAAGTTCCCGAAGGGGACGCAGGAGACGGTGGGAGGGCCGGAGTGAAGCGCAGCGGAACGGAGTCCCTCGTCCCCCTCTCCCTTCCTGCCAAAAATAAAAAAAGGGAAGCGGCCTCCGCTTCCCCTTTAAATGTCGGGATGACTCGACTCGAACGAGCGACCCCTACGTCCCGAACGTAGTGCGCTACCAACTGCGCTACATCCCGAGCTTGATAAAAAACAAGCCCTTAAGCGAGCTTGTTAATGTAAACCTGAAGGCCACTCTTGAGGTTGGCCGCCTTGTTCTTGTGGATGACGCCAATCTTGGCGAGTTTGTCGATCATTGCGAAAACCTTGGGGGCGCTTTCTGCAGCGGCTTTCTGGTCTGTGGTGTTGCGCAGGTCGCGGATAGCGTTCCTGGTTGTCTTTGCGTAATACTTGTTATGAAGGCGGTGACGCTCACTCTGACGGGCGGCACGCGCGGCGGATTTAGTGTTTGCCATTATTTTACTTTTTTATATTTGGTAGTGGGTAGGAGAATCGAACTCCTATTGCGGGAATGAAAATCCCGAGTACTAACCGTTATACGAACCCACCAAACTTGGGATTGCAAAGGTAGCAATAAATTTTTACCCTGCAAAATTATTTTTCATCTTCTTTTACCCACTCAAATGAGTAGAGCAACGACTCCACCTGACGGAGGTACTGACGCTTGTCATAGCGGGGGGCATAAACAAAGGCTTCCAGTACGATAATATACTGTCCGTCAGGGCTATAGAAGGAGTGCGAAACGAAGGGACCGCCCATAAAGTCTCCCTGGACTTCCCAGAAACCGCGGGTTTCCATGAAGGCGCGGCCGCGATAACGGAGACTGCGCAGCGTAGGCTCCTGCGCCAGGGAGGTGGTCATATAGGATCCGGCACTGGGACCAGGCACGTTGGCCTTCATCACGGCATCCCTTTCAGCAATGATTCCCTCCAGGGAGAAAGCCGCGTCCGTAGCCGGGTACTTATACACGAGGACCGTCTGGTTGGTGTACTGTTTTTCGTCGGCGATCCACACGAAATCGTCCGTGTACTTGCGGCACACATAGCCGGAAGGGAAATGGAGGATGCCGCCCGTCACTTTCTCCACGGGCGCGCGCAGCTGCCGCTCCTCATAGAGCTTCGCGTTGGCGATGATGCGGTCGCGCTCGCTCTGTTCGAAGAATTCGGCCGCCTTGGATGCGGTTTCCTGAAAGAGGGTCAGGGCCTCGGCCGATGACGGCGCATTGATCTGGATTACGGCCTGCGGCTGCGCCCACACGTTGTTGTGGTACTGGACGCCGAAGCTGAGCCCCTGCGGGTTGATGCTGACCAGCAGGATGTTCCGGTGCACCTTGAACATATTGTTGGAAAAACTGCCCGGAGGGACGTTGGAGAGGGAGAACAGCGGCTCGCGCTGGGCCAGATAGGGGGTATCGCTGCCCAGGGCCTCGCGGATGGCGCTGCCAAGTTCGGCCTCCCAATCGGCCTTCTCGATGACCACCAGCACCTCCCCTGCCTTTCCGCTCACGTTGGGAAGGAGGTTGCGCTTGGCTTTGCCCTTACAGCCGGTAAGGACCAGCACACAGGCCAGAAGGGCCCAAAGAATCCGTTTCATATATTCAGTGTATTAACCTTACAATATCATTCCCGAAGGCCAGCAGCATCAGGCCGATCAGGAGCGCCATCCCCACCATCTGCGCCACCACCAGGAATTTGTCCGAGGGTTTCCGCCCCGTGATCATCTCCCACAGGCAGATGAGCATATGTCCGCCGTCCAGCGCCGGAATGGGCAGCAGGTTCATCACGCCCAGCATAATGGACAGCAGGGCCAGGATGTAAAGGAACTGCAGCCAGTTCCAGGAGGTGGGGAACACCTGGCCGATGGCGACGAAACTGCCCACCGATTTATAGGCGCCGGTGGAAGGCGTCGCCACAAGGCGCAAATCCCGCAAATATCCTGCCACACTCTCCCAGGCCCAGGCACAACCGGCGGGAATCGCCTCCAAAAAAGTATAATCGCGGTGCTTCAGGGAAGGATTGCGGAAGAAAACGCCCAGCATCCCCAGGGAATCCACCTGCAGGGGCAGCTCAAGAAAGGCCGATGCATCCCGCTCCACCGTTACGGGAACCACTTCCCCGGGATGGGCCCGCAGAATCTTCTGCGCATCCTGAAGGTAAGGCGTCTCCGTCCCCAGTACGGCTGCGATGCGGTCCCCTTTAAGAAGCCCCGCGGCGGCATTGGCCGACGAAGCCATCACGCTGTCCACCACGAACGGCAGGGCGACGTCGAAGACGCCGGGGCTATTGATGACCTCCCCCATCAGGGACTGGTCGATGTAAATATCCAGGGTATCGGCCCCGCGGAGGACGGTGGCCTTCCGCACCTGCCGGCGGGCCAGGTCGCTCTGCAGGTCCATAAAGTCCGTGGGCGCATAATCGTCGAAGAGCAGGATGCGGTCGCCGGTGCGGAAGCCCAGCTGTTCGCCCAGCTCATTCACGTAAACGGGGCTCTCGTTGGGCATATAATTGCGTCCCACGGCGGCCAGGATGCCGATGAATACGAGCAGCGCCAGCAGGAAGTTGTTCAGCACGCCCCCGGCCATCACCAGCAGCCGCTGCCAGGCGGGCTTGGAGCGGAACTCCCAGGGCTGCGGAGGCTTGTTCAGGGCGTCCGTATCGAAGGATTCGTCCACCATCCCGGCGATTTTGCAGTAGCCGCCCAGGGGCAGCCAGCCCATCCCGTATTCGGTCTCCCCTATCCTGAAGGAAAACAGCTTGAACCCGCCCAGGTCGAAGAACAGGTAGAACTTCTCCACGCGGATACGGAAAAGGCGCGCCCACAGGAAATGCCCCAGTTCGTGGAAGAGGATGAGGGCCGAGAGGGCCAGAATCACCTGCAACGCCCTCATACGCCCAGCAAATAGTTTTCGGCCTTGTTCGCCGCCACCGCGTGGGTGACGAAAACATCGTCCAGGGACGGGTTTGCGATGTAATCCACGTGGCCCATCACAAAGTCGATGCAGCGGGGAATATCGTAGAGGCCGATCGCTCCCCGCAGGAAAGCGGCGACGGCATATTCATTGGCGGCGTTCATCGCGCAGGGGATGTTCCCGCCCGCCGCAAGGGCGTCGAAAGCCAGTTGCAGGCAAGGGAACTTCTCCCGGTCCGGTTCAAAGAAACTGAGTCCCTTCAAGTCGCTAAAATTCAAGCGTTTCCCATCAAGTGGAAGACGCTCGGGCCAGGAGAGCGCCAGGGCGATGGGAACCCGCATATCCGGCATCCCCAGCTGGGCGATGACGGCACCGTCGGCGAACTCCACCATCGAATGGATGATGGACTCGGGATGCACCACCACGTGGATCTTCTCCACCGGAACATCAAACAGCCACTTGGCCTCGATGACCTCGAAGCCCTTGTTCATCATCGTGGCCGAATCGATGGTGATCTTGGCGCCCATCTCCCAGTTGGGGTGCTTGAGCGCATCCTCTTTCCGGGCCGATGCAATCTGCGCCTGGCTCCAGGTGCGGAACGGGCCGCCGGAAGCCGTGAGGTGGATTCTTTCCACCGGGTTTCCCTGCGCGCCGGAGAGGCACTGGAAGATGGCCGAATGCTCCGAGTCCACCGGATAGATGCACGCTCCGCTCCGACGGGCCTCCCCCATCACGAGCGAACCGGCCGCCACGAGGGTTTCCTTGTTCGCCAGCGCGATGGTTTTCCCGGCACGGATGGCCGAGAGCGTGGGCTTGAGCCCGCTGAATCCCACCATCGCGGCCACCACCACGTCCACCTCCGGGGCCTGTACGAGGTCGCAGGCGGCCCCGATGCCCTGGTGCACCTGCACAGAGGCGGGAAGGGCGCTGCGCACCTCCCCGTATTTCTCCGGATTGCAGATTACCACGTGCGGCACGTGGAACGAGAGGGCCTGCTCCACCAGCAGCGCGGCGTTGTTGTTGGCCGAAATCATAAACACGGTGAAACGCTCCGGATGCTGCCGTACTACATCCAGCGTCTGCGTGCCGATGGAACCGGTGGAACCTAATATCGCGATGGTTTTCATTCCTAGAACTTGATGAATTGAACCGGATCCACCGCCTCGCCCTCATACCAGAGTTCGAAGTGCAGGTGATCCCCCTTGGTAAGGGACTGGGAGGAGGCCAGCACCCCAACAGGGGTTCCCGCTTTCACGGGGTCCCCGGCCTTCCGCAGCAGTTTCTCGATGTGCTTGTAGATGGACAGGATGTCGCTGCTGTGCTGGATAGCCAGTACGTAACCGTCTTCCTCTTCCCAGCCGGTATAGACCACGGTGCCGCCCAAAACGGCCATCACCATCGAACCGGCGGGGGCCGTTACGTCCACCCAGGGATGCACGGCCAGGTCGAAGCCGTCCGAGACCACGCCCTTCACCGGGACGTAGAAGAGCTGCGCCTCGATGGGGAGGTTCCGCCGCCGCAGGGCGGCTTCGTCATCCACGCCGAACTGCTCCTGGGCCTTTACATCGGCCCGCAAAAGCGAGTCCCTATAGGCGAGGAAGGCCGAATCCACCTTCCCGTTCGTGACCAGGGTTCCGGCGAGGGCCACGCTGTCCAGCTTGAAGGGCTCCGCGCCCGTGACCACGCGCCGCAGATTCTCCGAATAGAGCTCCCACTGCAGGATTTTCGTCTCCAGCGAGTCGATGCGGAGGGCGTTCTGCACGGCCTGCCGGCGGGAAGCCGAACTGGGATAGCCGGGGATGAGCAGGCGCAGCGGGGTGAAGGCAACCAGGCAGAAAAGAACGAGCACCGCCAGCACAGCCGCCGAGACGATGGCCGCCACCATCGCCTTGTGGCTGAAACGGAGGCTCCAAATCCGCTCGTGCGAGAAGGCGTCCAGCAGCGACAGACGGTAGTGACGGTTCTTTTTATTATCGGGTTTCTCCATAATAATTCGTATATTTGCACCCTGTATGGACAGAATCCTCGGCATCGATTACGGACTGCGTCGCACCGGCATTGCCGCCAGCGACCCGCTGGGCATCTTTGCCTCCGCCCTGGATACGGTTGATTCTACAAAGTTAATAGATTATCTCAAAATTTACGCGCAAAAAGAGAGAATCGTGCGCTTTGTAGTGGGATATCCGGTGAATCTGGACGGCAGGCCCTCGGAGGCCCAGGCCCACGTGGACGCCTTTTTGAAAACGCTGGAGAAGGCCTTTCCGGGCGTGCCCGTCACCCGCGAAGACGAGCGTTTCACCTCCGTGCTGGCGCACCAGGTGATGATCGACGGCGGGATGAAGGCCAAGGACCGCAGGAACAAGGCGTCGGTGGACAAAATATCGGCCGCCATCATCCTCCAGGGCTTCCTGGACCGGCAGAACGGCAGCGTCCCCATCCCGGCCGACGTCCCCGAGAGTCTGTCCCGCAGCAGAACCAGAAGAAAGAAATGATACGTCCCATCTACCTCTATGGCGCAGAAGTGCTGCGCCGCCCCTCGGCCCCGGCCGACCTCAACGACCGTGCGGGCATCCTCGCCCTGGTCCAGGACCTCAAGGACACCCTGGTGGTGGCCGATGGCTGCGGCCTGGCCGCCCCGCAGATCGGGGTGAGCCAGCGCGTGGTGATCGTAGACGGCGACGTAGTGTCGGAGACCTATCCCTACCTGAAGGGCTTCCGCCGCACGCTCATCAATCCGGAAATCCTGGAAGAGAGCGAAGAAAAAACCACCTATTCGGAAGGCTGCCTGAGCATCCCCGGTGTATACTGCGACATCGTGCGCCCCAAGAAGATCAAGGTTCGTTATTATGACGAAGGCCTGAACGAAATCACGGAGGAATTCGACAACTTCGCCTGCCGGATGATCCAGCACGAGCTGTCCCATCTGGACGGCGACCTCTTCACCGACCACGCCGCCCCCATCCGCAAAAAGATGATCTCCAGCAAGCTGCAGAACATCCTTCGCGGCAAGGTTCACCCCCGCTACAACAGTAAGTTAAAGTAATTAATGCACCCGGATCCTGCGGCCGACCTGCAGGACGGTGGTGGTTTTGATGCCGTTCAGGCGGCAGAGCTCGTTCACGGACGTGTGGTACTTGCGGGCGATGCCGGAGAGGGTGTCGCCGCTGCGGATGGTGTGGTAGCGCATCGCGGCGGCTTCCGCGGCGGCGCGGGCCGCGGCGTCCTTCTTGGCCTGTTCTTCCGCGAGAAGGCGGTCTTCCTCGTCCGTGCGGAAAATCTCGTCCTCGTCATCCACGTCCTGAATGTACCGCTGGTTGGGATTGAAATACCAGGAACGCACCTTCAGCAGGCGGTGCCGCAGCGTCCCCGACTCGAAATCGATGAGCCAGGCAGGGTCGAAGGCGGCCCCGCGGTAACGCGTCTCGAAGTGCAGGTGCGGCCCGCTGGAGCGGCCCGTAGAGCCGCCCAGGCCGATGATATCTCCCGCGCTCACCCAGTCCCCGGCCTCCACTTTCCGTTCGGAAAGATGTCCGTAGAAGGTCTCGATGCCGCTGGCGTGACGGATCACCACCAGGTTGCCGTAGCCAGCCACATAGCGTGAGATGCGCACCTTGCCGTCGAAGGCCGCGGGAACCGGCGTTCCCGTGGGATAGGGCAGATCGATGCCCTGGTGCCGGCGGCCGTGACGGTAGCCGAACTTCGAACGAGGCCGTGTAACGTTAGGACAGACATAGGAATCCAGCGTATCCACGATCCAGAGGGAGAAACGCTCCGGCAGTTTGTCCGGGTTCTCCCGGTAGGGATCCACGGCGTGGGTGTCCCAGTTCTCGGTAAACACCTTTTCCTGGGCCATCCTGGCGGGATCCTTCACGAAGCGGTAGGTGCCGTTGTTGTACAGGACCACCTTCACGCCGGGGCTGCCGGTGTCAAGGGTATCCGCATAGGCCGTCCCGCTTTGCCGGGTGCTGTTTTTCACCTGCTGCCGGCCGTAGGCATAGCGCAGGGAATCCGCCTCGCGGTCATTTTCCTGGGCCGAGAGAGAGAGACCGCAGAGGGCGGCCAGCAGTATGCAGAGCGTTTTCCTCATCCGTTAACGTTTGCCGCCGAACTGCCCGACGATGATTTCATCGGCCTCGGCGATCTTTTCCAGGAGGCGTTCCTTCGTGGTGGCCTCGCAGATGAAGCGCAGGTAAGGTTCCGTGTTGGAAGGACGGATGTTGAACCACCATTCGGGGAATTCCAGGCGGTAACCGTCGAAGTCCATCACCTTGGTGGGTTTCTCGCGGGACTCGAAATGGGCCTTCACGGCGTCCATCGCGCCCTTCTTGTCCTCTACCTTATAATTGATCTCACCGGAGTTCTCATAGCAGGTGAGGTCGTCGATTTCCTTGCTCAGGGAGATACCCTTCTTCTTGAGCGCGCTCACGATGCGCAGCACGATGATGCTGGCCAGCATCCCGCTGTCGCTGTAGAAGAAGTCCTTGAAATAGTAGTGGCCGGCGAGTTCCCCGCCCCACAGGCCGTCGATCTCGCGGAGCTTGGGCGCCGCGAAGGCACGGCCCACGCGCCAGGTGTGCACATCCGCGTTATAATTCTTGGAAAGGTATTCGGCCACGGCCTTGCTGGAGCGGATTTCCTGCAGCACGCGCGGATTCTTTTCGCCGCGCTCGTCGCAGAAGTAACGGGCCATCATCGCAATCACCAGATCCGGCGGGACGAAACGGGCCTTGTCATCGACGAACATCACGCGGTCTGCGTCGCCGTCGTAGATCACGCCTACATCGGCCTTGATATCGGCCACGAGTTTCCTCAAAGGCTCCACGTTCTTCGCCACCAGCGGATTGGGCTCGTGGTTGGGGAAGGAACCGTCCATTTCGTCGAAGAGGAAGCTGGCGTCTTCACCCTTGTAGATCTCCTTGGCGAAGAGGGTGCTCATTCCGTTGGAGAGGTCGAAGGCGATCTTCAGGTTCGAATAGTCGCCCTTGTATTTCTTCAGGAACTTGATGTAGTCCGGCTTGATGTCGATTTCCTTCACCGTTCCCTTCTTCGCGGCGGGCGGGGTGGGACGGCCTTCGTCGATCCACTGCTTGATCTGGCCGAGACCCGTGTCCAGGCCCACGGGAAGGGCGTTTTCACGGCTCACCTTCATCCCGTTGTACTCACGGGGATTGTGGCTGGCGGTAATCTGTACGGAAGCTTTGTAGCCGTAGTTGGCCGTGCCGAAATATACCAGCGGGGTGCTGCTGTAGCCGATATCGTCTACATCGGCCCCGGCGTCCGTGATACCCTTGATGAGGTAGTCGTGAATCTCCTTTCCGGAGAGACGGCAGTCGCGGCCCACAAGGACCTTGCGGGCGCTGAGAAGGGCGGGAAGGAAGTAGCCTACCTTGTAGGCGGTTTCCTTGTCGAAGTCTACATTGTAGATACCCCGGATGTCATAGGCATGGAATGCTCCCATAGTATTTTGCTTTAGTTAGGTTATTGCGTAGCTACAAATATACGAAAAAAGCCCGGAATAATTGCTTACCTTTGCACACATGAATGACATCTTCAACAGAGCCCGCCTGCTGGTGGGTGAAAAAGGGATGGAGCGCATCGCCCAGTCCCGTGTGCTGCTGTTTGGCGTAGGCGGCGTTGGTTCCTGGTGTGCAGAAAGCCTGGTTCGTAGCGGCATTGCGCATCTGACCATTGTCGATGCAGACTCCGTAAACATCACCAATGTGAACCGCCAGCTGATGGCCACCACCCGCACCGTGGGGCGTCCCAAAGTAGAAGCCCTGAAGGAGCGCCTCCTGGAGATTAACCCGGAGGCCGATATCACACCCGTACAAAAATTGTTCACAGCAGAGAATGCCGCTGAGTTCCAGCTGGACAGCTACGACTACATCATCGACTGCATCGACTCCCTGAAGGACAAGACCGCCCTCATTGAGCTGGCCTCCCACTCCCCTGCCACTTTCTTCTCATCCATGGGGGCCGCCCTCAAAATAGACCCTACCCGCATTCGTGTGGCCGAATTCTGGGACGTCCAGGGAGATCCGCTGGCCCGGGCCATTCGCAAAAAATTCCGCAAGGAAGGCCGTACTACCGGCAAACCCGTTCTCTGCGTGTACTCAGAAGAGCTACTCGAGAACCAGGGCGAAGCACAGGAGCCGGCACAAGAAATTGTGCGCAAGGCCTGCGTGAACGGCAGCCTTGCGCACATAACAGCCATCTTCGGCCATTCGCTGGCCGGATTGGTTCTAAAGGATATCCTTAGAAATTAAACTTGGTCATGCAGATGAAGCGGTGATTGAGGATCCACTCCTTGTCTCCGGCATACATACCGCGGGCGTCACGGTCTCCGCTGCCGAACTCGGCGGCGGTGATGTTATACTCCAGCGACACGGTGAACTTGCCCAGGTTCCAGGCCACGGTAGGAGTGGCACGGAAGGCCTGCTGGATGTGCTGGTCGGCGGAATTGTTGATCCAGATGGTAGTCACATCCCTGGTAGTGCCCAGCTGCTTCATGTAACCCAGCATGCCCATCACCTGGAACTTCTTGCCGTAAGAGAAGCTCACGAAGGAAGCCCAGTCCTGCATGGGAGTATACTCGATGGTGCCGTCCTCATTGAAAGCGTGCACACCGTAACCGGACAGAAGGTTCATGTGCTCACCGGCCTGGGCCAGGATGCTCTTGGCACGCAGCTGGAACTTGCCGCTGGTGTACTGCAGGAACACGAAGGGAGAGAAGGTGGTCATAAGGCTCTTGACCTTGATGGTGGGACCCTGGGCATCCTGGACCCTCCAGTCTGCGATGGTGCGGTAGGGACGGATGTTCACCATATCTACACCCAGCTTACCGGTGAACTTGGCATTCTTGTAGGCGAAGCCCAGGAAGAACTCGGGAGCGCCGTACTTGTAGTAGTCCTTGCTCTTGCCGGCGGGACCGGTGGGCAGGTAGTGGTTCAGATACAGCACGCTGGCGGTAAGGCCGAAACCGGAACCCAGGTTCACGTCCACCGTGAGCTGAGGACTGCGGTTGAAAGGATTGAAGGGGGCGCCGGACTCCAGGTTGGTCATATGCGGCAGGTCCACGCCTACGGGATGCCACGCCTGGCCCAGGGTGAGCGAGACGGGACAGTCGTCCCAGTTGAGCTTCACAAAAGCCTGGCGCAGACGCAGGACGGGAACCACCGAACTGGTGCTGAAGTTGTAGAAGTCGGCCTCCACTTTACCGGAAATGCCCATTTTGCCCCACTTGTAACCGGACACATCCAGACCCAGACGGGTGGTGAGGGATACGAAACGCCAGTTGAAACCGGCATTCTGGTCATAGCCGTCCTTCATACTCACATCCTTGGGCATATAGTAATAAAGGTCCTCCGTACCGGCATTCACGGCACGGGTATCGGCGGTTACGTAGTTACGGATAAAGCCGTACAGCTTGAAGTGGGAAGGCTTTTCTTCCTGCGCAAAAGCAGTGCCCCCGACGACCAGGAGCGCTGCCACAGCAATGATATGTTTCTTCATATTAAGCAAACGGGAATAATTTGGTGAGCCAGAAATAACCGAGGATAAAGCCGATCACACCCATTACTAAACCGACCTTGGTCATATCCTTGGTCTCTACCATACCGGTGGAGGAGGCAATGGCATTAGGCGGCGTGGAGATGGG